>JADHED010000971.1_pt1 | contig 27290 bp, 22 predicted proteins | sample 8952041 | NCBI WGS metagenome assembly JADHED01 (sample SAMN16124423, study PRJNA663239) | bioreactor sludge metagenome | isolation source: sludge (control) | place: India:Bengaluru | collected 2018-09-08
GAGGCCGAGGCGAACGCGGCCTCGCTGCGCCGCAACGTGCTGCTGCTCTGGCAGACGCGGATGCTGCGGCCGCACCGGCTCGCCGTGCTCGACGAGGTCGCGAACGGCGTCTCGTACTTCGACCTGACGTTCCTGCGCGGGATCCCGCGCCTCTACACCGGGCTCGAGGACGCGCTCGTCGCGGACATCCCCGGCTGGGACGGGCGCGAGCTGCCGCCGTTCCTGCGGATCGGCTCGTGGATCGGCGGCGACCGCGACGGGAACCCCTTCGTGACCGCGGCCGTGCTGCGCCAGGCCCTGCGCACGCAGGCCACGCGCGCGTTCGAGGCCTACCTCGAGGCGCTGCACGACCTCGGGGCGCTGCTCTCGCAGACCGAAGGCTACGTCCGCGCCAGCCACGAGCTGCTCGAGCTGGCCGCGCGCTCGCCGGACCCCAGCCCGCACCGGCAGGACGAGCCGTACCGCCGCGCGATCACCTGGATCTACGCGCGGGTCGCCGCGAGCGCCCAGGCCTTCGTCGGCCTCGCCGCGCGGCGGCCGCCGGTCGGCGCCGCCCCGCCCTACGCGTCCGCCGCGGGGCTGCGCGAGGACCTCGACCTGCTCGACCGGTCGCTGCGCGCCAACGGCGACGACCTCGTGGCCTCCGGGCGCCTGCGGCGCCTCCGCCGCGCCGTGTCCGTCTTCGGCTTCCACCTCGCCGAGCTCGACCTGCGGCAGAACTCCGACGTGCACGAGCGCGTCGTCGCCGAGCTGCTCGAGGCGGCGCACCCGGGCACCGGCTACCGCGGGCTCGACGAGGACGCGCGCGTGGCCCTGCTGGCGCGCGAGATCACCTCCGTGCGGCCGCTCGGCTCGCCGTTCGTCGCGGCCTCGGAGGAGACCGCCTCCGAGCTCGACATCGTGCACGCCGCGGCCGAGCTGCAGGGGCTGTACGGGCGCGAGGCGATCCGGCAGTACGTCATCTCGAAGACCGAGGGCGTGTCGGACCTGCTCGAGGTCGCGGTGCTGCTCAAGGAGGCCGGCCTGCTGCGGCCGGCGGAGGCGCGGCTCGACGTCGACGTCGTGCCGCTGTTCGAGACGATCGCCGACCTGCGCCGCGCGGGCGAGGTGATGGACGCGCTGCTCTCGCTGCCCGCCTACCGGCGCCTCGTGGACGCGCGCGGCGCGACCCACGAGGTGATGATCGGCTACAGCGACAGCAACAAGGACGGCGGGTTCCTGACGTCCAGCTGGGAGCTGTACAAGGCCGAGATGACGCTGGTCGAGGTCTTCGCGCGGCACGGCGTGCGCCTGCGCCTGTTCCACGGCCGGGGCGGCACGGTGGGCCGCGGCGGCGGGCCGAGTTACCAGGCGGTCCTCGCGCAGCCGGGCGGCGCAGTCCAGGGCCAGATCCGGGTCACCGAGCAGGGCGAGGTGATCGGCGCGAAGTACTCGAACCCCGAGGTCGGCCGGCGCAACCTCGAGGCGCTCGTCGCGGCGACGCTCGAGACGACGCTGTTCCACGACGGCGCGGCGGCGCCGCGGCCGGAGTTCCTCACGGCGATCGAGGAGCTGTCGGCGCACGCGTTCCGTGAGTACCGCGCGCTCGTGTACGAGACCGACGGCTTCCCGCGCTACTTCCGCGAGTCGACGGTGATCGGCGAGATCAGCGACCTGCACATCGGGAGCCGGCCCGCATCGCGGAAGAACAGCACGGCGATCGCGGACCTGCGCGCGATCCCCTGGGTGCTGGCGTGGTCGCAGTGCCGGGTCATGCTGCCCGGCTGGTACGGCTTCGGGTCGGCGGTCCGCGCGTACGAGGCGGCGCACGCCGGCGATGCTCCGGCGCCCGGCACACCCGGCACGAGCGGCGAGCCCGGCGATCCGCCGCTCGCGCGGCTCGCGGCGATGCACCGCGAGTGGCCGTTCTTCGCGACGCTGCTGTCGAACATGGACATGGTGCTGGCCAAGTCCGAGATCGCGATCGCGTCCCGCTACGCCGGCCTCGTCGGCGACGCCGCGCTGCGCGACGCGATCTTCGGGCGGATCCGGGGCGAGTGGGAGGCGACGATCGACGCGCTGCTGCGGATCACCGGCGCGCCGGCGCTGCTCGCCGACAACACGCTGCTCGCGCGCTCGATCCGGCACCGCTTCCCGTACCTCGACACGCTGAACCACGTCCAGGTCGAGCTGCTGCGCCGCTTCCGCGCGGGGCGCCACGACGAGCGCACGCGGCGCGCGCTGCACCTGACGATCAACGGCATCGCGGCGGGGCTGCGCAACAGCGGCTGACACTTCCCCCTGTCGCGTGCCGCCTAGCGGTGCGGCCCGTGCGGGCCGTGAGGACCGTGGCCCCCGTGGCCCCCGTGACCCCCGTGGCCCCCGTGAGCCCCGTGGGCCCCATGGGCCCCGCCGCCGTGGTGGGCGCACGCCGTGCCGGGCGCGAACTCGCTCAGCTGGCCGGCGCGGAAGGCCTCGACGACCTGTCCCGCGGTCGGCTGCTCGGCACGGTAGACCTTCAGGCCCGCCGCCATGAGTTTGGTCAGCGCGCCCATCCCGATCCCGCCGACGACGATCGCGTCCAGCGCCTCGCCCTCCAGCGAGGCCAGCGGCTGGCACATCCCGTGCGCGTGGTGCTGGTTGCGGTTCGGGATCGCCCGGGTCGCGCCGGACTCGGTGTCCACGACGAGGAACACGGGCGTGGAGCCGAAGTGAGCGTTGACGGCACTGGCCAGTCCTTCGTCGCGAATGACGGGGATGCAGACGTTCATCGGGGTGCCTCTCCTTCTTGTTCGCGCGCGGTTTCGCGCGCGTGTGCGGGGCCGATGGACCGCGTGCCGTGAACATGGCAGCACCCGCGCCGGACCTGCGTCACGGGGCCGCCCTCGATCCGCAGCGCCTTCCCGTGCACGAGCGCGTCCGCCACCCTGGCGTGGGCCGCGTCGAGAATCCGGCCGAAGGTCGCGCGCGAGACGCCCATCCGTTCCGCGGCGGCCTCCTGGTAGAACCCCTCCAGGTCGGCGAGCCGGAGCGCCTCGAACTCGTCGAGGCTCATCACGACCGGCTCGAGGTCCCGCAGGGGAATGCCGGCCGGCTTGAAGACGGCCGCCGGCGGACCGGCTCCGATGCGGCGGGGGCAGCACGGGCGGGGCATCGACCCTCCACCTGGCTATTATGAGCCTATGCCCATAACTCGGCAACCGTCGGCGGGACCTGCCGCTCGATCACCTGCTGCGCGCGCCGCGCTGCCTCCCCGCCGGCTCGGAGCGCTCGAGGACGTACAGGCTGTTGCGGATCGGCGCCAGCGGGTTGCGCAACTCGTGCGAGAGGACGGCCAGGAACTCGTCCTTGCGGCGGTCCGCGTCCCTGAGCGCCTCCTCGCGCCATCGCGCGCTGACGCGCTCGCATTCCGGCATCCGGACGGGCTCGAGCAACAGGCGACTGGGTTCAGGCCGCGTCACCGCGCCGCGTGCGTCTGCTCCAGGTGACGCGTCATCGTGTCGAGGCCGGCCTCGATCATCTTCGCGATCTCGGGCGCGGCCTCGTGCGGCAGGAGGTCCGCGATCCAGACGACGCGGCAGCTGCCGCCCCCGGCGTTCACGACCTGCGCCGACGCGCTGTAGTGCTGGAGGCCGGCGCCTTCCGCGGACCAGGCGACGCGCCGCTCCTCGGCGCTGACGTCGAGGATCGTCTCGCGGACGGAGAGCCCGTTGCCGAACGTGATCGTGCGGACGCGGCCGTCGAACACGCACGCGGTGACGAAGCCGGGCACGAGCGCGGTGTGCAGCGCGCCGACGTCCGCCAGCGCGGCCCACACCGCCTCGGCCGGGACCCTGATGAGCGTTTCACGGTGGATCGAGGCCATGCGGCGTTCCTGCATCCGGCGACGTCGCGCGGGCGCCGCGCGTCGATCTGCCGGTGATTGTAGCGAGGAGGCCAGCGGGCCTGCGCCCGGGCTCGAGTAGGCGTTGGACCAGCGGGACCCGATGCTCCGCGACCTCAGGGCCGATCCGCAGTGGGACCGGCTGCGGGACCTGCCGAGGTTCCAGGCGCTGATGGCGCGGATGGCCTTCCCGGACCCCCCCGTTGTGAGACTCGCGCCCGCCGGCTGCGAGCGAGATCGTCCGAGTTACCGCCATGGCGGCACTTCGCGTGCTTCGTGCCGCATCCGGGCCGCCGGATGGCCGCCACCGACGTGTTTTGCCGCGCTAGCGGTAAACTCAGTGAAACTAACGCCGGATCCGCTTGCGCAGGCCGCAGTGAGAGGCCATCATTACCGCTATGGCGGTCGAATCAGGCACTCAGCATGGCGAGAACGGCAGAGGCGACATCCTGCAGGAACTCGCCGCGGCCGTCCGCTTCCATCGCGGACGAGCGGGCCTGACGCGCGTCGAGTTGGCCCGGCTCGCCGACGTCGGAAAGACGGTCGTGTTCGACATCGAGTCCGGAAAGCGCACCGTACGCGTGACGACCCTCCTGCGCGTCCTCGACGCGCTCAACATCCGACTCGCGTGGACCTCGCCGCTCCGCGCCGCGTTCCTGGAGAGCCGTGATCGTGACCCGTCGCGCGAGAGTGCTCGTCCACGCTGAGCCCGCGGCCGTCCTCGAGGACCTCGGGAATGGCAGGTACCGGCTGACCTACGATCCCGGCTATTGCGGTGAGCCGGTGTCGCTGGCGCTGCCGGTTGCCGGGGCGCGCTATGAGTTCAATGCGTTCCCGCCGTTCTTCGACGGCCTGCTGCCCGAAGGACGCCAGCTCGACGGCCTGCTGCGGCAGGCCAAGCTCGACGCGAGAGACTACTTCGGCCAGATCGTCACCGTAGGCGCCGACCTCGTCGGCGCGGTGACGGTGGAGGCGCTGCCGGACGAGCACGCGCTGCCGGACGAGGACGCGCTGCCGGACGAGGAGGCGCTGCCGGACGAGCACGCGCTGCCGGACGAGGCGCTCGACCCGTGACGCCCTCCGCCCGTTGCCCGATCACGTACGATCCGCTGCCCCCCGGTGCGACGTCGCGCTACTCGGCGCGCGGCCTGCGCCTCCTCTCGCCGCGCCTCACGGAGCTCGCCGATCTCGGGTACTCCGCGGAAGAGCAGCGCCGGGAGGCGCTCGCGCGCGCGGCGAAGATGTCGATCCAGGGTGTGCAGCCCAAGCTCTCGGCGCGGCTTGCGGTCAGCGCCGGAATGTTCGAGTTCGTCGATCGCGGCGGGACGTTCATCTTGAAGCCGCAGACGGGCGACTACGCGCATCTTCCCGAGAACGAAGACCTGACGATGCGGCTCGCCGCGGCGATCGGCATCGAGGTTCCGCTGCACGGCATGATCTTCAGCGTCGACGGGTCGCTGACGTACTTCGTCCAGCGTTTCGACCGGCGCGGGCGCCGGAAGAAGGTTGCCGTCGAGGACTTCGCGCAGCTTTCCGGCCGCTCGCGGGAGACGAAGTACGCCGCGAGCATGGAGGACGTCGCGGGCGTGATCGACCAGTACGCGACGTTCCCGCTCGTCGACAAGCTCGACCTCTTCGTGCGCACGGTCTTCTGCTTCCTGTGCGGCAACGAAGACATGCACCTGAAGAACTTCTCGCTCGTGACGCGCGACGGCCGGGTCTCGCTGTCTCCCGCGTACGACCTCGTGAACACGACCCTCGCGATCCACGGCACACGAGAGGAGCTGGCGCTCCCGGTGCGCGGCCGGAAGAACCGGCTGTCGCGCGGCGACCTCGTCGACGACTTCGGCCGCGAACGGCTGCGGCTCCCGGCGCGGGCGATCGGAGCGGCGGAAGGGCGCGTGCGCGCCGGGCTGGCGTCGTGGCCGGCCACGATCGCGGCCAGCTTTCTGCCGGAGAACGCGCGGCAGCGCTACGCGGAGATCGTGCAGGATCGCGAGGCGCGCTTGTTCGGCTGACGCGCGGACTCGGGGCCGACCGACGGGGCGCCGGCGGAGGTGGCGGGCCCCGCGCGACCAGGGGTGCAGGAGCACCTTGATCGCGCGGCGCTCGTCAATAGCCCTGTAGCTTTCGGCGGCTGTTCGAGCGGCAGCTCGAGATCGAAGACCTAGCCGGGGTCGATCGAGCGCTCCCAGATCCAGCATCAGCGGGGGCCAACATCTCGGGTGGCCGTGCCGGCACTTGCGTACTCGGGGTCGGCTGCGTTAACCTTTCTCGTTAACAACTCACCTTTTTGACCGAGGGTCCGACTCGGTGGAGATTCTGTTCGGGACACGTTCGCTGCAGCGGGACTGCAACGACTCCAAGCGCCGGAGACGGCGCTGGGGCGAGAGCGGCGATCGTTTGGGCCGGCGCCTTGATGATTTGCGCGCGATCTCCACCTTGGCGGGCGCCTTTTCGCTTCCTGGACGGCTCCACCCGTTGATCGGGGATCGCGCCGGTCAGTTCTCACTGGACCTGAAGCACCCACACCGGCTGCTGCTCGAGCCCGTCGGGGACCCCGTCCCGCGGCTGCCCGATGGCGGGATCGATGCTGGGAAGGTGACCGCGATTCGGGTGATTGGGGTGGAGGACACGCATGGCTAATACCCGCAGGAACGAGTACGAGCCGGACGTCGTGTCCCCGCCCGGCGCGACTCTTCAGGACGTACTCGACGAACGCGGCATGACACAAGCCGATTTGGCTTCCCGCATGGATCGTCCGAAGAAGACGATCAGCGAAATCGTATCCGGGAAGGAGGCGTTGACGCCGCGGTCCGCGCTCCAACTCGAGCGCGTTCTCGGCATCCCGGCCGATTTCTGGATGCGCCGCGAAGCCCTTTACCGAGAGCACCTCGCGCGCGATGAGGAAGCCAACCAACTGGCTTCTGCAACCGATTGGGTGTCACAGTTTCCGGTCAAGGAGATGGCGCGCTTCGGCTGGATCGCGAGGCATCCGGACCCGGTCGACCAGGCACGCGAGCTCCTGGGGTTCTTCGGCATCGCTGCTCCAACTCAATGGGCCGCGATCTCGGCCGCATTCCGCCAGAGCACCTGCTTCGATGCTGATCGCGCCGCGGTTTCCGCCTGGTTGCGCCGAGGAGAACTGGAGGCCCAAGCCATAAGTTGTGCGCCGTTCGACCCGCGTCGGTTTCGGGAGGCTCTTGCCGACATTCGGGACCTAACCGTTACTGGCCCTCAGGTGTTCGTCCCCGAACTCAGGACTCGTTGCGCAGCAGCCGGCGTGGCTGTCGTATTCGTGCGGGAGCTTCCGAAGACCCGCGCCAGCGGGGCCACCCGGTGGCTCTCACCCCGGAAGGCGGTGATCCAGCTGAGCCTCCGACACAGGAGCGACGACCATCTCTGGTTCACCTTCTACCACGAAGCGGGGCACATCCTGCTGCACGGAAAAAGGGCCGTGTTCATTGAGTTGGGACATGAAAGGAACGAACAGGAGAAAGAGGCGGATCGTTTCGCCGCCGACATGCTCATCCCCCCGTCGGCCTTCCGTAGCCTCCGCTCGCATCCGCCGCTTACAGCGAAAGTCATTTCGCAGTTCGCGCAAGAAGTGCGGATCGCGCCTGGTATTGTGGTTGGCCGTCTGCAGCACGAGCGACTCCTCCCCTTCAATCGGCACAACGAGTTGAAGGTCCGCTTCGAGTGGGCTAGAGCGAAGTGAGGTAACGAACCTCGTGGATACACTCGACGCCTTCGAGCAGATCGAACCCCACGCCGGGGCGCGAATTGCGGTGTGGGAGTACGAGATCGGGGTGCGGGTTCACGCAGGGATCGCGATGACGATGCGGTACCTCGGCATCGGCTCGGAGGAGTTGAGCATCATCCGGAGGTTCGGTGGGACACTTTCGCCGCCGGACGGTGCGCAGGCGAAAGACCCGATGGACTGGTGTAAGTTGGTGAGCCGCCAGGGACTTGAACCCCGAACCCGCAGATTAAGAGTCTGCTGCTCTGCCAGTTGAGCTAGCGGCCCACCCGGAATGAACGCGGCATTATACGCGCCGCCCGCGTCCCGACAAGTGCCACTTTCCCTGCCGAACCAAGGGGGGAAGATGGGGTGGGCGATGGGGTTCGAACCCACGACAACCTGGTCCACAGCCAGGGACTCTACCGCTGAGCTACGCCCACCACTTGTCCGGTTACAAGCGGCTCATTTTAGGCAGTTCCCCGGGTTGGTCAACCCGGGCCGGCGGAAGGTCCCCGGGAGGACGCCTCCGGCGGCAAGCACGGAGACGTCGTGGCGCGCCCGGCAGGAATCGAACCTGCGACCCGCTGCTTAGAAGGCAGCTGCTCTATCCCCTGAGCTACGGGCGCCCGTCGGAGAGCCCCTAGAATACGACGCGTGATCCACGGCAAGCGCATCGTCGTCGTCCTGCCGGCGTACAACGCCGAGCTGACCCTCGAGAAGACGGTCGGGGAGATCCCGCCCGGCTTCGTGGACGAGTACGTCCTGGTGGACGACGCCAGCTCGGACCGCACGGCCGAGCTGTCCCGGCGGCTTGGGCTGCGGACGATCGTCCACCCGCGGAACCGCGGCTACGGCGGCAACCAGAAGACCTGCTACGCCGAGGCGCTGCGGCTCGGGGCGGACGTCGTGATCATGCTGCACCCCGACTACCAGTACTCCCCGCGCCTCGTCGTGGCGATGGCCTCGCTGATCGCGCTCGGGCAGTACGACGTGGTGCTCGGGTCGCGCATCCTGTCGAGCGGCGCGCTGCGCGGCGGCATGCCGCTCTACAAGTACGTGTCGAACCGGGTGCTGACGCTCTTCGAGAACCTCTGCCTGCGCGAGAAGCTGTCGGAGTACCACACCGGCTACCGCGCGTTCTCGCGGCGCGTGCTCGAGAGCCTGCCGCTCGAGGCGAACTCGGACGACTTCGTCTTCGACAACCAGATGCTGGCCCAGGCCGTCTGGTTCGGCTTCCGCATCGGCGAGATCTCGTGCCCGGCGAGCTACTTCCCCGAGGCGTCGTCGATCAACTTCCGGCGCAGCGTGCGCTACGGCCTCGGCGTCGTCGGCGTGTCGCTGCAGTTCCGGCTGAACCGCTGGGGCGTGCTGCGCTCCGGGATCTTCGATCCGGACGGGCCGCGGCTCGCCGAGGTCGGCGCGCGGGAGCCCGCACCCGGGCCCGGCTCCGGGTCCGGGTCCGGGTCCGGCTCCGCGGAATCGACCTCGGCCCGCGACGGAACCACGCAGGCGGCGCGCATGGGACCGGGGGATGGGACTTAGCCCCCTCCCGGATGAGCGCCGGCGCGACCAGCCCCCCGGTTCGTGACCGGTTGAGTGGTCGGTCACGGACGATCCGCGTGACGTCATGCCCGAACACGCCTGTTCCCGGCGCTGTGCGACCCCGGTCGAGAGCCTCCGCACCGCGCGCGAGCGGGCATCCGGCGCGCGGCGGCGCGATCAGACCGCTCACGGGCTCACGAAGGGTGGGGCTGGTCGCGGCGTCGCTCACGAGGGAGGGGGTTGGCGGTCATCCCCTTCCCTCGTGACGGCACACGGCGTCAAGAACGGACGGGCGGGGCATAGCCCCGCCCCCACGGTTCCTACGGTCCCCTCGGATCGGGAGGGATCAGAGGCCCAGGCGGCTGAGCATGTCGAGGCGCGCCGCGATCTGGGGGTCGCCGGGCCGGAGGCGCTGGGCGACGCGCAGCTGCGCCGCCGCCTCCGCGGGCCGGCGCGCGCCGACGAGCGCGGTCGCGTAGTTGACCCGCAGCTGCGCGTGGTCGGGCACGAGCTGCACGGCCCGCGCGAAGTGCTCCAGCGCCGCGTCGAGGCGGCCCGTGCGCGCGAGCAGCACCCCCGTCTCGTTCAGGGCCGTGGCGTGCCGCGGCTCGCGGCGCAGCACCTCCCCGTACGCCTGCAGCGCCTCGTCCAGCCGGCCGAGCTGGGTCAGCTCGTGCGCCAGCGCGGCGTGGAACTTGTAGACCTCGGACCACTCCGGCTGCAGCCGGATCGCCTCGCGGTGCTGGGCGACCGCCTCCTCGAAGCGCCCCTCGCGCGCCAGCGCGATCCCGAGGTTGTTGCGCGCGATCCAGTTGTCCTCGGTGACCGCGACCGCGTGCCCGAACAGGGCGACGTCGCTGCGCCAGTGCCGCAGCTGGAGCGTCGTGAGGACGAGCAGGGCGGCCACGGCCGCGCCCGTCGCGCCCCAGGCGAGCGCGCGGGCCCGCGGCGCGGGCTGCCGCCGCAGTGCGTCCGCGGCGGCCCAGACGACGGCGATCGCGATCCCGACGAGCGGCAGGTACGTGTAGCGGTCCGCCCGCGACTGCGCGCCCGCCTGGATCACGCCCAGCACCGGCAGCAGGCCCGCGAGGTACCACGCCCAGCCCACCGCGAGGTACGGCCGCGCGCGCCACGCGAACGCCGCCAGCGCCGTCACGCCGGCCAGCAGCAGGAGCGCGCCGCCGAGCCCCGCGCCCGAGGGGCCGTCGAAGCGGTACGGGTAGAACACGGCGAGCCCCTGCGGCCAGAAGAAGTCCAGCAGGTACTCGGCGCAGGCGGCGGCCGCGTTCTGCAGGCGGATCCCGAGCGGGATCGGCTGCAGCAGCGCCAGCGCGCCCCCGCGCCGCTGGACGACGACCGTGATCGCGGCCACCGCGGCCGAGAGCGCGAAGAACGGGATCTTCTCCACGATCAGCCGCGGCGCGAGGCGCCGCCGCAGCGGCCAGGCGTCGAGCGCCAGCATCAGCAGCGGCAGCGTGACCGTCATCGGCTTGGACATCAGCGCCAGCGCGAACGCCGCGAGCGCGCCCGAATACGCGAGCCAGGGCCGGGCGGCCGGGCGGCCGCCACCAGAGGGTGCCTGGGGAGCGGCCTCCCGGGACCGCGCGGACGCGGCGTACGAGGCGTAGGCCAGCAGCGCGAGCAGCGCGAAGAACGTGCTCAGGACGTCCTTCCGCTCCGAGACCCACGCGACGGACTCGACGCGCAGCGGGTGCAGCGCGAACAGCAGCGCGACCACCGCGCTGCGCCCCGGCGCGCCGGTCAGCCCGGCCAGCAGCAGCACGAGCAGCGCGGCGTTCGCCCCGTGCAGCAGCACGCTGACGAGGTGCTGCGGCCCCGGGCTCATCCCGAACAGCTGCACGTCGAGGAGGTGCGAGAGCCAGGTCACGGGGTGCCAGTTGGACGCGTCGCCGGAGGTGAACGCCCAGCGCGCGGACGCCCACGTCAGCCCCGCGGCGACCTCGGGGTTCTCCGTCACGTACACCGGGTCGTCGTACATCGCGAACGGGTGGCGCACGGCGGGCAGGAAGAGCAGGACCGCGGCGAGGCCGACCGCGATCGCGATCGACGGCGCCGCGACGCGCGCGGGTCGGGTGTTCATCACGGACGGGAGTATACGGAGCGCGGGGCGGCCGGGAATTTCACCGGTCTCTTGCCCGGGTGAACCGGCAATTCACCGAGCCGCGGCGCGTCGCGGACCTCGCGGGGTCCCGGCCCGTTGGGCGAACTCGATGATGCACAAGGCCTTCGCGTCCAGGACAAATCCGCGTCGCCGGGTGGCACGGCGCTTGCACTTTTTACTGGCGATGCGGAACGGGAGCCTGCTGGTCGTCGAGGATGACGCTCTGGTCGCGTGGGCGCTGCAGAAGGCGGCGGCCAGCGCGAACGTGCCCGTGCGCGTCGCGACCAACGCCGCGGAGGCGCTCGCGTCGCTGCGCGAGCAGCGCTGCGACCTCGCGTTCGTGGACATCCGGCTGCCGGACGGCGACGGCATCGAGCTGCTGCCCGAGCTGACCTCGCTCTCGCCCGACATGAAGGTCGTCGTGATCACCGCCGACGCCACGGCCTCGAACCGCGAGCGGGCGTACACGCACGGCGCCTGGCACTTCCTCGAGAAGCCGTTCGAATTCGCCGACATCCGCCGGGTGATCGAGGACTGCTTCTCGACCAACCCCTGCCGCCGCCTCCACGAGCGCCGGGTCTGCCGGCTGGCGCTGCGCCTCGACGTCGTCGAGGGGCTGGACGTCGTCACGCGCTCGTTCGAGGCCCTGGCCCTCGACGTGAGCCACGGCGGGCTGCGGCTCGAGACCGAGTACCCGCTGCAGCCGGGCCAGCAGCTGCGGATCCGGCCGGTGCAGGGCCCGTCGGGGCTCGACGGCGCGTTCCGGGGCGAGGCCGTCGCCCGCGTCGTGTGGACGCAGATCGGGCACCAGGGCGTCACGGCGGGGCTGGCGTATCTCGCTTGATTTGTGGGGGTGGGGCATAGCCCCACCCGGGTGGGGCATAGCCCCACCCCCACACCGTCGGTTCATTCGAGGTTGAATTTCTTGATCTGGTAGCGCAGCGAGTCGTACGTCATCCCGAGCAGCTTCGCGGCGACCGTCTTGTTGCCGGCGGCCTTCTGGAGCGCCTGCGCGATCAGCTGCCGCTCGAGGTCCTCGAGCGAGATGCCCGCGTCGGGCAGCACCATCTCGAACGGCCGCCCCGCGCCGCCGCCGCCCGCGGCGGCGAGCGCCGCGGCCGCGGCCGTCGCGCCCGCGATCTCGCGCGGCAGGTGCTCGGGCTGCACGAGGGCGCTGCGGCCGAGCACGACGACCCGCTCGACCACGTTGCGCAGCTCGCGGACGTTGCCCGGCCAGTCGTAGCCGACGAGCAGCCGCTCGGCGTCGGGGGAGAAGTCGGCCGGCTGCTGCCGCCGGTACTTCGCCGTGAAGCGGCCGAGGAAGTGGCGCGCGACGACCATCACGTCCTCGCGCCGCTCGCGCAGGGGCGGGATGTTGAGCGGGAACGCGTTCAGCCGGTAGAAGAGGTCGCGCCGGAACTCGCCGCGCTCGACGGCCACCTCGAGGTCGCGGTTGGTCGTGGCGAACACGACCGTGTCCACCTCGATGTCGCGCCGGCCGCCCACGCGGCGCAGGCGCCGCTCCTCGAGCACCCGCAGCAGCTTGGTCTGCAGGAACAGCGGCATGTCCCCGATCTCGTCGAGCAGGATCGAGCCGCCGTAGGCCATCTCGAAGACGCCCTTCTTCTCGGCCTTCGCGTCCGTGAAGGCGCCCCGCTCGTGGCCGAACAGCTCGCTCTCGACCAGGTTCTCGGGGATCGCCGCGCAGTTGATGCCGACGAACGGGGCGTAGCCCTCGTCCGAGCCGTGCATCAGCTGGTGCGTGTAGCGCGCGAGGACCTCCTTGCCGGTCCCGCTCTCGCCCGTGATCAGGATCGTGTTGACGCCCGCCTCGGCGAGCCGCGCGGCCTCGTCCTTCAGCTGCTCGACCGCGGGCGACGCGCCCACGAGCGGCCGCTCGGTGATCTCGGCGCTCACCTTGCGCAGGTAGTCGACCTCCTGCCGCAGGCTGCGCCGCTCGAGCACGCTCCCGACGACGAGCGTGACCTCCTCGAGGTTGAAGGGCTTCGTGAGGTAGTCGGCCGCGCCGAGCTTCATCGCCTTGACCGCGGTCTCCGCGCTGTCGTCGGCGGTGAGCATGATCGCCGGCGCGCCGATCCCCTCCTCCTGCATCTCCTGCAGCAGCTCGAGGCCCGTCTTGCCGGGGAGGTTCACGTCCATCAGCACGACGTCGGGCGAGAAGCTGCGCGCCTCCTCGAGCACGATCCCCGGGTCGTTCGCCTGGCGGACCTCGAACCCCTCGCGGCGGAGCGCCTTCGCCAGCATGACGGTGATCAGCTCGTCGTCGTCGACGACGAGCACCCGGCCCCGCGCGCGCGCCGCGCTCACGCCGGCACCTCGGCGGGCGCCGCGACCGCGGGCAGGCGGATCGAGAACTCGGTCCCGACGCCGACCTTCGAACGCACCGTCAACGTGCCCCCCTGCTGCTCGATCAACTGCCGCGAGATGGCCAGCCCCAGCCCCGTCCCGCGCGGCTTGGTCGTGAAGAACGGCTCGAAGATCTTGCCGAGGTTGTCCGGCCCGATGCCCTTCCCGGTATCCCCGACCGCGATCTCCGCCGTGCCCGCCTCCTGGTCCAGCCGGGTCCGGACGGTAAGAGTACCGCCCCCGGGCATCGCGTCGAAGGCGTTCAGGACGAGGTTGATCAGGACCTGCTCCAGTTGCATCGGGTCGGTGGTGATCACCGGGAGCGGCCCGAGGTCGCTCACGACCGCGATCCCGGCCCCACCGGAGCCCCGCGGGTCGCGGGCGTAGAGGGTCAGGCTGGAGCTGACGAGCGCGTTGATGTCCACGTTGGCGGGCTGCGGCTTGGGGGGGCGGGCGAAGTTGAGGAAGCTCTTCATCAGCGCCTCCACCCGCCCGATCTCCTTGCGCACCTTGAGGACGATGTCGGCGTCCTCGGGGGACAGCCCGCCCTCCATCGACAGCACTTCCATCGCCGCCTTGATCCCGGCGAGCGGGTTCTTGATCTCGTGGGCCAGGCCCGCCGACAGCTGCCCGAGCATCGCCATGCGCTCGGCGCGCTGGCGCGTCGTGATGTGCTCCTTGAGCGCCGCCGACATGTCGTTGAAGGCCGAGCCCAGCTCGGCGAACTCCGCCGTCAGCCCGGTGACCCGGTGGTCGAGGTCGCCGGACTTGAGCCGGCGCGTGGCCGTGAGCAGCGTCTCGAGCGGCTTCGACAGGCCGCGCACCAGCAGGAAGCCGAGGCCGACCGAGATCACGGGCCCGGCGGCGAGCAGCAGGAGCAGCAGCTGCTTCGTGTTCGAGATCTCGGAGAGCGCCCGCTGGGTGCTCCGCTCGAGGCGCGCCCCGGTCATGGCGATCATGTCGCTGACCTTCTGGATCAGCTCCTCGCCGGTCTGGAACGCGACGTCCCGCTCGGCGCCGGTGCGCGCCGGGTCGCCGCCGCGGATCGTGATGACCCGCGACAGCGCGTCCTGGTAGCGATCGGTGTTCTCGCGCAGGTCGTCGAGGCGCGCCTCCACCGGGGGCACGTGGTGGCAGTCGAAGCAGGTGTCCACCACGCGGCGCATGCGCGTGACGTTCGTGATCGTGGTGTCGAAATCGGGCGCGTACTTCGTCCCGCGCAGCGTCAGGTCCGACTGGACCTTGCGGATCTGGATCAGGTAGTGCTCGCGCAGGATCTCCACCTGGTGGAGCATGATCAGGTTGTCGAGCTTGTCGGTCGTGGTGTCGATCGTGCGGACGATGTAGACGCCGCCGACGAAGAACAGGATCGCGTAGATCGAGAGCGCCAGGATCACCTTCTGCTTCATGGCGCGTCGCCGTGGTACGTGGCGAGGTCGATCCCGGCCTCCCCGGCGAGCCGGTAGACCGGCTCGTAGTCGGCGTCCTCGGCGGGCACGAAGCGGGCGGCGCCGAACTGCTCGAGCAGGAGGCGGCCCTCCTCGTCGTCGCCCATCGCCAGCAGCACCGCCCGCAGCCGCTGGCGCAGCGCCGGGTCGAGCGCCGCGCGGACGGCCAGCGCGTTCTCGGGGACCTCGGGCGAGCGGGCGAGCGTCACGAGGGTGTGCGCCAGCGGCGGCGCCTCGCGGACCATCCGCTCGAAGATCGTGCTCTTCGCGGCGGCCGCGTCGGCCTTGCCGGTCAGCACGTCGCGGATGGCGTCCTCGTGCGTGCCCGCGAAGTACATCTCGCCCAGGAACGACCGCGGGTCGCGCACGCCGGCGCGCGCGAACGCCACCATCGGCAGCAGGTAGCCCGCGGTGGTCGCGCGGTCCACCAGCGCGAGGCGGCGGCCGCGGAGCTGGCGGATGTCGTCGATCCCCGCGTCGCGCCGGACGAGCAGCAGCCCGTGGTAGGTCGCGTGGCCGTCGATCCCGAGGGGCCGCGCGAGCGGCACCACGCCGAGCCGCCGGTGCGCGAGCGCGTAGGCGAAGCTGCCGAGGAACGCGCCGTCCAGCCGGCCCTCGGCGATCTCGTCGAGCACCGCGCCGTAACTCGGGACCTGGAACAGCTCGACCCTGACCTCGGCGTGCCGGCCGAGGTAGCTGACGATCGGCGCGTAGCGCGCGCGCTGCCGGAAGATGTTCTGCTCGGGGACGAGCCCGAGCGCCAGCGTGGCCCCGGCGGGCGCCGCGCCCTGGCCCGGCTCGTGCGGCGCCGGCGCGCCCTCCCGCGGGGCGCACGCCGAGAGCGTGACGACCGCCGCCACGAGGAGCAGCGCGACTGCACCGCCGTTGCCGGACACGGGAGCTCCCGCGCGCCGCGAGGCGCCGCCGCGCCTCACTGCGCGATCGCGAACACCTGGATGCGGTTGTTGCCGCGGTCCGCCACGAACACGCGGCCGCCCTTGTCGATCGCGAGGGCCGAGGGGTAGCGCAGCTGGCCCTCCTTCCACCCTTCCGTGGACTGCCGCCCGCGGAACGACCCGTCGTTGCCGAGGATCACGATGCCGCCGCCGTTCTGGTCCGCGACGAAGACCCGCCCGGAGTCGTCGGTGGCGAGCGCGACCCCGAAGTCCAGTTCCTCGCGCAGCGACGCCCCGAAGGGCGCGAAGCTCTCGGAACCGGCCTCGGCCCGGTAGATCTGCCGGGAGACGCTGTCCAGCACGAACAGGTTCCCCTTCGCGTCGACCGCGACGTCCGAGAAGAACCGGCCACGCTCCAGCGGCAGCGCGAGCTCCTTCTCCGGCTTGCCGCCGCCGCCGTACAGCACGACCTTCGCGCGCGCGACGTCCAGCACGACCAGCTGGTCCGCGCGCGTCACCGTCAGGGCACGCGGCACGGCCTGGGCCGGCAGCTCGACGTAGCCGCGGAACTCGCCGCCCGGCCCGACGAAGCCGACGCGCCGGAGCTTGCCGTCGAGGACGAACAGCTCCCCCTTCGACGTGCCGGCGAGCCGGATCGGGTACGGCAGCTCCTGCAGCAGGTGGACCGCCGTGGGCTCGATCTTCTCGCCCGCGAACGCGAAGCGGACGATCCGCGCGTTCGCGGTGTCCGCGACGCACAGCTGGCCGCCGGCGATCGTCACGCCCTCGGGCGCCTTCAGCCCGACCCCCGTCGGGTCGAGGTAGACGCCGCCGAACGCGCGGAGCCGGAGCCCGTCGGCGTGCGCGGCGCCCGCACCCGCGGAGAGGACGAGGACCAGGGCCAGGGAGGCCGACGCGAGTCTCTTCATGGTCACCTCGCCATCCCGCTGTGGCACTGCACGCAGAGGTCCCGCTTGGTGTCGAAGTGCGCCATGTGCTTGAACCCCGTGCCGTGCGTCCGGTGGCACGAGAGGCAGTCGAGGGACAGGTTCTTGTTGCGCGGGTCGAACACCTTGTCCCCGGACGGGTGCGCCGAGTGCTTGCCCCAGTCGTGGCAGGGGCCGCAGGTGCCCTCGATGCTGCCGCCGTTCAGGATGTACATGACGTTGGAACCGTGCGGCGCGTGGCAGGTGCTGCACGCGCCGTCGAGAATCGGCTGGTGCTTCGTGACCGACCGTTCCTGGCGTGCGACGGCGTCGGCGTGGCAGCGGCCGCAGAGGTCCTTCTCGTCGTCGGCGAGCAGCTTCGGGGCCTTCGTCGCGTGCGGGTTGTGGCAGTTCAGGCAGGCGACCTTGTCCACCACCGGCCAGTGCAGGCGCGAGTTGTTGAGCGCGGTGTTGACGGCCTCGGCGTGGCAGGCCTTGCAACCGTCCACGCCCTGGCGCCTGGTCTGCAGCGCCTCGGGCGAGCCCGCCTCGTTGTGGCACTGCGCGCACATCCGCGTCTTGACCGGCGGGTGGACGGTGGCCCAGAGGATCGCGGGCTGGCTCGAGCCGTGCGGGTCGTGGCACGACGAGCAGTCGGCCTTCGCCACCGGGTAGTTCAGGTGCGCCTTCTGGAACCCCGGGGTGTCGGGCTTGTGGCACCCGACGCACAGCGCCGGCGCGGTCTTCGCCAGCAGGTGCGGCGTCTCCGCCGTCGCGTGCGGGTCGTGGCAGCCGAGGCAGGACTGGCCGACCGGGCTGTGCTTGAACTTCGCCTCGAGCACGGCCTTCCCGAGCTGCGGGTGGCAGGAGGCGCACAGCTCGTTGCCGGCCTTCAGCAGCTGGGCCTTGTTCTTCGTGGCGTGCGGGTCGTGGCACTTGACGCAGTTGCCCGACATCACGTCCGGGTGCGCGCTCTTCGCCTTCGCGGGGACGACGTCGGCGTGGCAGCTGACGCAGACCTTGTTCGCGTCCTCGGCGAGCAGCTTGCCGTGGTCGCTGGCGTGCGGGCTGTGGCAGTCCGAGCAGTCGCCGGCCTTGACCGGCGTGTGCACGAACGGCTGCTTCAGCGTCTCGGCGAAGTCCGCGTGGCAGCCGAGGCAGGACTTGCCCTTCGCGCCGGGCTTCAGCTTGTACTTGGCCTCGTCGGAGGACGCGGGCTTCGCCCCGGGGCGAGGGCGAACGCGGCGAGGATCACGCAGATCGGTCGGTTCATCGTCCCGTCCCTCAGCGCGCCACGGTGTGGCATTCGTCGCAGGATCCACTGATGAACGGCGCGTGGACCTGGGCCCGGAAGAGCTTGGGATCCTTCGAGGTGTGCGGCGCGTGGCAGCCGACGCAGTCCATCACCGCCGGGTCGATCGACAGGTGCGCCTTACCGAACGACGCCGCCTTCACGTCGTGGCAGTCGGCGCAGAGGGCCTGCTGGCTCTTCGCGAGGAGCGTCCGCTCGGCGGCGGCGTGCGGCGCGTGGCACTTGAGGCAGTCCCGTGCGGCCGGCGAGTGGACCCGGTCGGTCTTCATGCTCTCGCCGATGTCCTTGTGGCACGCGGTGCAGAGGTCCGGCCCCTCGGCGAGGAGCAGCTTGCCGAGCTTGGACTGGTGCGGGGCGTGGCACTCCGAGCAGCCCCCGTCCGCGGCGGGCTTGTGCTTGCTCTTCGCGCCTTTCATGACGTCCACCGTGTCCGCGTGGCACTCGCCGCAGAGCTCGACCTGGTTGGTCTTGGTCATGCCGGCGAAGTTCGAGGCGTGCGGGTTGTGGCACGTCGCGCAGTCCCCGCCGTCGAACGGCGCGTGGGCGGTCGCCCCCGCGACGGCCTTGAGCGTGACCGCGTGGCAGTCCGCGCACAGCGCGGACCCGGCCTTCTTCACCAGCTTGGCCTCGTTGCCGCCGTGCGCGGCGTGGCACTGCGAGCAGTTGCCGCCCTGCACCGGCGTGTGGATCGTCGTCTTGGCGAACTCGGTCTCCGCGTCGACGTGGCAGGTGTAGCAGACGCGGTCCTCGCGGTCGTTGAGCAGGCCCTTCGTGTCCGAGCCGTGCGCCGAGTGGCAGGACACGCAGTCCCCGTCCGCGAACGGCTGGTGCGCGACCTTGACCTGGGCCTTCCGGACGTCGGCGTGGCAGTCGGCGCAGAGGTCGTTGGGCTTCTTGACCAGCAGCGCCTTCTCCTTCGCGGCGTGGCCGGCGTGGCAGGAGAGGCAGCCGCGGTCCATGTCGACCACCGCGTGCGTGACCGCGAACTTCCGGCTCTCCGCCTTGTGGCAGTCGGCGCAGAGCGCGTTGCCGTCCCGCACCAGCAGGTGCTCGCTGCCGGAGACGTGGGGGTCGTGGCAGCTCGTGCACATCCCGCCCGCGACCGGCGCGTGGACGACCTTGTTCCCGCCCGTCACCGCGTCCTGGTCGTGGCACGTGGTGCAGAGTTCGCCCCCGTCGGACGTGACCGCGAACGGCTTGCCGCTCTTGGCGTCGGCGTGGCAGGCGCTGCAGTTGGCGTCGCCGACCGGCGCGTGGACGCTGGCCTTCAGCAGCCCCTTCTGCCGCGCCGAGTGCGGGTCGTGGCAGAGCGAGCAGTTCGCCTTCTCGACCGGGTAGCCCTCGTGCTTCTTGGCGAACTCGGGCTTCTTCGGGTCGTGGCACGACGCGCAGAGGGCGTCCTTGGGCTTGACCAGCAGGCCGGCGTTGTCGGCGCTGTGCGGGGCGTGGCAGCCGCGGCAGCCGTCCTTCATCACCGCGTGGACCACCGGCTGCTCGAAGCGCTTGCGGTCGTGGCAGCCGTAGCAGTTCTCGGCGCCTTCCGCGCGCATCAGGTGCGTGCCCTTCGATCCGTGGGGGTCGTGGCACGAGACGCAGGCGCCGCGGCCGACCTGGCCCTTCTTGATCGGCGCGTGGACGTGCGCCTTCTTGAGCCCGAGCGCGTCTTCCTTGTGGCAGGACAGGCAGAGCGCGTCTCCCTCGGTCTTGAGGAGGAGCTTCGGGACGAGGCCGTGCCGGAGGTGGCAGTCCTCGCAGCGGTCTTCCTTCACGCCGGGATGCAGGCTCTTGAGCGAGAAGTACGTCTCCTTGAACTTGGTGTGGCAGTCCAGGCACGACTTCTTCTCGAACCGCTTCGACTGCGCGAACGCCGCGGGACTCGCCGCCGCGAACAGCAGCAGCAGCAGCAGCGCGACGCACCACGGGATCGAACGGACGGCCGACGGCTTCGCTCGCATACGGTCTCGCGCTCCCTTCAGGCTGGCGAGAGGATCCGGCACCCGCGATAGGCGTGCTGGCAAGATTGTTAGTTTATGCGGTTAGGATAGCACCGACACCCCCTTAGTCAAGGGTGGTTATCGGTTCGCCCGGACGGTCGAAATGGCTGCATTCAGGTGACTTAGACACGAACGGGACGCAGTGTCCGGGGGCGTTCGGCGGCGTTCTCCCATCCCGCCGCCGACCTGTGTCTGTCCCTGGACGGGGCGGCGGAAACCCGCCGCGGCGACTCAGGCGCCACTGGCCAGGTCCTGCATCACCACCTTCATCAGGGCCTCCCCCGTCACGTACGTCTTCACGTCGGAGGCCTTGCGCAGCTTTCCCGCCCAGTCCGCGACGGCGGCCGTGACCTTCTCGTCGAAGACCAGCTTGCGCACCGGCTCGCGCACGTCGTCGAGCTTCGCGGGCTTCGCGGGCACGACGTCGCGCAGGTGGATCACGTAGAACGGGCCCGCGGCCTCGCCGAAGAACCGGGCATCGCCGTCGCGCGCGCCGGCGAGCGCCTTCCGCACGCCGTCCGGCAGCGTCGTCGCGACGACCAGCCCCTCGGGGAAGGCGAGCAGCTTCTGCGTCTTCGGGTCCGCCTGGCGGGCGAGCGTCCGCTTCAGCCAGCCGAAGTCGGCCCCGCGCTGCAGTTTCGCGAGCGCGTCCTCGGCGTCCTTGCGCTGCGTGAAGGCCAACGCCTCGAGCTGCATCATCTCGGGACTCATGTACTCGGACTGGTGCGCCGCGAGGTAGGCCTTCAGGTCCGACTCCTCGACCTTGATCCCGGGCACGATGGCCTTCTGCACGAAGGCGCCGAACAGCATCCCCTCTTCCTGGCGCGCCACGCGCGACTTGAACTCGGGCGTCTGGTCGAGCTTCTGCGCCCTGGCCTCGACCGGGACGACGCGCCGGTTGACCACGTCGTCGAGGACCGAGGCCTTCTCCTTGTTGACCCGCTTGGCCTTCACCGCCTGCTCGAGCCCGTGGAAGTAGCGCTGGCGCATGCCGGCCGTGAGTTCGCCGACCGTGATCGGCCGGTCCCCCTTGACCTGCACGAGGAGCCGCGCGTCGTTGGCCAGCTTGTCGAGCGCGTTCGGCGCCTCGTAGTCCAGTGCGGCCAGCAGCTTCTGGTCGACGACCGCGTACTTCTTGCGCAGCCCCTCGACGAAGCTCTTCGAGGCCTGCGCGCGTTTCTCGGCCAGCGCGGCGCCCTGCGCCATGGCGCGCGCCTCGGCGTTCTCCGGGTAGCGCACCTCGAGCAGCTTGAAGGCGGCGAAGCCCGCGCCGACGGCGATCACCTTGCTGTTCTGGCCCGGCTTGAGCTTGGCCATCTCCGCGACGGCGTCGGGGATCAGCTCGCCGGCCTTGAGGAACTGCCGCGAGTCCCCCTCCTGGGCCTTCTTCGCGCGCACCAGTTCGTCCGCGAGCTTGTCGAAGTTGCCGCCCTTCCCGAGCTTCTCGTGCAGCGCCTTCGCGTCCGGCTCGTGCGGGATGAAGATCGAGCGCACCCGGTACTCGCGGACCTGGTCCTTGTAGATCCGGTCCACGAGGGCCGGGTCGGGCGCGGCCACCTTGGCGGCGTTGCGCTCCATCAGCAGGTCGCGCAGGGTGCCCGCCCGCAGGTTCTCGAACGCCGCCTTCGCCTCGGGCAGTTCGTCGAGGCCGGTCCGCCGCGCCTCCTGCGCCAGCAGCTTGGCGTTGATCATCCGCTCGAGCAGCGCCGAGGGGTCCTGGCGCTTCACCTTCATCCCGCCCTCGCGGCCCATGTGCATCGTCGCGATCTCGCGCTCGAGGTCCGCGAGCGCGATCCCCTCGCCGTTGACCGACGCGACGGCGCGCTGGCCGTCGATGACCGGGAGGTCCGCCGCGAGCACGGCGGGGGCACACAAGGCGAGGGCGAGGATCGTGGTCCGTCGAACGGGATTCATGGGGTCCTTCCGGCGGCACCGGGCCGCGCTGCGAGAATAACTGACCCGTACCAAAGTGAAAAGAATTATCGGTCAGCCGCGTCGCTCTTGCCGCCGGTTCGCCGGTGGATGCGGCGCGCCTCGGCCAGCAGGTCGACGAGCATCCGGCGCACGGCGAAGGCCGCCAGCTCGTCGGCGGTGCGCACCTCGCCGGCGCCGAACAGCGCGGCGCCCTGGCGCCCCGTCTCGTAGCTCCGTCCGACCCAGCCCACCTGGCGCCGTTTCGTGTCGAAGCCTTCCGCCGAGAACTCGACCAGCGGCGGCTGGCCGCCGGTCGCGTCACGGTACTCCGAGACGGTCCCGGTGACGACCAGGTCCACCTCGAGGATCGTCCGGATGACGTCGGACTGCGGCATGGACAGCCCGCCGCCCTCCTGGATCGTCCGCGTGCTGAGCAGGATGTCGCGCACCTCGCCGGGCTCGATCACCTCGACGCCGCCGACGCCGAGCAGCTCGCGGACGAAGTGCAGCTGCAGGATCTCCCCCGCCGCGCGCCGCGGCGTGTCCTCGACGAACGGCAGCACGGCCACGCGCAGCGCCTTCTCCCCGAGCGCGGGGATGCTCGGCGCGACGAACAGGCTGCGCGGCGCGAACCGGGCGGGCGCGTCGAGCCGCCGGGCCTTCCGCGGCTCGACCCCCGTCGCCATGTAGGCCGCGAGGCCGGAGGCGACCTGCTCGGTTCCCCGCCGCAGCAGGACCGCGACGTCGGTCTCGAGCCCGAGGCCGAACAGGCCGGGCGTCGCGTCGCCCGACTCGGAGAACGACGTCGCCCAGAGCAGGTGCACGCCGTCGTCCGCGACCGCCAGCAGGCGCGCGTGCAGCCCGACGCGCGGGGGCTCGCCCGGCTCGTACAGGTCCACCGTCGTGAGGAGGATGCCGTCGATGCCGGAACCGGCGCGCAGCGCCAGGCCGAGCCGGTTCCCCACCCCGCCGAACCAGCGCACGCGGTTCGCGTCCAGCGCGGCGGCGAGGGTCGTGTCCTTCACGATCGCGACCTTGTGCGCGATCAGCGCGTCCTCGAGGGCGTCCTGGATCGCCTCGAGCGGCGCGGGCGCGGGACTCAGGTTGTAGACGGGGAACACGGCCACCCGCTCCGGCAGGAACGGGTTCCAGGCCGGGCGCCCGTCCTGCGCGGCGGCGGGCACGCCCGCGGCGCCGCACGCGGCCGCGGCCACGGCGAGCGCCACGACGAGGAGCCGCGCGCGCCGGGGACGCCGCCCGCCCTGCCCGATGACGTCCACGGCCGGCGCGGCTACTGGTACAGCTTGTCGATGAGGTCGCGGACGGCGGCCTCGGTCACCGCGTTCATCGGCTCGCCGCCCCCGCCGAACAGGCGGTCGCCGGTCGTGATGCCGCCCTGCGTGGACGACGCGCTCCAGACCACCTTGCCCGTCTGCGACTCCATCATCTGCAGGCTCACCGCGATCGCGTTGGCCGACGCGTTGCCCGAGCGGACCTCGCCGTACTCGCGCAGCGTGCCGGTGATCACGACGTCCGCCTTCAGCTCCTTGGCGAGCGACACGGCCTCCTCGGGCGTCGGCTGCGAGGGCAGGGCGACCCGCGCGCGCGACAGCCCGCGCGAGACCTCGCCCACGGGGAGCACGTACACCGAACCGGACGCCTGCAGCATCGTCATGAAGACGTCGCGGACCCGCTCCCCCGCCGCCGTGTTGGTGGTCAGGTTCGTGAACGGCAGGACCGCGACGGTGCGGACCAGGCTGAAGTCCATCTGCTCGTCGTGGTACGTGACGCGCCGGCGGCCGGAGCCGCACCCCGCCAGCAGCGCGAGGACGAGGATCCCCGCGAGGATCGTGCGCGGGCGCGGGAGGCGTGAGGGGACGGGCATGCGGTGCTCCTAGCGTCCTAGAACCCGAGGTGCAGCGTGGCGGCGTAGATGTCGCGGTCGAGCGTCAGCACCGTCGACTCCGTCGTCGTCGCCTGGTAGCTCAGGTCGAACCAGGACCGCGCCGTGATGTTCCAGCGGAGGCTGGGGCCCCACAGGCGGGTCGTCGTGTCGTCCTGCGAATCGTAGAACTCGTTGTACAGAATGCCCAGTCGCAGCGAGCCGTAGGGGAACGGGGACCAGCTGAAGTTGTAGCTCCGGAGCCGCCGGCGGCCCTCCGGGTTGCGCTCCTCGATCCGGTAGGAGGCGAACAAATACAGCGTTTGCAGGGGGTTGACGGTGACGCTCGCCTCGTACGCGCGGTTCGGGTCGTCGAGGTAGGGCCCGTCCCCCTGCCGCGTCTTCCGGGAATTGTCGGTGAACAGGAGGTTGAAGCCGAGCCACTCCGCCGGCGTGATGCCCGCGTTGGCGTTGAACAGGCGCGACTTCGTCTCCCGCCCGGTCCCGTCGAGCTGCTTCGAGCCGCCCAGCGAGATGTTCAGGTCGACGCCGCGGTACGGGGTCGCGATGGTGTTCCACAGGATCGTGTCGGTGTCGAGCGTGTCGTCGCCGAACTCCTCGCGCCGGACCGTGCCGATCAGCGTGCTGCGCAGCTGGCTCGTCGGCGCGGCGGTCACCGAGACCGACACGTCGTCGGCCACGCGGTCGACCTCGCTGTCCGCGCCGCGCGAGTCCTGCCCCCGGTCGTCGGAGACGCGCGCCGCCACCGACCAGACGCGGCTCAGCGGGTGCGAGAGCGAGAGCGCGTTGATCACCGACCAGCGCTCCTCGTCCTGCGAGGTCCAGTTGCGGAGGTAGCTCAGGTCGTAGAACAGCAGCGGGCGCTCGGTGAGGCGCGCGCGCACGTTGAAACCGGCGAGCTGGTTCCAGCGCGTCGTCTCGGTGTCGGCGTCCGCCGCCGCGACCCGCTGGAACGGCTCGAGCTCGGTCACGAAGAGGTCGGGATACTCCGACGCGAACGGGACGGCCGGGTCGAGCGGGGCCACGACGACCTTCACGTAACGCGCCTCGACGTCCTGGAACTCGAGCGTGAAGCGGTTGTCGAACGGCCCGAACGGTGCCGTCGCGATCGTCCGCTGCCGCACCCAGTTCAGGTTGTCGGCGCTGGTCCAGATCTCCCAGGCGAGCGACGGCGCGACCTCGGCCCGCACCTCGCGGTCGACCCAGACGTAGAACTGGTTGATCCGCGTCGCGAACCCCATGTCCACGCCGAAGTTCCGCAGGGAGTCGTCGCCGCCCACAGGCGGGACGCCGAGGTCGATCCCCGCCGGCGTGACGCGGTTGCCGTCGATCAGCCCGGGGTTGGCGAGGAGCGGGTCGAGTTCGGGGAAGTCGTCGATCGCCGAGAGCCCCGCGATCGGGAACAGCCGGATCTCGAACTCGCCCTCGCCGCGGACCGTCACCTGGTCGCGGACCCAGTTGTAGTTGTAGTCCGCGCTGACGTTGACGCGGGAGCGGAGGAAGGACTCGTTGAAGAACAGCCGCAGGTTGTGGGACTGCGTGTCGGTCTCGACGGCCTCGACCTTGTCGTCGACGTTGTTGACCGACCCGCGGTACTGCGCCCGGAAGAACGGACGCGGCTGCCACTGGGCCAGCAGCGCGACGTCCCGCAGCTCGCGCTCCCGCTCGAGCCGCTGCTCGTCGTACTCCTCGGACCGGGCGGAGCTGAGCTGGACGTAGTTCTGGCTGTCCGGGAACCAGCCGATGTTGCCGCTCAGGGTGTCGCGGGTCAGGCGCTGCTCGAACGTCTGGCCGACGAGCCGCGACTCGGTCCGCGTCTGGTCGCGGTCCACGCCGAGGTCGGCGCGCCAGACCGGCGTGCGCCAGCGCAGCGTCGCGAACGGCCGCAGGCGGTACTCGATGGCGTCCACCTCGATGTTCGACACCGTGCCCTGCGGCGCGGTCCGCTCGAAGAAGCCGCCGACGAGCAGGCTGAAGTTCGGCGTGAGCGGCTGCGTGTAGATCAGGTTGAGCCGGATGATCAGCTCGTCGAGGTCGGTCGTCTGCGTCGGCGCGGCCGGCTGCTGGTTCGTCTCCGCGGTGTGCACGAAGCTCGACTCGAGGTAGCCGTCGAGGCTCTGCGCCGCGGCGTCCCCCGCCGCGAGCGCGCAGAGCGCGGCGAGCGCGGCGGCGCCGCGCGCGACCGGGGCGCGGCGCCTCACCGCTCACCCAGGAAGGACACGTACGAGGCGCCGGGCGGGAGATCCACCGACCACGCCCCGCCCCGGCTGACGATCGAGATCGCCCGCAGCGCGGCGGGGTCCGCGTGCACCGCCGCGAGCACGTTCGTCTCGCCCTCGATCGCGAGGTAGGCCACCGGGCCGCGCGCGGCGATGCTGTCGACCGGCAGCAGCGACAGCGGGTCGTACACGTCGATCGCCGTGCCGTCGCGGCGCGCGACGTAGATCCGGTCGGTGCGCGGGTCCACGCGCAGCGCGGTCGCGCCGCCGCCGACGTTCAGCCGGCGGGTTACGGACAGCGAAGGGACGTCGATCAGCGTGACGAAGGACGGCCCGTCGTGGACCACGAGGAGGCGGTCCTGCGTCCGGTTGAACTGGGCGTCGAACGGGCCCGCGTCGACCGGGATCGAGCCGGAGACGCGGCGCGCGACCAGGTCCACCACCACGACCGCCGCGGCGCGGCTCAGGGTCACGTACGCGCGCCGGCCGTTGCGCTCGACGCGCACGGAGCTGGGCCCGTTCCCGACCTCGATCCGGTCGAGCTCGGCGAGGCCGTCCGGATCGACGAACGAGAGGGTGCCCGAGCCGCGGTTCGCGACGAGCAGCGTGCGCCGGTCGGGCGTGAGCTCGACGTCGTACGGCTCGTCCCCGCCGCGCAGCAGGCGGCGCTCGAGCACGGTCCCCTGCTCGAGGTCGATCGTCTCGAGCGCGTCGTCGCCGGCGGCGGCCACGAAACCGCGCCGCCGCTCGCGGTCGAGCGCCAGCCCGCGCGGGCGGCGCCCGGTCGGGAGCATGCGGCCGACCGCGCCGGTGCGCTTGTCGACGAAGGCGACGACGCCCGCATCGGTGCAGGCGACGACGCCGAGCACGCCGAGCGCCGGGGGCGGCGCGAGGATGCCGGCGAACGCGGGCCGGAACAGGCCGCGCTCGGCGAGCGACGCGCGCGCATCGACCCGGAGCTGCAGCACGGTGCCGAGGCGGTCGCGCACGTCGAAGCCGAACGGCGCGGTCTGCGCCTCGTCCGCGACGCGCAGCCCCGCCTC
>JADHED010000976.1_pt1 | contig 27283 bp, 27 predicted proteins | sample 8952041 | NCBI WGS metagenome assembly JADHED01 (sample SAMN16124423, study PRJNA663239) | bioreactor sludge metagenome | isolation source: sludge (control) | place: India:Bengaluru | collected 2018-09-08
GGCCAGCAGGGTGGCGATGGCGGCCCCTTCCAATCCCAGAGCGGGAGCTCCCCAATTTCCAAAGATCAAAATCCAATTCAGGAAGGCATTGAGCGCAACGCCTGCCAGCATGATCCAGAACGGTTGCCACGGGCGGCCGAGGGCTTCACAGAAATTTTTGCAGACGCATGTGAGAAAAACCGGAAGGAGCGACCAGGAGCAGATGGCCAGATATTTTCCGGCGGCGGCATTGACCTCGTCGGGTTGTCCGAAAATCTCCATGTGGGGGAGGAGCCCGTACATCGCGATCAACAGGGGGAAGAAGAGAAGCAGGGAAACAACCAGTCCTCCCCGGACGCTTTCACCGGCTTCCGCAGAGCGTCCTCCCCCGTGGGAATGCGCTGCCCGCACGCTGACTGCGGAAAGCAACCCGAACCCAAAAACCAGCGGAACCGCGAGAATGGTATTCGCAAAGCCGCAGGCGCCGAGAGGCACCACCCCGATCCGTCCGACCATGATGGTGTCGACCCAGCCCATGAGCATCTGCCCGAGGTGACCGGAAATGATCGGCACCGCCAGGGTCAAAGTCCGGCGGTTTTCGGACATCATGGAACGGAGCATGTGTTTCCGAAAAAATCAGGAACCCGCAGGTTCGTTGATGCGGGTGATGGAGTGGGCGCGCCCGCTCGCGGGATCGATTTCCACCAACGCTCCACAAAGATGAACAGGACCTCTGGCAATGGGGAAAGACACCGGCAGACAATGGGTGAAGCGTCGGATAATGGCCTCCGGATCACGTCCGAGGACCGAATCCGAGGGGCCGCACATTCCTGCATCACACAGAAACGCGGTGCCGCCGGGGAGGATTTTTTCGTCGGCTGTCTGCACATGCGTGTGGGTGCCCACGACGGCGGAGACTTTTCCATCCAGAAACCGGCCGATGGCGATCTTCTCGCTCGTGGTCTCCCCGTGCACGTCCACGAAGATGACGGGCGTTTCCGCGCGGAGGCGTTGCACCTCGGCCTCGGCGGCGTGGAAAGGGTTCTCCAGTGCGGGCTGCATGAAGGTCCGGCATTGGATGTTCATCACGGCGATTTTGCCTTTGGCTGTGTCCAGAACGATGCTTCCCTGCCCGGGGGCGGTCGCCGGGTAGTTGATCGGGCGGAGGAGGCGGGGTTCGGAAGCGATGTAGGAAGCGGTTTCCTTTTGATCCCAGACGTGGTCGCCGGTGGTGATGACCGCCACGCCGGACCGCAGGAGGTCGATGGCGATTTTTCCGGTGATCCCGCGTCCCCCGGCGGCATTTTCCCCGTTGACAACCACAAAATCCACGCCCTTTTCTTTCAGAAACACAGGAACAGCTGCAGTGACGGCGTTGCGGCCTGGTTCCCCCACGATATCGCCAAGAAAAAGAAGTCGGATCATCCATCCTTTTTATCGCAAGAATCGTCGAACGCATTTAAAAAAGAACCTCTTGAAGAATCTCTTCCTCATTCTCTCCCTTGTTTTGCTTGCCGGAGCAGCCGAAGCCCGGCTCAGTCCGCTGGCCCAGAAACCGGATTGGTCGCGTTTGGACGGTTTCCAGCAGACCATGACCAAAGAGGATTTTCAAAACCTTCTGGACAGGGTCTATGCACCGGGCGGGGCCTGGGTGGATGTGATTTCCTTCACCAAAGATGCGGCCATGATCCGTACCTCGCCGGAGCGCCCGCCGTATCTGTTGAAATTCGCCCCGGATGCGGCGTCCGTGAGACGGGCACCGGTGTCCTGGCGTTCGCGGGAGGCTTTGCCCCCGTTTCAGCCCGGAAAACCGCTGGCGGGTCTGAAAATCGCCATCGACCCCGGGCATCTGGGAGGCGGTTGGGCAAAAATGGAAGAGCGCTGGTTTCAAATTGGAAATTCCACGCCCGTGACCGAGGGGGACATGACTTTGAAGGTCGCGAAACTTCTGGTGCCCCGGTTGGAGGCTCTGGGGGCCGAGGTTTATCTGACGCGTTCCAAACCGGGGCCGGTCACTTCCTCGCGTCCGCACCAACTTCGGAGCGCGGCCGTGGATTCACTGGAGCAGAAGAATGATGCCGTGACGAAGGACTCCGTCTCGAAGGAAAGCGAGAGGCTTTTTTACCGTGTCAGTGAAATCCGCCGCCGGGCGCGGCTGGTCAACGAGTCCCTGAAGCCGGACGTCGTCCTCTGCCTGCATTTCAATGCCGAGGACTGGGGCAATGAGAAAGATCCCCGTCTGGTGAATGACAATCATCTGCATTTCCTCATCACGGGGGCCTGGAGCAAGGAGGAGCTTTCCTATGAGGACCAGCGTTTCGACATGCTGGTCAAACTCCTGAACCGGTCCTATGCCGAGGAATTGCCGCTCACAAATGCCATGGCGGGAGTGATGGCCGGAGCCACCGGCCTGCCGCCCTATGTTTATCGTGGAGGGAGTGTCATCCGGGTGGGCGACAATCCCTACGTCTGGGCGCGCAACCTTCTTGCCAACCGTCTCTTCACGTGTCCCGTGGTGTATGTCGAGCCCTATGTGATGAACAGCCGGATGACCTTCGCCAGAATTCAGGCGGGGGACTACGATGGCCGGCGGAATTTCGGAGGTGTCCAGAGGCAGAGCATTTACCGCGAATACGCGGATGCCGTCACAGCCGGTCTCGTGAAATACTACTCCCGGAGATAACGATGAAAATTATTGCCATTACGAACCAAAAAGGCGGCGTCGGGAAGACGACCACCACGGTGAATCTTTCTGCCGCGCTGGCAGAGGCCGGGCAGCGGATGCTGCTGGTGGATCTCGATCCCCAGGCCAGCGCCACGAGCGTGCTCGGGCTGAAGGAAAACTCCACCGGCAGCATTTATCAGGCGCTGATCGGTGCGAAACCCGCCCGGGAACTCATCCTCCAGACCCGAATTCCGAATCTTTCCGCCATTCCTGCGGATCTCGACATGGCGGGAGCGGAAATCGAAGTGGCCCGGATGGAGGATCACATGCTCCAGCTTCGCCGGGTTCTGGGTGACATCCGCGAGCAGAATGCCTTTGATTTTGCATTGCTCGACTGTCCTCCCTCGCTGGGCATCCTCATGTCAAATGCCCTGGCTGCAGCGGACGAGATCCTGGTGCCGATCCAGTGTGAGTATTATGCACTGGAGGGGCTGGGGTTGCTGATGGAAGTCACGGAACGCATCCGTGCCAGCGGAGCCAATCCCTCGCTTTCCATCTCCGGTCTTCTGCTGACCATGTTCGACGGGCGCACAAATCTCAATCCCGCCGTCGTGAAGGAAGTGCGCGATCATTTTCAGGAGGTCGTGTATGACACCCTCATTCCCCGCACCGTGCGCTTTGCGGAGGCTCCCAGCCACGGACGGACCATCTTCGAGCACGATTCCTCCGGAGCCGGAGCAGCGGCCTACAGGGCACTTGCAAAAGAATTGCTCGACCGACAGCAACGCGGCCTGGCCTTTACCAGCGCGGCCTGAGCCGCGTGGTCAGGTCCCGCAGCCTTCTTTGCGGCAGACACAAAGAAAGTGAGCCCGCACAAGGGCTTCCGCCTGTTCCTCGCTCAATTTTTCCAAGGGATTTTCCCCGGCAGTCTGGAGTTTCCTGTATTCCGCCAGAGGGCAGTCGGGCAGAGGCGATTTGTAGGAAGGGCACTTCGCACTGAGGACGGCCAGAAATTCACGGGAATCCACATGCGGACGATACCTTCTTCTGAAGCCAAAGGCAACCGGGGGGAATGTTTGTCCGGAGTCTGAGCTGTTCCGTCAGACGGGATTTTCGGTCCGGCCCAACGGACGGACGGGAGAGGTGTTCAGCGCCCGGGCGCGTTCATGGATGCCGGGGGCGATTTCCGGTTGCTTGTCATAGGCCATGGCGAACATTTCCAGGCGGGCGTCGATGTTGTCCACGAAGTGCAGGAGGATGGCTTCGGGAGTTTTGGGTTCCACGGGGGAGCCGAATTGGAGTTCGCCATGATGCGAGGCCACAAGGTGGAGCAGGTGCAGGCGCACTTCCTCGGAGGCGGGGGAGAGCGATTTCCATTCGTCCAGGGGGAGTTTTCTCCACAGGGCGTTGACCAGCTCGATGCCGATGCTGATATGCCCGAGCAGCTCTCCCCGGATCTCACGGGGCATTTCAAATCCAAGCTCCGGCGGGCACATTTCCCAGAGTTTCCCGGAGTCGTGAAACAGCACTCCGGCGAGGAGAAGATCCCGGTTCAGGTGGGTGTAAACTCCGCAAAGGGCGGTAGCGGAACGCATCATCTGGGCGGTGTGCCGGAGCAGACCGCCGCGGTGGGCATGGTGATTCACCCGGGCGGCCGCCGCCCGCTTGAAGCGACTTTCGTATTCCTCCAGAAACAACAGGCACAGAGATTGCAGGCGGGGATCCAGGAGGCTTTCCACCATTTTTCGGATATCGGCAATGTCGTTTTCCAATGCCGCGGTTTCTTCCGGGGTTCCCGCGAAGAGCTCCTTTGCTTCCACGGCGGAAAGCAGGCGCATCCGCCAGCGGCGTCCATCGAGACCGAAGGCACCGTTGATGAGGAATTCGCCCTCGATCTCCACGCAGGCTCCGCGGTCCGTTTCTTCGCAGGAGTCAAAGGCTGCCGTGTCCGTCCAGGCGCGGAGAGTCAGGGCGTCCGAGGAATCCCGCAGCTTGAGTTCCCAGTAGGGTTTGCCATTGGCCGATTCCTTTTTGCTCAGTTCATCCACCTGTCCGCGGATCCGGGCGTTCAACGGTCCGGTCCGGCAGTCCTGTCGCAGTCGGGCAATCGGGAGGCAGGGCATCTCTGGCATGGGGCGAAGAATGGCGTCTTGTGGGCGTCTTTGTCGAGCCTGTCTGTTTTTCTCCAACAGCAGGGGATTTCAGTGGTAGTGTCTGTCCATGGAACGCATTGGCATTTTTGGGGCTTCGGGGTTTGTGGGAAACGCTCTGCGGCAGTTTGTCCGGGATCAGGGTGGGGAGGCGGTGTGCTTTTCCCGCCGGGAACGTCCGGGCTGCCGGGTGTTTTCCGGGCCGGGGGATTTGGATGGTCTGGATGCCGTTGTCAATCTGGCCGGCGAGCCGATTCTGGGGCTCTGGACGGCGGAACGGAAACGGCGGATTCTGGAGAGCCGGGTGAATGGGACGCGGCGGATTGCGGAGGCCTTGCGGGGAACCGGAGTGCGGACATTGGTCAATGCCTCTGCGATTGGATATTATGGAAATACCGGGGATCGTTTGGTGGAGGAGGCTTCTCCTTGCGGGACGGGATTTCTGGCGGAGACCTGCCGGGAGTGGGAGGCGGCGACCTCTGCGGTTCCTGCCGGAGTGAGGGTGGCGTGTCTCCGGATCGGGTTCGTCATTGGATCGGGGGGAGCCATGGCATTGATCCGGCCGGTATTTCAGATGGGATTGGGGGGGCGACTGGGCTCCGGGCGGCAATGGATGAGTTGCATCCATGTGGAAGATGTGGCCGGGATGATTCTCTGGCTGCTTCGAAGCCAGGCCATTGCCGGACCGGTGAACGCCGTGATGCCCACGCCGGTGACGAATGCGGAATTCACGAAAGTCCTTGCTGCAAGTGTCCGCCGCCCCGCGATTTTCCCCGTGCCATCCTTTGTTCTCCGTGCCGCTCTGGGCGGGCTTTCCAGCCTGCTTCTCGACAGTGCACGGGTGAGACCTGCCGTGGCGGAAGGCAATGGCTATGTTTACCGTTTTCCGGAATTGGCCGGAGCATTCCAGTCGCTGTCCAAAGCAAAATAACCGGCGATCCGCGAGGCGGCGTAATGGAATCCCCGGATGTTCCCGAGGCAGCCGACTTTGGCCCCATGAAATTCGAAAAGCGGAACTTTCTCACGGGTGTGATCGGTGCCCGTCCAGGTCGGGTCATTGCCGTGATCAGCCGTGATGAGCACCAGGTCGTCCGGTTGGATTTTTTCGAGAAACCCGCCCAGCCATGTGTCGAACTCCGCAAGCGCACCGGCATACCCTGCCACGTCCCGCCTGTGGCCGAACTGCATGTCGAAGTCCACGAGGTTGGCAAAGAGGAGACCGTCGGACGAACTGTCCCAGAGCTTTGAAATGGCCTCCATCCCATGCCGGTTCGAAATCGTGGGGTGGGAATTGCGGATTCCGCTGCCCGCAAAAATGTCGGAAATTTTTCCGATGCCGGTGACCGGGATGCCGGCATCGTCCAGGGCGTTGAGAATGGTTTGCGGTGGGGTGAGCGAAAAGTCGTGCCGGTTCGGTGTGCGGTGCCAGGCTCCCGCGCGTCCGTGAAACGGTCGGGCAATCACCCGGCCGATGCCCTCCGCATGACGGCGTGCGATCCGGCAGATGGAGTAGAGTTTTTCCAGGGGAATCACCTCCTCGTGGGCGGCAATTTGCAGGACCGAATCCGCGGAAGTGTAAAGGATGGGGTGACCTGTCCGCACATGGGTCTCGCCCAGCATCTCCAGAATCTCCGTGCCACTGGCCGTGCGGTTCCCGATGAATCGAACTCCGGCCTCCTCCTCGATGGCCTTCACCATTTCCTTTGGGAACGATTTGTGAAGGCGGAAAGGTTTGTCCAGAACGACACCAGCGATTTCCCAGTGTCCGGTGGTGGTGTCTTTGCCGACGGAAAGTTCCGTCATGACCCCGACGCATCCCAGCTCCGGAGGAGCGGCCGTTTCCCCCGCGGCAAGAGCGAGGGCGGAATCCAGTCCGATGCGGCGAAGATGGGGCAGTGCGAGGGAGGGGGTTGCTTGAAGGATGTGGCCGAGCGTGTTCGCACCTGCATCCCCGTAAGCTTCCGCATCAGGGGCATGACCAACGCCCACGCTATCCAAAACCAGAAGCAATGACCGGGCTTTCATTTCCGAAAGCCATCCGCTACACAAAGTGTCGATCATGAACAAGGATTCAAAAATTTTTGTGGCCGGGCACCGGGGGATGGCGGGGAGTGCGATTGTCCGCAACCTGAAGGCCAAAGGATACGACAACCTGGTGATGCGGACCCGGAGCGAGGTGAACCTCCTGGATGTCCATGCGGTGAAGGCCTTCTTCGACGCCGAACGCCCCGAAATTGTCGTGGATGCCGCGGCCCGGGTGGGGGGGATTGTGGCGAACGCCGAGAAGCCCGTGGAGTTCCTTGTCGAGAATCTGACAATCCAGAACAACGTCATTTGTGCCGCTGCCGAGTATGGGGTTCACAAGCTGCTCTTTCTTGGCAGTTCCTGCATTTACCCGAAATTCGCACCGCAGCCGATTCCCGAGAGCGCGCTTCTCACCGGGGCTCTGGAGCCGACAAACGATGCCTATGCCCTCGCAAAAATCGCGGGAATCAAGCTCTGCCAAGCTTACGCGAAGGAATATGGAAAAAACTTCATTTCCGCGATGCCCACGAACCTCTACGGGCCGTATGACAATTTTGACCTCCACACCTCGCATGTGCTGCCCGCATTGATCCGGAAGGTTCACGAGGCGAAGCTCTCCGGCGCTCCGACGGTACCGATTTGGGGAACCGGAAATCCCCGGCGGGAATTCCTTCATGTGGACGATCTGGCCGATGCCTGCGTGTTCCTTTTGGAAATATACGACTCGCCCGAGATTGTGAACATCGGTTGTGGCGAAGATGTCACGATCCGGGAGCTCGCCGAGACGGTCTGCGAGGTGCTCGAATATCCGGGCAGTCTGGTTTTTGATTCCTCCAAGCCCGACGGCACTCCCCGCAAGCTTCTGGACATGCAAAAGTTGTTCTCCCTCGGCTGGAAACCAAAAATTTCCCTCCGCGAAGGCATCCGGAACGCTTACCAATGGTTCCTGGAATCCAAATAAATGACCCGTACACCCGTCACCATACTCACCGGCTTTCTGGGAGCCGGAAAAACCACGCTTCTCAACCGGATCCTCACCGAGGAACACGGGCTCCGCATTGCCGTCATCGAAAATGAATTCGGCGAAGTCGGGGTCGATCACGAACTGGTGATCAACGCCGACGAGGAGATCTTCGAGATGAACAACGGCTGCATCTGCTGCACGGTTCGAGGGGATCTGATCCGCATCCTCGGCAACCTCATGAAGCGTCGTGACAAATTCGACCATATCTTGATCGAAACCACCGGACTCGCCGATCCCGGACCCGTCGTCCAGACGTTCTTTGCAGATGAAGAAATGAAGGAGAAGCTCTTCGTCAATGCCGTGGTGACGCTTGTGGATGCGAAGCACATCCTTCTCCACCTCGACGACAGCGACGAGGCGCGCGAGCAGATTGCTTTTGCGGATGTGGTTCTTCTGAACAAGTGCGATCTGGTGGATGGGGAGGCGCTCGATGGTCTTGAAAAACGCATCCGTTCCATGAATGCCCTGACCCGGATTCATCGCACGACCAATGCGGACATCGCCATTTCCAAGGTTCTGGAGGTCGGAGGGTTCAATCTGGATCACGCGATGGAAGTGGATCCCCATTTTCTCGAAGCCGGACACCATCATCATCACGATGACGGGGTCACGAGTGTCGGGATCGAGGCGGAGGGGGATTGCGACGGAAAAAAACTCAACGAATGGCTCAGCCGCATCGTTCGCGAGCAGGGAGCGGATATTTTCCGCATGAAAGGAGTTTTTGCGATCAAGGGCGGGCCGGACCGGATCATCTTTCAGGGCGTGCACATGATCATTGATGCAGCCAATGGCGGTCCATGGGGAAGCCGTCCACGCCGGAATACCCTGGTCTTCATCGGACGTCATCTCGACCGCGAGGCCCTTCAGGAAGGATTCCGGAGCTGCCTGGCATGAAGCAGATTTGCTCGGTCACGGCGGGTGACAACATCCTCAGTTTGGCCTGGAACGGAGATGTGCTGGCGGCGACGCCATCCACGGGCGACATTCTTCTCATCGATGCGGCGGCGCGAAGCGTTTCCTCGCAATCCGGCCAGGGACTCGGCAATGGAGACTCCGCATGGTTTGGGGGAGTGTTGGCAACCTGTGGCTTCGACGGAAAAATCCGTTGGAAGGGAAGGGAGATCCACTCCGGGCGTGGGATCATTGAACGGGTGAAGGCAAGCGGGGATGGGAAATTCCTGGCCGCCGGACAAGGGAAAAATCTGGTTGTTTTTGATGAAGAGGGAAACCCTGTGCCGGGATTGGACGGACTTCCCGCGACGGTTGCCGACTTTGCCTGGAATCCAACCGATTCCTCGCAAGTGGCGGTCGTCGGTGCGGGAGGAGCGCGGATGTGGCGTTTTGGAGAAAGGGAACCCTTTGCGCGTTTCGACTGGGGGGGCGCAAGTCTGCGGGTGGAGTGGAGTTCCTGCGGACGCTGGTTGGTGACTGCGGATCAGACGGCGAGTGTTCATATCTATGATTTTTCGCGGGATTACCCGCTGCATATCCAGGGGTATGAAACAAAGGTGCGCGCCATGGCCTTTTCCCCGGATGGCAGGCGCTTGGCGACCGGAGGCGGTCCCATCATCACCATCTGGCCCTGCACCGGGAAAAAAGGTCCCGAAGGGGTCACTCCGATTCAGTTGGACGGACACGATGGAGACGTGATCGCCACCGCCTTTTCTCCGAAAAGCGGACGCCTCGCAACTGGCGATGGGACGGGGATGGTATTGATCTTTACCTTCCAGGGCGACAAGGCTCTGAGAAAACGCCTGCGCCTTGATTCCGGTATCGACGCACTTGCCTGGCATCCGGAAAAAGATCTTCTGGCGGTTGGTTTGGAAGACGGAACGGTTTCTGTCCTGTCGCTGGATTCCTGAGAATGGACAGTCTCCAGGGAACGCTCAAAAAGACATTTGGGTACGACGGATTTCGTCCGCTTCAGCGCGAGATCATGGAGGCATCGCTGGCCGGGCGGGATGTGTTTGCCCTTCTGCCGACCGGCGGTGGCAAGTCGCTGTGTTTTCAGCTTCCCGCGCTCCTGAGGGAGGGACTCACCGTGGTGGTCTCGCCGCTGATCGCCCTGATGAAGGATCAGGTGGACCAATTGGAAGCCGTCGGAGTGGCTGCCACATTTCTCAATTCCTCGCTGAAGGCGACGGAGGCCCGGAGCCGTCTGAGGGGACTGCACGAGGGACAATACCGCCTCCTCTACGCCGCTCCCGAGCGCCTCATGCTGGACAACTGGCAGGAAAACCTTCGCAATTGGAACGTCTCCGCCCTTGCCATCGACGAGGCGCATTGCATCTCGGAGTGGGGGCATGATTTCCGGCCCGAATACCGCCAGATCGAACGTCTGAGGGAGTTGTTGCCGGAAGTTCCGGTGATGGCCCTCACGGCGACTGCCACGGAACGCGTGCGGGAGGACATTGTCCGCCACCTCCGGCTCCGCGATCCCGCACTTTTTGTGGCCAGCTTCAACCGTCCGAACCTTTCCTATCGTGTGATTCCGAAAGACCAGGGGGTGAGACAAATCTCGGAGTTTGTGCGCAAGCGGCCGATGGACAGCGGGATCGTGTATTGTGCGACCCGGGCCACCGCAGACCGTCTGGCGGAGAGTCTCAACGACCGGGGATTTCCCGCCCGCCCTTATCATGCCGGACTCACCGCAGACGAACGCGCGACGAATCAGGAACTTTTTCTTCGCGATGAAGCGAGAATCATTTGTGCGACGATTGCCTTTGGCATGGGGATCAACAAACCCAACGTGCGCTGGGTGATCCACCACGATCTTCCGAAAAACATCGAGGGATATTATCAGGAAACCGGCCGGGCCGGGCGCGACGGGCTTCCCGCGGACTGTCTCCTGCTTTTCAATCCCGGAGACGCCGCGAAGCAGACGCATTTCATCGATGAGATGAACAGCCCGAAGGAGCAGCAGATTGCCCGGGAACAGCTCCGCCTGATGATGCACTATGCCGAGTGTCCTTCCTGTCGGCGGCGGGAACTGTTGGGGTATTTTGGCGAGGAGTATCCCGCTCCGGCGTGCGAGGCCTGTGACAACTGTCTGGAACCGCGGGAATCCTACAATGCCACCACGCAGGCCCAGAAGCTGCTCTCCTGTGTTTATCGTGTGCGGCAGGCGGGCCGGTTCGGAGTCGGGCTCAACCACCTCATCGAGATTCTCACCGGAGCCGATACGGAAAAAATCCGCCGTTGGAGTCATGATCAGCTCAGCACTTATGGAGTGGGAAAGGAACTCAGCCGTCCCGAATGGGCTTCCATCGGTCGCGAGTTGATCCGCCTCGGATTCCTGTCCCAGGAGAAAGGCGAGTTTCCCACGATTGTGCTCACGGAAGAGGGAATGGACGCACTGCGCTCCAGGCGGGTGATCATGCTCACGAAGCCAATGGTCAGGAAACGCGTTCCGGCAACCCGGGCGGGAGAGATCGAATGCGACGAGACACTGTTCGATCGCCTGCGGAAGCTTCGGAAACGTCTGGCCGATGCGCGCGGTGTTCCGGCCTACGTTATCTTCGGCGACAACACACTGCGCCTCATGGCCAGGGACTATCCGGAAAACCTGGACGCCCTCTGCGGGATCAGCGGCATCGGTGAGAAGAAGCTGGCCGAGTTCGGAGAGGACTTTGTCTCCGAAATTGCGGGATACCTCACGACTTATCCCAAGGTGAAATTCTGATCACCCCGGGATGCTTTCTCCCGCGATCAGGTCGTCGAAATTCTGACGTTTGCGGATGAGATGGACATTTGTGCCATCCACAAGAATCTCGGGCAGGAGCGGACGGGAGTTGTAGTTCGACGACATCACGAACCCGTAGGCTCCGGCGCTGAGGAGGGCGATGCGGTCTCCGGCGGCGAGCGGCGGGAGGTCGCGATCCTGCGCGAAGAAGTCTCCGCTCTCGCAGACCGGACCGACCACATCCATCGGTACAGGGGTTGCGGTGGATTTTTTCAGGGGAACGATTTCGTGCCATCCTTCGTAGAGAGCCGGACGGATGAGGTCGTTCATCGCGGCATCCACGATGGTGAAGGTTTTCGTGGGTGTCTGCTTCACATATTGGACGGTGGAGAGCAGGACGCCCGCGTTGCCGACAAGAAAACGGCCCGGCTCGAACAAAATCCGGAGTCCGAGCGGTGCAAGCACCGGCAGGATCGCGGCGGCGTAATCTTCCGGCGTGATCCGGCGCGGGTGGTCGGTGGATTTCCACCACTCCGGGCTGCCGCTGGCAAGAGCGGCGTCATAGACGATGCCGATGCCGCCGCCGATGCTGAAAAATTCGATGTGATGCCGGGTCTTGAGGTCGGTGACGAGGTCGGCCAGCTTTTTTGCCGCCTCGGCGAAGGGCTCGGATTCCAGGATTTGGGAGCCGATATGGGTCTGAACGCCCCGGATTTTCAGATGCGGCAGGGCTTCCGCACGGGCATAGACTTCGACCGCGCGGTCGAGACCGATGCCGAACTTGTTTTTGCTTTTTCCCGTGGAAATGAACTTGTGCGTGCGCGCATCGACATCCGGATTCACCCGCACGGCCACCGGGGCGACGAGACCGAGCGAACCGGCGACTTCGTTGATGCGTTCCAACTCGGCTTCGCTCTCGACGTTGAAGCAATAGACTCCTTCCCGGAGGGCGTGGGCGATTTCATCGGCTGTCTTCCCCACTCCGGCGAAAGTGCATTTGTCGGCGCGTCCCCCGGCCTTGAGCACCCGGAAAAGCTCTCCCGATGAAACAATGTCGAAGCCCGCACCCTCGCTGGCCAGAAGGTTCAGCACGGCGATGTTGGAATTTGCCTTCACGGCGAAGCAAACCATGTGGTCCAGGGCCGCCAGCGAACGGTCCAGCCGCCGGAAATTCTCCCGGATCGTTGTGGCAGAATACACATAGGCCGGGGTCCCGAACTGCTCCGCCACCACTTCCAGACTCACTCCCTCACAGTGAAGGGATCCATCAATATACGAAAACGAATGCACCCGGGGAAAATGCTTGGGACGCCATTCCATGTCAATCGCACTTGCCACGGGTGCCAGGGCTCAATTCAGATATGTGAGCCCTGCTCTTTTCGGCTGCGGAGGCGTTTTTCTGCAATCCGGGCATCTTCCGGAGTGTCCACTCCCGGGCCCGCGTCCCTGGTTGCAAGAACGCGGATGCGGGCTCCGTTTTCCAAGGCACGCAATTGTTCGAGTTTTTCGATTTTCTCGAGTGGCGTTTGTTTCTTTTTGACGAAATCGAGGAGGAACGATCGCCGGTAGGCGTAGATACCGAGATGGCGGAGGCGGATCGGATGGGCATCTCCATCGCGGTCGAAGGGGATGGCGCTGCGGGAAAAGTACAGGGCATTGCCATCCACATCACAGACGACCTTGACTGCGTTGGGGTTCGCCGCTTCCGTCGGCTCCAGTGGGCAGGCTGCTGTTGCCATCTGAAGGCGGGGATCCGCCCGCAGGGCATTGATCAATCGGGCCGCCAGCTTGGGATCCAGGAAGGGCTCGTCACCCTGGACATTGAGGAGGATGCCCGTTGTGCGGAGATTTTTTGCCACTTCGGCAATGCGGTCGGTGCCGCTGGGATGTTTCGGAGAGGTGAGGGCGACTTCTGCTCCGAAGGAAAAAGCGGCTTCCAAAATCCGTGTGTCGTCCGTTGCGACGATCACCCGCTCCACGCCGGTCACCAGGGAGCATCGTTCCCAGACATGTTGAATGAGGGGTTTTCCTGCCAGCAGATGCAGGGGTTTTCCGGGGAAGCGTGTGGAACCCCAGCGGGCGGGAATAACAATGGCGGCGCGTGTCATCGGGATGGAAGAAGGGAGTGTTGAAAAATGTGTTCGACAGCCTGGGGGAGATCATCGGCCATGAAATCCGGCAGGGAAGCATCGTGGAGGCGTCCGTAACCGGTGCGGACGAGAATCGTGCGGCATCCGGCAGCGCGTCCGCATTGGATGTCGATGGCTTTGTCTCCGATCATCCAGGATCTTGAAAGGTCGATCTTCAAATCGCGGGCCGCTTCTTCCAGCATCCCGGTGCCGGGTTTTCGGCGGGAAGTTGGGGCCGCCGGGGAGTCGGGGCAAAAGTAAACGGCATCAATCTGGCTGTTCAACTGAAGCACCAGTTCCGCCTGGACCTTCTCATATTGGGAAAGGCTGATTTTTCCCGAGGCAATGCCGCTCTGATTCGTCACCACCACATTCAACCATCCGGCTTGGCGAAGTCTCGCCAGCTCCTGTGCAGCTCCCGGAAAAGCCCGGACCAACGCGGGATCGTTGCAGTAATGAACCTCCTCCATGAGGGTGCCGTCGCGGTCAAAAAAAACGGCCGCCCTATTTTCCATCCTGCAGAAAGCTTTCCACCAGTTCGTTGGATTCCAGGGTGGCGGTTCCCAATTTGGCCACAACGACTCCGCTGGCATGGTTGGAAATTTCCGCGGCTTCCCGGGCGGTTGCCCCCGCGCAAACAGCCAGGGTATAAAGCGCGATGGCCGTGTCTCCCGCTCCGGAAACGTCGAAAACCTCCCGGGCTCTGGTGGGGGTGTGGTAGGGAGGCTGATCCTTTTCAAAAAGAATCATTCCATGCTCTCCCAGTGTCACGAGAAGGCCGTTGAGATCCCATTTTCTCAAAAGATGGGTGCCGACTTCCAGTAACGCGGCATCCTGCAACGGGTCATCCGCAGCTCCGGGATCTTTTCGTCCAACCATGGCAAAGGCCTCGGAACGATTGGGCTTCAGGAGGTCCACTCCGGTCCAATCCAACGGATTGCCGGGATTGGGATCCGCCGTCAGAAATTTCCCGTGTTCCCGGGCCAGCGTGCAAACGCGGTCCTTCAGGTTCTGGCAAAGAAACCCTTTGCCGTAGTCTTCCAGGATCACTCCGTCGACAGTCGGCATCAGCTCCGAGATCAGTTCCAGCGCCCGTTCGGTCACCCCGGCGATGGTTCCCCGGTTTTTTTCCCGATCGACCCGGACGACCTGCTGTTGGCGGGCCACGATGCGGGTTTTGACAATCGTGGGCGCATCCGGTGATGCCACAAGAGCCTTGGTTTCAATTTTTTCTGTCGCAAGAAGGTCTTTCAGCTTTCCGGCATAGGAGTCTTCCCCGACCGATCCGCACAGCAACACCCCGGAGCAAAAGGGCCGGAGATTTCTGGCCACGTTCGCGGCGCCGCCTGGATAAGAGGACTCGTCCTGCACTTCCACGACCGGCACGGGGGCTTCCGGAGAGATGCGGGACACGCGGCCCCACACGAACTCATCCAGCATCACATCGCCAATCACCAATATTTGCCGGGAGGCCGCCGTCTGAAGAAGATGTTGTAATCTTGAAGGATTCATCGCATGATTCAGGTCTGTTCTAGACGGACACAGCTCCGCCAACAAAGCTCATTTTTTCATGACCAAGAATATTCCGCTGATTCTGGCCGCCATCTGTCTCACGCCGTTCCACCCCGGCGTGGCACAACCCGCACCGGCGAGCATTGATCTTTCAAAATTTCCGGCAGCCGAGGTGGAAAATGTCGTGGTTCCGGTGCCCAGCGAGATTTTTGCCGTGCTGGACAAGCTCGGCACCCCAAATTGGAGGGGGGAACTCCGGGACTCTCTTGGAAAAAACACAGGGAACCGTGCCCAAGTGGCCCTGCTTTTGGGAACGGTCATTGCCGAAGGCTTTATCGCTGTGGAAGCGGAGGATTCCGAGAAAGTCAAGGACATCGGTCGTGAGGTTCTGACCCTGGCCGAGGCCATCAATGTCCGCAAGGCAGTGATCACCCGCAGCAAGAGCATCACGGAAAAAGCCGAGGCCAAGGACTGGCGCGCTGTCCGCACGGAGTTTGACGGGGCGCTTCAGGATGTGAGAGCCGCCATGGAAGAACTCGGTGATGATGAACTGGCCCAGTTGGTCAGCATTGGAGGATGGCTGCGGGGGACACAGGTTCTCACGTCGATCGTCTCGAAAAGCTATTCTGCCGACGGAGCCGGCCTCCTTTATCAGCCCCAGTTGCTGGAGTATTTCACCAATAAACTCGACGGTCTCAAGAACACGCGTCTTGGAAAGGATGAGCTTGTCGTCCGTATCCGGAAGACACTCGGGGCCATCCGTCCGCTCATCGGAAAAGATGACGGATCGGAGATCCCGGCGAACAATGTCGAGCGTATCAACAAGATGACCAGCGAAGTGGTCGTCGCCATCACATCCAAGGAGGCCTGATGCCGGTTGTGAAAAAAACTTTGTTTCCTCTCATTCTGGCGCTCCTTCTCGTGCCGGCCTATGCCTATGTGAATGACGCCCTGTCCTTTGCCCATGAGGCGGCTGTGCCTTATGTCAAAAAAGGCTTCACCGTCCGTGAAGATGCCTGGGGTGGAGACCTGGGGGTCAAGGACCAGCAGGCGGTCACTGCACAACTCTTCAAGGGGAACGAATACTGGTTCTGCCTTGGCACCGAGGTCAAGGGGGCGGTTGTCACCCTGCATGTTTACGACTCCCAGGGGAAACTGGCCGAGTCGGAGTCCTGGCAAAAGGGACGCTTTGCCGGAGCCCGTGTCGTGCCTTCAAAAACGGGAACCTACTACGCCATCATCACTGTGGAGAAATCCCCGCAGGAGCGGACGGGATGGGCGGTTGTCTACGCCTACAAGTAGACTCCTCATGGAGAACTTGACGCTGGAATTCGAAAACGCCCGTGCGTTGCAGGCCATCTATGGAGGGGACGAGAAGCTCCTTCGCGAGATGGAATCCCGTCTCGGTGTCCGCATCACGACAAGAGACGGCTGGCTTCGCATCGAGGGAGACGGCCCGAATCTTGCTCAGGCCAAAGAAGTGTTTTCCCAGCTTCAGGAAGCCGTCAAACGCGGCGTGGCGATCAAGCGGCATGAATTCCAGTATGCCTTGAATTCTGTCAACGGCGCATCGGCGGACAACAACGGCCTGGGACGGCTCTTGGAGACACGCATCCAATGCTCCTCGCGCAAGCCTCCGATTGTTCCGAAGACTGCGGGACAGCAGGCCTATTTGCGGACAATCCAGTCCCACGACATCACATTTGGAGTTGGTCCGGCGGGCACGGGAAAAACTTATTTGGCGGTGGCCGTCGCCGTGGCGGCGCTCAAGCAGGAAAAAGTGGGGCGGATCGTTCTGACCCGTCCGGCTGTCGAGGCCGGGGAAGCGCTCGGGTTTCTTCCGGGGGATCTCCAGGAAAAAATCCTGCCCTATCTCCGTCCACTCTACGATGCGCTTTACGACATGTTGGAGGTCGAGGAAATCCAGAAATACATGGACCGTGGGGTCATCGAAATTGCCCCTCTCGCCTACATGCGCGGGCGAACTCTGAACAATTCATTTGTCATTCTCGACGAGGCTCAGAACACCACCGCCGAGCAAATGTTCATGTTCCTCACCCGTCTCGGTGCGGGATCCCGCTGCGTGGTCACCGGAGACCGCACCCAGATCGATCTTCCCCGCAACAAACTGAGCGGTCTGATTGAAGCTGTGGAAGCTTTGCGGGATGTGCCGGGAATCGGCATGCACCTTTTCAACGAGCAGGATGTCGTCCGCCATCCGCTTGTCCAATCCATCATCCTCGCTTACAAGGAACACCGGGGAGCCAAGGAAAGCCGGATCTGACAGAACGCCATGTGGGACTTTTTCAGACGACGAAGACTGGTGGGCAAGGGGCTTGATTGTGGAAAGCGCCGCCGCACGGTTGAACAGAATGAACTGGCGGAGTCTCTCCAGACCGGTTGGCTGGCGCGTTCCATTTTGCTCGGGGCGTTTGTCGTCGGACTCGCCGTTCTTATTTTCAGCGGACAACAGGACGAACCGGCGAAGAAATTTCTTCTCTGCCTGCTGATCTTCGTCACTGCCATCGTGCAGCTCTGGATCAACCATCCCCAGACTCTGGCGAGCAACTCCCGGCTTTGTCTTCTTCTCGGGATTTTCCTGGTTCAGCTGACCGCCATCAAAGTGGCCCTCCTGCAGGCGGCATCGGGCAACATTGATCTCCAACTCGCTCCGTTGTTGGTTCCGTATGCCTTTGCCCCGCTGGTGCTCTCCGTCCTGCTGGGGCGGAATCACGGTCTCTATGCAGCCATTTTTTCCAGCCTGTGGGGATCGCTTTTGGTTGGAAGAATCGATCCGGTTTTCCTGGTTATTTCCCTGATCACCGGTTTCATTGCCGTTTACGTGACCCTGCAGGTTCGGAGGCGCAGCCGTCTGATCCGTGCCGGTGTTTATGTCGGCATTGCAACTTGGATTCTCGCCGCAGCCTTCGGTCAGATCGGACCGGTCATCTGGGAATCTCCTTCGCAGACCGACTGGAGGATGATTGGGTTGCAAAGTTTTGCCGCCATTGCCACGGGCATCGGAACAGCGGTGATTGTCAGCGGCATCCTGCCCATTTTGGAACCGCTCTTCAAAATCACAACCGACATTTCCTGGCTGGAAATGAGTGATTTGAACCATCCTCTTCTCAAGCGGTTGAGCATGGAGGCCCCGGGCACCTACCATCACAGTCTGGCGGTCGCGAATCTTGCCGAGGCGGCCGCGGAGGTGGTTGGAGCCAACCCCACGATTTGCCGGGTTTGTTCCTACTTTCACGACATCGGGAAGCTCGTGAAGCCGGAGTATTTCACCGAGAACATGCCTCCGGGACACAACCCCCATGACGATCTCACCCCGACGATGAGCGCGCTCATCATCATTGCCCACGTCAAAGAAGGCGTCGATCTCGCGCTCAAGCACAAACTCAACGGAGAGATCACGGACATCATCCGCCAACACCATGGGACTTCGCTTGTTTCCTATTTTTACAAGCGGGCACTCCAGCAGCAGGAAGACGCCCGCCTCGGCGGGAAGATCATGAACATGCGCGAGGATGACATCCCGGAAGTTCGGGAGGAAAGTTTCCGCTATCCCGGCCCGCGTCCCCAAACGAAGGAAGCGGCGATCATCAATCTTGCCGATTCCATCGAAAGTGCCTCGCGCAGTCTGGAACGCCCGACGCCACAGAGAATTGAAGATCTCGTGAATGACATCGTCGAGAACCGCATTGCCGAGCATCAGTTGAACGATTGCCCGTTGACTTTGGCGGAGATTCACCGCGCGGCGGAGAGCTTCCGTTTCACCCTGGTGAATATGCTGCATGCGCGGATTGCCTATCCGAAGCGGGAATCTTCCTCTTCTTCCGCGGAAAAACGCGAAGAGAAATCCGTCGCGTGAAAGCCGTCTGCCGGGACCGTCTGCCCGACCTCCTGATTGTCTCGCAGCAGCGTTCGGTCCGGTATGATGAGGCCCGCCTGGAGCTGCTGGTCAGGAAAGCGCTGCCTTCTTGTGTGACGATTTCAGAAACTTTGGGAGGGCCGCTCTCCGGGTTGGATCACATCGAGTGCACTGTTCTCGGCACCCGCGCCATGGCCCGGGTTCACCGGGAATTTCTGGACATCCGCGGTCCCACCGATGTCATTACCTTTCCTTACGGGGAAATCCTTGTTTGTGCGCCTGTGGCCGAATCCCGTGCCGGAGAGTTCGGGCACGATGTTACCACGGAACTGGCCCTCTACTGCATTCACGGGTTGCTGCACCTTGCCGGGCATGACGACCTGACACCCCGCGAGGCCGAAGCCATGGCCCGCATTCAGGAAAAGCTGCTCCGTTCCGCGCAAAAAGGGCTCCCGTTACCTGCCTGAACTCCGGGGAGAAGCCGATACCCCCCAGTCAGGGGACTCAGTCTTTTTTGGTGTAGATGATCGGCAGAATTCCAATCGCCCGCGCCCGGGCGAGATCGATGACCTGGTAATCCAAATCGTCGCTTTCAAATTTTTCGGAATTTTTCTCCAGAGCCTCTGTTCCCACATCAACAGCCGCCTGGAAAGAAGCCCAGGATTCCTCGTTTTTGTGGTCCTCGAGTTTTTTCAGGGAAGGCCCTTTTCCATCTTTGGACGGCCGGAGATCCGTTTCTCCCATCAGGGTTGTCTCAATGCCGATGGTTGTCTCCTTGTCGAGATCCACTGCCAGAAACATGTGTCCGGGGACGAGCACCAGATAAGGGTACAGGCCGATCTTGCGAAGGATGGCAGCAAAAAGAACGGTGCCATCGACGCAGTTGGCCTGCGAGGCGGTCACCGATTCGTCAAAAAGGCGGACATGCTGACTGTAAACGCCATCGTCCACTGCGGCCGTGGTTGTCACATCGCTGTATTTGAGCCCATGCCGTTGCATGACATTCCATATGGAAAAAATCTGAAGCAACACCTGATCGGGATCTCCGCTTTGGTATCCATCGAAGGAAGAAACAATCCCGGTATCCAGGGCTTCCTTCAGGATCTTGTCCACCCAGGGGTGGTTCTCATTCACATAGGCGGAGAAAAGCCAGCTGTAATCCGAAGTGTGGGGTTCTTCTCCCTCGTCGGGGGTTTCTTCCACGCCGAACAGGCAGTCATTGATCGAGCGCAGGGTCGTGGTCACGGTTTTGTCTCCCAGATCCTCGCCGTCCACCTTCAACGAAACAGTCACGTTCAGCGGCACGGATTGCGAAACCTTGGCCAGTTCACCGTATTTGAAAGCGATCTTGGGATGAATCATCAATTCCGAGGCATCCTCTTCCAATGTTTCCACAAGGCGGCTTTCTTCCATGTAGTCGTTGCCTTTCACAACCACCTCCACTTTGGAGCCGGCCTTCACTCCTGAAAGCATGATTCCAATGACCCCCTGAGGGTCTCCAATATGATTGTCGCCCCAGGCAGAGAAAACTTCTTCGGGAAGATCCACCCGGGCGGTTCCGATCAAAAACGACGGGAAGAGATTGCTCTGGGGGTAGACGTCAGGTTCCCATGCGATCTCTTCCTCCTGTTCCGGAGCAGGTTTGGCGGTCTTTTCGGTCTTGTCTGTGAAGGAAACCTGGTTCTTCTCCGCCGACCAGAGCAGATGGCTGCCGCCGGGCGGCAATACAAGAAGAAGGGACAGAAGAAAGACCCGGGATTTCATAAAGGCCATGGGGCAGGGGAGGAAATCCCGCAGGACTTTATTGGGGGGACGACGGGAACCATGTGTTTTCGAGTTCATCCTTGAAACCATCCACCTGCAGTTTGAGAAGAGCGGCATTGATGAGCTTGCGGCTCGGGCTGCCGAGAGGCAGGGCAAAGCCGTAATCCTGAAGATCGAAAAGCGGTCCCACGATGTCCAGTTTTGCTCCCGGATGCGTGGCCAGATAATAACGAAGCATGGGACTGTCATAGACCACGCCCCGGACTTTCCGTTTTTCCAGGGCCTCCACGGCCTCGTCGAGTGTTTTGAACGGCACAACCTGATAGCCGGAGCGGGTCAACAGGGCTTCGGCGGCTCCTCCCGCCAGAGTGGCCACGGGAGATCCCTTGAGATCGGACAAGCCGTTGATTTCTGCGGAAAGGGTGTTCACTGTCATCGCGGAGGCCAGGGTCGCCGTGATGTAGGAAGTCAGGGCAATGCCTCCCAGCATCCAGACAACAGCGACGAGCCGACCGGCGACGCCAACAGGAGACTTGTTTTCACAGCCCCCGCTGATCAGGGTCGAGATCGACCACCAGGCCGATTCCCAAATTCCAGAGACATAACCCTCGGGAAAACTCTCGGCATTGATCTTCCGCTCCACCACCCAAAGAATATGGGAAATGATCAGAATGGCGAGCAGCAGGACCAGGCAGACTTTGCCCACATCCGCACTCAACAAGGCCTTGAAAGCTGAAAAAGCCCCGGAGTCTCCGCTTGAACGCGCCAAGACCTGCAAGCCCGACTCGAAGAAGGGATGGCTGAAATCCAAGATCTTTTCACGATCGGGGGTGATGCTGATGGCTCCCACTCCGACATCGGCCTTGCCGTCCTGAAGGGCCTGGAGCAGTTCCGGGACCGTGGCCACGACAGTGGTGGTGTAATTGATCCCACTTTCTCGGGCCAATCTTTCCCAAAGATCAATGGAATATCCTTTCAGGCGTCCCTCTTCTTCAAAGGCAAAGGGCTTGGCCGGTTTGACGACGACACGGAAGGTTCGAGGTGCGGGGGCAGCATCCGACGGTGACTGTGCAAAGGAAGAGCCGCAGACAGTGAAAGCAATGGCGGCCGCGAGAAGATGTTTGAGCATGGGATACACAAAAGCATTCTCCTCCGGCGACAGAGGAGGGGGGACTTGGGGTCAGGGAGCCTTCAGGGAATTTGCGATCTTTTCGGCAGCGGACATTCCCTGCTCGTCATCGAGATCTGCAACAAACCAAAATTCCGCGATCTTTCCGTCTTCCAGTGCAACCCAACCCATCCCGACGCGCACTTTGGCATCGTCCTGCTTGTCCACGGCTGTCCCTGTCGCATAGAAACCTTTCAGACCGCCCGGAGTCCAGTCCTGGGCTTCCCCGAGTTCCGCGTCCTTGTATTCCTCACGAAGTTCTTCCATGGCCTCATTGATGGCCTGTTCCATGGAATCACTCGATCCCTCGATGGTGCGGAATGAGAAAACCGCACCGCTCGGGCCCTGAAGATGGAAGTAGTCGCCTTCTTCTTCCGCCTGTTTCATCTCCCAATCGTCGGGAGCCGTGATCATAAAACTCGCGGACTCTTGCGTCGGGTAAACAATCGTTTGAGTGTCTGCACACCATGCGGCTTGGGTGACAAGAACAACCGCCAAAACAAGAAGAAGCTTTTTCATTTTTTGTTGTTAATGGATTTGACGGAATGGAGGGAATTTCTGCCCTGCACATCCTGTTGCCGGTCTAAAGGATTTGTTGATTCGCGTCAATTGGAGATGCCGGAGGATTTCGTTTTCACACGGCCCATTCACGAACAAGAAGAAAATTCACCACGAAGGCACGGAGACTCGAAGGAATTTTGAATCCCACCTCTTTGTGGCTTGGTGTCTTTGTGGTGAACAGAATCCGCCCGAAAAAAATCTGTCCGTTTTTCCCATGGAACTCTGGTTCAGCGTTTCTTTTCTCACGCATTGGCCATGGCCTTTTCACGAAATCAGATCGCGGAGATTTCCGGTGATCTGACCGTCGTAGAGGGCTTTGCCGATGATGGCACCATGGAGCCGCGGCATCCGCGCGAGTCTGCGGAGATCTTCCGCGCAGGAGACGCCGCCACTGGCGATGAGATGACAGTCGAGAAGCTTGAGAAGGTTTTCGAGTTCGGAAAAATTCGGACCCTCCAGCATTCCGTCGGTGGCGATGTCGGTGTAGATGATGGTGCGGACTCCCGCGACCTGGGCCATGAGGGCGAGGTCCGCCGCGGAGGTGGCGGTTGTTTCGGTCCAGCCCTTGACGGCGACCTTGCCGTTCTTGGCATCAATTCCCACGGCGATCCGTTCTCCGCCGAATTCGGTGCACATTTCGGCGATGTATTCCGGTGATTCACAGGCCTTGGTGCCGAGGATCACACGGCTGATTCCGCAGCTGAATGCCGCGCTGACATTCTTGAAATTGCGCATTCCTCCTCCCAGTTCGCAGGGGATGTTCACGGCGGCGCAGATTTTTTCGATGGCATCCAGATTTTGAGGTTCCCCGGAAAAGGCGGCGTCCAGATCCACGATGTGCAGCCAGTCCGCCCCGGAATCTTCCCACTTTTTGGCGAAGGACACGGGGTCGGAAGAATACACGGTTTTTTCGGTGGCAAGCCCGCGCTTGAGGCGCACGACTTCACCGCCCATCAGGTCAATGGCTGGCAACAGGATCATAGTGTGGAAAGGAAATTTCCCAGGACGGCCAGACCCGCAGCCTGGCTTTTCTCCGGGTGAAACTGCGTGGCGTGAAGAGCCCCCCGCGAGATGCTGGCGGCGAACTTTCCGCCATATTCGCAGGTCGAACTGATCAAGGCCTTATCTCCCGGGACCGGGTAATAGGAATGAACAAAGTAAAATGATGTCGCATCCGGCAAGTCCCGATAAAGCGGCCCGCTCATGCCGGAGAGGGTGTTCCATCCCATGTGCGGAACCTTCAAATCCGGCGACTGGAAGCGCACAACGGTTCCAGGGAGAACGCCAAGGCCTTCCACTCCGGGCGATTCCTCGCTGGTTTCAAAAAGCAATTGATAGCCCAGGCAGATGCCGAGGTAGGGACGTCCTGCACGGATCCATTCGCGCAGAGGTTCCCAAAGTCCGGCGGCCTTCAGGTTTGCAGCGCAGTCTCCAAAGGCACCCACTCCCGGCACCACCACAGCATCCAGCGAAGGCATTTGCGCGGGATCGGACACGAGCACGGTCCGAGCTCCGGCTGCCTCCAGTGCCTTGCAAACACTGCGCAGGTTGCCGCTGCCGTAATCCACGACTCCGATGGAACGAGAGTTCACGGGGTCAAAGAATTCCTTTGGTGCTTGGGATTCCTTCCACCCTCGGATCGATCTGGGTCGCCTGGTCCAGCGCCCGGGCCAGGGCTTTGAAAACCCCTTCGGCCATGTGGTGGGCGTCTTTCCCGGCCAGAATGTCCACATGGAGGTTCATTCCCCCATGCACCGATACTGCCCTCAGGAATTCTTCCACGAGTTGGAAGGAAAAATTTCCCCCGATCGGCTCGACATCCGACGGGGCATTGTAGGCCAGATACGGCCGTCCGCTCAGATCCACGACGGCGCGCACAAGTGTTTCGTCCATCGGCACATAGGAAAACCCATAGCGCCGGATGCCCGCCTTGTCTTTCAGGGCTTTGGTGAGAGCCTGACCGAGGGTGATCCCCGTGTCTTCCACGGTGTGATGGTAATCCACGTCGATATCCCCCTGCGCTTCCAGTTCGATGTCAAACAACCCATGTCTCGCAAAGAGAGTGAGCATGTGATCGAAGAACGGAATCCCGGTGGAAAGTTTCGACGCTCCTTTTCCATCCACCACAAATCGCAGCGCGATGGAGGTCTCGGATGTTTTTCTTTCAATCAGTGCTTCGCGGGCCATCCCAGCAGATTAATCAGAGAACGGGTCACTTGAAAAGGGTGCCTTTTTTGGTTCTTGAACTGGTCTGTGGAACATGCGAGTGTTCCCCAATCCTCTGGCGCCTATTTCATGGACACCGGATCGCAGGGCTCTTGGGTCCGCTTGTCCGGTCCCTGCATGGCGCCATTCATGTTCCTCGCGGCACGCCAACCAGTGCGCACTCGCGGGGGGATGCGCACCGCCGGAGGACCCAACGGCAGGCTTTCCCGGAAATTCCGGAGTGCCGCCAATTCAACAAAAGACAAATGCCAACTGATTACTCACCGAGCGGATCGCGCCGCTCCTCCCGCCGGGGCGGCCGCCGCCCATACCGCGGGGATCGCCCCGCGACATCCAGCCGCCAGGATGCAAAACCGGCGAAAAAGAAGACCCTCATCGAGAAAATCCTCGGATTTTTTGGTGCCAACTCCAAACCGGCTGCAAAAGCCTCTTCGCCTGTTTCGGCCCAAGCCGCTCCCCGCAGCCGCGAGAAATCCACGCGTGCCGAGCGCCCGACAGGAATGCGCAAACCCGAGATGGTGGAGGTGACTTCCTCCCGTCTCTATGTCGGCAACCTGTCCTTTGATGCCGTCGAGAGCGACCTCTTCGAGCTCTTCAACGGGGTGGGAACCGTGCAGAACGTCGAGATCGTGATGAACCGCCATACCATGAAGTCCAAAGGCTTTGCGTTTGTCCAGATGCAGTCGGTCGACGAAGCCAAGCGCGCCGTTTCCGAACTCCACGACAAGGAATACATGGGCGGTCGCAAGCTGGTTGTCAGCGGAGCCAAGGCCGTCGAGGAGCGCCGCAGCGAGCGCACCCGTCAGCCTGAACAGTAATCCTCCATCGTTTCCCGGGCCCCGTCCGATCATCGTGACGGGGCCTACGGGAGTTGGAAAATCCGCCTTCGCCGTCGCGCTGGCGGAAAAAATCCGGGGAGAAATCGTCGGGGCCGATGCCTTCCAGATCTACTCGGGTCTCCCCATTCTCACCGCGCAACCCGGTCCGGAGCTCCTGTCGCGGGTTCCTCATCACCTGATCGGGGTGCTCGACATCAAGGATTCCTGTGATGCCGCCCGGTATGTCCGCCTGGCGGGCGACGCCATCCGGGAGATTCAGTCCCGGGGGCGCACGCCGATTTTGGCCGGTGGCACAGGACTTTATCTCAAGGCACTGACCCATGGTCTGGCGGAGCTTCCTCCACCGGATCCTGCTTTGCGTGAAAAGATCGCCGCCATGGAGCTTCCCGAAGCCATTGCCCGGCTGCGTGAGGCGGATTTGGAGGCCCCGGAGCAGATCGATTGCAAAAATCCCGTCCGCGTCCGACGGGCTTTGGAGATTGTTCTTTCCACCGGACAGCCTTTGGCGCTGGCCCGGACGACATGGAAGTCCTCCGGAGCGGATTTTCGGGGGATTCTTTTGGAACGCGAGCGAACCGATCTGCGGATGCGGATTGCAGCCAATGTGGATGCCCTGTTTGACGAAGGCGTCATTGAGGAAGTGCGCCGTGCTGGCGATGCCGGGCCGGGAGCTTCCCGGGCCATCGGATTCCGGGAGATTCAGGCACTGATTGCCGACAGGCTGTCGCATCATGAATGTCGGAACTCCATTGTCACGGCCACGAGACGCTATGCCAAAAGGCAATTGACCTGGTGCCGCCACCAATTTAATTTTCCTGTCATCAACTTGACTGCGACGACTTCTCCCGACGAGCCCATGGAAACCGTCCTTCAGCTTCTTGACGGTTTGCACGCATGATCACGCCATCCTCCCGCAGCGGTGAAAAAACCCTGCTCATCGGCCTTGAGCACAATGGCGTCAATCGTTGGGACGTCGAGGATTCCCTGGATGAACTCCGTCAACTGGCCGCCACCGCCGGAGCCTCGGTTGTGGACACCGTCATCCAGCGTCTCGACAAGCCGACCGCGCCTTACTACATCGGCAAAGGCAAAGCGGAAGAAGTCGCCAAGTATTGTGGAGAGCATGAGGTGACGTCGTTGATTTTTGACGACGAGCTTTCCCCCGCCCAAGGGCGGAACCTTGAGGAATTGACCACCCGCAAAGTGCTCGATCGCACCCAGCTCATCCTCGACATCTTCGCCCAGCGCGCCCGCACAAAGGAAGGGCGCCTCCAGATCGAACTTGCCCAGCTCCAGTATCTTCTTCCCCGCCTGACCCGAATGTGGACCCACCTTTCCCGCCAAAGCGGCGGCATCGGCACCCGGGGGCCCGGTGAAACCCAGCTCGAAGTCGACCGCCGCCGTGTCCAGGAACGCATCGCCCGTCTTGAGCGCGATTTGAAAGAAGTTCGCAAAAACCGTGGCGTCCAGCGGGAAGGTCGTCTGCGCCGGAACTGGCCGGTCGCCTCGCTTGTCGGCTACACCAACGCCGGAAAGTCCTCGCTTCTGAACCGGCTCACCGGGGCCGGGGTGCTGGCCGAAGACAAGCTGTTCGCCACTCTGGATCCCACCACCCGGCAGGTCACTCTGCCGAACCGGCAGAAAATTCTCCTGACCGATACGGTCGGATTTATCCGCAAACT
>JADHED010000975.1_pt1 | contig 27193 bp, 28 predicted proteins | sample 8952041 | NCBI WGS metagenome assembly JADHED01 (sample SAMN16124423, study PRJNA663239) | bioreactor sludge metagenome | isolation source: sludge (control) | place: India:Bengaluru | collected 2018-09-08
GAGCTGCTGAACGCCGAGTTCAAGGGCAAGGCCGCCATCCTGAACATCCCCAGCATCGGCATCATGGACGCCGCCATGGTGGTCGAGGCCATGGGCCTGTACAAGTACCCGGACAAGGGCAACATGACCAAGAAGGAGATTGATCTCACGATCAAGACCCTGATCGAAGCCAAGAAGCAGGGCCAGTTCCGCGCGCTGTGGAAGGACTTCAACGAGTCGGTGAACCTGATGGCTTCGGGCGAAGTGGTGATCCAGTCGATGTGGAGCCCGGCTGTGACGGCCGTGCGCACCAAGGGCATCGCCTGCAACTTCCAGCCGCTCAAAGAAGGCTACCGCGCCTGGGCTGCAGGCTTTGGCCTGCCCACCACGCTGAGCGGCCGCAAGCTCGACGGCGCAGACGAGTTCATCAACTGGTTCCTGGACGGCTGGGCCGGTGCCTACCTGAACCGCCAAGGCTACTACAGCGCTGTGCTGGAGACTGCCAAGGCCAAGATGGAAGCCTACGAGTGGGCCTACTGGATGGAAGGCAAAGCCGCCAGCCAAGACATCAAGAGCCCGAACGGCGACGTGCTGGCCAAGGCCGGTGCGGTGCGCGACGGCGGCAGCTACGAGTCGCGCATGGGCGGCATTGCTTGCTGGAACGCGATCATGGATGAGAACAACTACATGGTGCAGAAATGGAATGAATTCGTCGCGGCATGAGGTAGGCACCCCCTGAGGCGCTTTGCGCCTTCACCCCTCTCTCGATCCGCTGCGCGATTCGGGAGGGGGACGCCCCCGGTGCCCGCGAGCGATGCGCTGCATCTGCAGCATGGCGGCCCTTGCACGGGGGCACTGGTCTTCGGCCGCGCCAGTTTCGACGACCGTCGTCCGATGCGATGGATATCTGATTTGCAAACACCACGAGCACTACCACCACACCGTCCTTACCCGCTGCAGCCATCCCCAGCCGCAGCGTTGCCGCCTGGTGGCAGGCAGCGCCGTTCACGCTGGTGTTTGCGCTGTTCTTCATCATTCCGCTGGCGTTGATCGTGATGGTCAGCTTTTGGGATTTCAACGACTACGAGCTGCTGCCCGGGTTCACGTTTAAGAACTACGTGTCCATCTTTGACGGCTGCAGCAATATGTCAGACGGCCTGTGCGTCACGCTCAAGACGTATTACTCCACGCTCAAGTTCAGTTTTCTGGTGTGGCTCATCACGCTGGTGATCGTTTTCACCGTGGCTTACTTTTTGGCCTTCCATGTGCGCTCGTCCGGCATGCAGACGCTGCTGTTCGTGCTGTGCACCATCCCGTTCTGGACATCGAACGTGATCCGCATGATCTCGTGGGTTCAGCTCTTGGGTCGCAACGGGCTGGTGAACCAGACCTTGATGGGCATGAACCTCATCGAGACGCCCATCGAGTGGCTGCTGTTCTCGGATTTCTCGGTAGTGCTGGCCTTTGTGCACATGTACACCATGTTCATGATCGTGCCCATCTTCAACAGCATGATGCGCATCGACCGCAGCTTGATCGAAGCCGCCAGCGACAGCGGCGCAAGCGGCTGGCAGACGATGTGGAACGTGATCGTGCCGTTGTCGCGCACGGGCATCATCATCGGCTCCATCTTCGTGCTCACCATCGTGATGGGCGACTTCGTGACCATCGGCGTGATGGGCGGGCAGCAGATTGCGTCCGTGGGCAAGATCATTCAGGTGCAGACGTCGTACCTGCAGTTCCCGCTGGCGGCGGCCAATGCCGTGATCCTGCTGGCCGTGGTGCTGATGATCATCTGGGGCCTCACGCGCCTCGTCGACATTCGCAAGGAGCTGTGAGATGAAAGTCCGTGAAGCCCGCCCCGCCAGCTTCTGGCCCCTGGCCATCTTTTTTGCGCTGTTCGTGCTGTTCATGTACGGGCCCATGTTCGTCATCTTCATCCTGAGCTTCCAGGGCCCCGAGGGTGGACTGACCTTCCCCATGCGCGGCGTGTCGCTGCACTGGTTCGCCAAGCTGGCCGAAGGCCTGGGCGTGGTGGACATTGGCGCGGCGCTGTGGCGCTCGCTGGGCCTGGGCGTGGCGGTGATGCTGTGCACGGTAGTGTTGTCGGTGCTGGCCGGGCTGGCGTTTCGCAAGCGGCTGGCGGGCGGCAACACGCTGTTTTTCATCGTGGTGGCCAGCCTCATCATGCCGTCCATCATCGTGTCGCTGGGCATCGGGCTGGAGTTCCGGCTCATCGACAACGGCATCAAGGCCACCCTCGAATGGCTGGGCATGGAAAGCGCGCTGGAGGGCTACGGCACCTCGCTCGGCCTGTTCACCTCGGCCCTGGGCGCACATCTCACATGGACGCTCCCAACCGGGGCGCATCCATCGCCCAGCCCACACCGCAAGAGGCGCTGGAGGTGTTCGAGGCCCGACGCCTGCTGGAGCCGCGCCTGGTCGAGCTTTTCATCGCCAACGCCACCGATGCCGACATCGCCGCTCTGCGCACCTGCATCGACGACGAAGAGGCCGCCCGCGCCAGCGGCGACATGCGCCGTGCCATCCGCCTGTCGGGCGACTTTCACCTGCACATCGCTCAGGCAGCAGGGCACCAGACGCTGGGGCGCATCCTGCGCGAGCTGGTCTCGCGCACCTCGCTCATCCTCATGACCTACAGCCCCAGCCACGCCCAAACCCGCGAAGAAGCCACCGCCTGCGGCTGCCGCGAGCACCGGGCGCTGATCGACGCGATTCGCCTGCGCGACGCCAAAGAGGCCGCCCGGCGCATGCTGGACCACTTGGTGCGCATCGAATCGCAGCTGGAGTTCACTCCGCCCGCGTCAGACGCGACCGACCTGGCCGAGCTGCTGGGCGGGGTCTGATCGTCACTACCCATCTTCCATGCGCCAACTGCTTGTCATCAACCCCAACACCTCGGCGCATGTCAGTGCGCTGCTGCAGCACCATGTGCAGGCGGCTGCGGGTTCGCACGTTGCAGTGCGCACGGCCACGGCGCGCTTTGGTGCCCCCTACATTGCCTGCGAGGCCAGCTACGCTGTGGCTGCCCATGCGCTGCTCGATGCCTGGGCGCACGACCTGGCGCAACCGCATTCACGCCCCGACGCCGTGCTGATTGGCTGCTTTGGCGACCCCGGCCTGATGGCGCTGCGCGAAAGCAGCCCAGTGCCCGTCACCGGCCTGGCCGAGGCATCGTTCATCGAAGCCGCCCGCCACGGCCGCTTTGCCATCGTGACGGGCGGCGAGCGCTGGGGCCCCATGCTGCAGCGCCTGGCCCAAGCGCTGGGCCACGCCCACGCTCTGGCGGGCATCCACACCGTCGCCCCCACCGGCGCGCAACTGGCGGCTGACCCCGAAGCAGCCCGTGCCTTGCTGGCCCAGGCCTGCCGAGATGTGTTGCGCCAGATGGGTGTGCAGGCCGTCATCTTGGGCGGGGACGGGCTGGCAGGCATGGCTGCCGCCGTGCAGCCGCAGGTGTCAGTACCCGTGATCGACAGCGTGGTGGCCGGTGCCACCTGGGCGCTGCGCGCGCACCCCGTGCCGCCGGAGCGCAAGGTGACGGGGTTTGATGTGGCGTGGGTGGGGGTGTCGCAGGAGATGGCGACTTTGAGACTGGCAGGGGTGGTTTGACTGCGCCCAGGGGGAAGTTTAGTATTACGTTTGTAATTACTTGAATGCATGCCATGCACACCCTTAAACTCACCCAGATCGGTAACTCCGTCGGCGCTATTTTTCCGAAGGAACTGCTGGCGCGATTGCAGTTGGAGAAAGGCGATGAGCTGTATGTGACGGAGTCGCCCGACGGCTTGCGCATCACGACGCATAACCCTGAATTTGAAGCCCAGATGCGCGTGGCGCGCGAGATCATGAAAGAGCGCCGCGCTGTCTTGCACGAGCTGGCCAAATGAGCCAGTGGGTCTGGCTGGACCGTGCCGTCATCGTCGCCATCCATGAAATGCAATTGGCTGAGCACGGTGGCGGTGTGGGTGTACGGGACGCTGGTTTGCTCGATTCAGCATTGGGCAAACCACTGCATCTGAGCCACTACGGAGAGCCTCCGCCAGATGCTGCGGCGCTAGCAGCCTCTTATGGATACGGCATTTCGCGCAACCATCCGTTCGTCGATGGCAACAAGCGCACGGGCTTTGTAGCAGCAGAGCTTTTTTTGCGCCTGAATGGTTGGGCGCTTACTGCCGACGACGCATCGTGTGTGCTGACCATGCTTGCCGTCGCCGCAGGCGACATCTCCGAAGAGGCGTTTGCCGCCTGGCTGCGGGAGCACGCTGTAGTCCGTTGAGTGAAATTAGAAGCTTTTTTGGGCTCTACCGCCTATCCAGAAAGCGCTATAAGCTATAAAAATAATAGCAAAATACTGTGCCTGCTGACTCAGGGCGTCAGCGTCTTCGGCTTGTATTCGCAATACTCGCTCACCACACATTCCCAGCAGCGCGGCTTGCGCGCCTGGCACACATAGCGGCCCAGCAGGATCAGCCAGTGGTGCGAGTCCACCGCATAGGCGGCGGGCACGCGCTTCATCAGCTGCAGCTCTACCGCCAACGGGTTCTTGCCCGGTGCCAGGCCGGTGCGGTTGCTCACGCGAAAGATGTGCGTGTCCACCGCCATGGTGGGCTGACCAAAGGCCACGTTCAGCACCACGTTGGCCGTCTTGCGGCCCACGCCAGGCAGGGCCTCCAGCGCTTTGCGCGTGCGGGGCACTTGACTGCAGTGCTGCTCCACCAGGATACGGCAGGTCTCCATCAGGTTCTTGGCCTTGGTGCGGTACAGGCCGATGGTCTTGATGTAACCCTCCAGCCCCTCCAGCCCCAAATCCAGAATGGCCTGCGGCGTGCCCGCCACCGGGAACAGTTTGCGCGTGGCCTTGTTCACCCCCACGTCGGTGGCCTGGGCCGACAGCAGCACGGCCGCCAGCAACTCGAACACGGTGGTGTATTCCAGCTCCGTGTTGGGCATCGGGTTGGCCGCCTTGAGGGTGGCGAAGAAGGGCTCGATCTGGGCGGTTTTCATCATCATCGTTGGCGGGGTGGGGCAGGGTGCTGGCTTCTTTTGGCGTGCGTGGCCGGTGGCGCATTGTCCCGCAGCTGCGCCTGCAAAAACGCCAGGAACATGCGCACGGCAGCGGGCAGGGTGCGGCCGCTCAGGATCTGCAGCTGGCCGCGCGGGCGCTCATGCCGGGTTAGCGGATCTGGGCGGCGTGCAGTTCCCCGCGCTGAACCCGGTCGCGCACCGTCACCTCGCCCGAGATGGACAGGCCGCCGCCATGCAGCACAAAATGCATCAGAGTCTCGAAGTGGTTGCATACCAGGGCAGGCTCGAACACCAGCCCGCGCTGGCTGCATCCGATCTCCTCGACCGGCCCATCAAGCTTGTCGTGCCCTTTGCACCGGGCGGGGCCACCGACATCCTGTGGCGGCTGCAGGCCACGGCTCTTGGGGGCGCCTGGGAAAGCCCATGGTGGTCGAGAGCCGGCCCGGCGCCGGCACCTTGGTAGTGGAGTCAATGGTGGCCCAGGCGCCCGCTAACGGCTAAGAACATCTTTTTTTCGTACGGGCATGACAGCAATAGAGAACTCGTCGAGCTGTTCGTGGACCATCTGGAAAAGCGTGGCCATAAGGTTTGGATTGACTGGAAAGAGATTGGCGTTTGGGATGATTGGAAGGGCCGCATCACACGTGGCATCGATGCCAGCGAACTGACGATTGCGTTCATCAGCAACCATGCCATGCGCGACCCGGGTGTCTGCCGCAACGAAATCGCTATCGCCATGAACCGCTTTGGCAGCATTCACCTGGTACTGCTGGAGGAAGAAGCCGCCACCCAAATACCGGTTATTGCAACCGATCGACAGTGGGCTGATTTAAGCAACTGGCGAGACATCCGCGAAGCCAAGGTCGCAGGCGTGGAGTGGGAGCGCTGGTACGAAGAGCGGCTTATCAATCTCATTGAGCGGCTCGAAGGGGAGGCCACGACCTTTGCCGATGAAACCCGGGCGCTACGCCAAGTTTTGTCGCCCGCCAGTTTTGACTCACGCATCACACAACATATTCCAGGGTTTGTTGGGCGCCAGTGGGTTTTTGATGCCTATCGCGCATGGTTGGACAACCCGGATTCCCGGGTGTTTTGGATCAAGGCAGGGCCTGGGGTCGGCAAGTCCGCCATCGCCGCCAACCTGGCTGCGCGTGAGCGCAGCGCCATCGTCGCCAACTGGTTCTGCGACGCTAAAAGTGCTGAACTCAGAGATCCTCATCATGCGCTGCGCTCGCTGGCGTTCCAGCTTGCGTTGCGCTGGGAAGATTACCGCGTCCGATTGCTGCGACAGCTGCAGATAAGCGCCAACGCCACGGAGGAGATGCTGCAGGAGGCGCGTAAGCAACTGGGCACACTCAACACCCAGGACTTGTTTAGTCTCTTGTTGACCGAGCCCCTCAATGGGCTGATCTGGCGCGAACATAAGCTGGTCATTGTGGTGGACGCGCTGGACGAGGCCACAGATGAAAGCGGTCACAACCGCATCGCTGAGCTGATCGGCCTGGAGCTCGACAGGCTACCGAACTGGCTCGCGTTCGTCGTCACCAGCCGCCCTGAGGTGTCCGTCATCACTCGCCTGCAAGGCTTCAAGCCCTTCGAGATCGATGCCCAAGGCCAGCAGAACCTTGACGACCTGCACACGTGGTACGAGAGCAATCTGTCCAAACTACCCGTCATGGCGGCCTTGTCGTCTACACGTCAGGACGCACTCGAAAAACTCCTGCTGGATCGCAGCGAGGGCATGATCCTGTTCCTGAAGATGGTGCAAGAGGGCCTGCGCGAAGACTCGCTGACCATCGACGGCTTGGACAAGCTACAGGCCGGCCTGCCTGGCCTGTATAGCCGCTACTACGCCAGCTTTGCGCAGAGGTTCGGCAGTCGCTACGAAACGGACATCAAGCCGCTGGTGCGGCTATTGGTTGCCGCTGCCGGACCTCTGCCAGAGGATCTGGCCTGTGCCGTGCTGCATTGGAACCGGGAGCAGTATCTTGCGGCTCGCAACCAGCTGGGTAGTTATGTGGTGGATTCACCCGCAGGCTTGGCACTTTTTCACAAAACACTGCATGAATGGCTCACAGACATCAACAGCGCAGCCTTCTTCGTCGATCCCGTGCCAGCGCGCCAAGCCCTTGCCGATGTCTTGTTCGCGGAACTGAATGACGAGGAAAGCCATGCTGTCCGCTGGCGCGAGCTTACCCGTGTCTTTTGCTCAGGGCTGCGATCGACTCTTCGACGATTTTGCTGTCTTTGGCCTTCTCGTGACTGCTGAGGTTTTCGGCAAGTAGGGTCGGATTAAGTCGTAGGCTCCGATCGATTTCTTTTTGCCCTTTGGGCGTTGCCTCGGGCGCTGTCTTGCGGCCATGCGAGAAGCCGTTCATGAACATGAATGCGCGATAGCGCCGTTGCTCCATCTGCTCTAGATCCTGAAGGACATGACGCAATGGCTCAACTTCCTTGTCAGAGACTGCGGCTTCACCTTCGAAGACGATTTGGGCCACGGTTTTGGCATCGATACCTGCATACCGCGCCTTGATGGCCAGATGGTCAGCGAGGTCGCGGTTGGACTCTTTGACAAAAATGGCTCATCCAGCCAAGGTTGGACACTAGGGTCGGCATAAATAGCGTGGTACCCCATGGCCAGACGATCTGCCCGGTCTCTCACCATCGTTTGAGCAAACACTGTGCTGAGATTTTCTTCCTCGATCTGGTAGGCCAATCTTCCCGAGGCAGGCGTATTGGCAATGCCGAGCGCCCTATGGTTTTGCACTGCAAGGATCAAGCGTTGCGGAGTCTGCCCGTCTTGGGGCGGGAGCGGCAAGCGTTGAGACAGGGCGACCTGCAGGTCACGAGCCTCGATGGCATTTCTGACGTCGCTATCGTGGCAAACATATACGGCGGCGGGCAACTGGTGGTCACATAGCTCAGCAATCCGCCCGCTGCGAACGGAAAGCGCAGCCGGGGCATCGACCGTTTCCACTTTGATGGGTGGCAGCTGAAGCTCAAAGAAGGCTGGCGATGCGCCGGAGGTGTCGCCCCACAACGCTTCTGGATAAGCATCCGGATTGAGTGCGGGATAGTCCGCAGAAAGTCGAGCAAAGGTGCCGCTTGTTCCATCACCTGCCCAGATGACCCTGAGTTTTCCTTCCGGCGAATAAATGCCGATGCGCGCGAGTCGCAGGAGGATCGACTCTGCGATGGCCGAGGTTCCCACGATCATTACCGTTTGCGTGATGGGGCCAGCGCGGTCGATATCCCCATATAGATCGGGCGCAAAAAAGTTGAGCAGGCCACGCGCCGCCAAGTCAAAAGGGTTGAACGGCCTGACGTCGAGGCGGGGGTGTGCTGGATCTGCCTTGTGTCCAGCCAAGTCCGCAAACAGTTGCCCGAGGTGACGGGATTGATAGCGGACGTGGATCTTGGGTTTCTTTTGAAGTTGGTTGCCGTCAGCGACTATGGCATCGAGCAGAGCGAGGTTGTCGCGCTCGTCGGGCAGCAGCAGGTAAATCGCCACCGCACGCTCCAAATTCGCTTCCGCCATCAACGTTGGCTGCAGGGCGTCATGCTGCAGCATGAAAAACCTCTCGGTCATGCGCTTGGTCTGGGCCGAGAGATCGACGGCTAGCACCGTGCTACCGGTATCGACCAGTTCACTCGCCAGACGCTTGCCAAGTTCGCCGTAGCCAATGATGACATGGTGACCATCGAGTTGTGCAACCGCGCGGCGCACCCAGTACGGCATCATCCGCTCTTGAAAGAGGGAGCCAATCAGCGCGACCGAGGCCGTGAAAGGCAAGGCGAACTGCGCAAAGGTCAGCGCTGAAAAAGGTAGCGGGTCAATTCCTGGGTCGATGTCTTTGTTAAGAACGATGAACTGGAGGGAAAAGAAGAGCCCACGAAAAAACTTCGAGGCATAGCTACCCTCTCTAAGTACTGACATCCAAAGCATGGTGCTGGCAGCCAAGAGGATGACGGTAATTCGCAGCCATCGTGAGTCAATCCAAGAGAAGGCACGGCCGAGCTTGAGCCAGTTCATGTGACTAATTCGTAGGTTCGTTCAAAGATGTCGTCAGCGACGATGCCAAAGCCGCCGTCCGTGTGCTGTACAAGCCAGTCTCCCGCGTTACCAGAGAGCGCGCCTTGTTCCTCAGGGAGAAAAAGCGATAGGGGCTGCGTAAGGCGAGTCGTTCTTACCACTACTGCACGACGACGGTAATGCCCATCCTCACCCATACGTGTCCCCGACACAGGCTCGTAGAGCTCGGCAAACTTTGTACGACGCACTGGCCAACGCTCACCCCGTACACCAGTAATGACAGCGTCGCCGGTTGCAGCAGGGACGAGCCCTTCGAGCGTGTCGATCACGATATTCTCGTGCGCAAAGGCCACTTCCAACACCAGTGGGCGCCGGCGGGCATGTTGCCATCGAACCCCCGCAAAGCTATGAGGCAGCCGTGAGGCATCAGTGTTCATCTGCGATGGCCTGGGTTAGGCTGGGCTTTAATGGCGAAGGAGTTTAAGCCACCCCAATGAGAGACGTTGCACGACATCACGTTGCTTCTGGAGTTTGCAGGCGTTAGTTGGGAAACCCCATGGGTGAAGAGGCGACAAGTTTTCGATTCCGGCAGCTGCTGCAAAAGCACAAACTGGCACCACGGAACATGACCTTCGTTAACGATCTGCAGCGAGGCAAGGTCCTGATGCTTCGTGCGAAGCATCGCTGTGGCTTGTACCTTGCCTGACGACGATTTCGACCTCTCTATTCCTTCTAACTCAGTACGCTAGCGGCAAATGGCTGTTGTCATCGTGCATTTTTTCAATTGGCACGGGAGGTTTGTTATTGCACGCAAGTCACTTTTCCGACCAGCCCGTCGAGTTGCCGTTGAGACGGTACGTGACTAACGGGACCAAAAAGAAGAGTCTCATCGGACCAGTTCTCTGTGTCGATAGCAATCAAGACAACACTATTGGTTGTGATTTTTGATGCAGCCTCAGCAGATGAGATGCGCTGTGCTCCCTCATCAACAAGTCGAGCTAGCAAGATACGGTCAGACCGCTGGCAAGTCTTTAAGGCCAGAATGCGTTTCGCGACGACATCGAAAGCAGCAGGTGGGGTTCCAGGATTCCAGGCGTATACGTTTCTGGTGACGCCTACTGATGCCAGCAAAAGCACAAGCATGGTAAGTAGCAATTTGATTGGGTGTGTTAACCGTGACATAGAGCTCCATCAAGCAAAAAGTAATCAACATCCTTCCCCCGATGGCTTCGGCTATTTCTCGACAGCCATCGCATGAAATCGCTCATCACTGCGCAGCACTTTACCTTCCGCGCCTTGACTTGAAACTATCCGGGTGGATTGAAGGAGGTCGCTGCTTTCGGCTACCCGGCTCGGCAGCGTCACCCCGCAGGTTTCAGCGCGTCCGCTGGACCGGAATACATAGCCAGCACGGAAAGCGCCCCGTGGCCGGGTCCACCGCAAAGTCCTCGTCGTAGATCTCCAGCGCGGCGCGGGGCTCCCATTCCCAGCCGTCGGGGATCTGGCCCGGCGTGCCCATCTGCACCCAGGCGGCGGCAATCTCGGGCCCCGTGCCCACAAAGTGCATGCAAGCGTAGTCGCCGCCTTCGTAGTCCATCACCTGCACATCGAGCCCGGTGCGCAGGCCCACGCCAATTTGCACCGCTGCGTCGTAGCGGCACTGCTCGGGCGGCGTGCAGGCCGGGTCGTCATGGCTGAAACCGTAGAACTTGGGGCGCGGATGATCCAGCCGATGGGCGGCACACCAGCTGCCAAAACGCTCCCACAACTCGGTCAGGCCCGGGTGGCCGTAAGCGCCGGTGTGGCGCATGGTGGCAAGGCGCATGCGGGGCAGGGTGCGGATGGTCAAGGTCATGGCGGGCTGGGCTACGGCGGTGGAGGGAAAACCCAGTTTAGAGCGTGTCGGACGGACACCGCATGAATCCTGCGTCGCAATTGGCGACAATGCACGGTTTGTTGCCAACCACTTCTGTCCACGCCATGCAATTTGCCGACCGCCTGAACAACGTAGAAACCTCCGCCATTCGCGAGCTTTTCAAGCTGCTGGGCAAGCCCGGCATCATCAGCTTTGCAGGCGGATTCCCCGACAGCGCGATGTTCGACGTGGAAGGCATTCGCGCCGCCAGCAATGCTGCCCTGGCCGAAGAACCCGGCGCCGCGCTGCAATACGGTGCCACCGAGGGCTACAACCCGCTGCGCGAGCAACTGGCCGCCTTCATGACCAGCAAGGGCGCCAAGGATGTGGCTGCCGACAACCTCATCGTCACCACCGGCAGCCAGCAGGCACTGGACCTGCTGGGCAAGACGCTCATCAGCCCCGGCGACAAGGTGATCGTGGAAGGCCCCACGTTCCTGGCCACCATCCAGTGCTTTCGCCTGTACGGCGCCGAACTCATCAGCGCGCCCATCGACGGCAACGGCGTGAAGACCGACGAGCTGGAAAAGCTCATCGCCGAGCACAAGCCCAAGTTCGTCTACCTGATCCCCACCTTCGGCAACCCCAGCGGCGCCATGCTGAGCCTGGAGCGCCGCAAGGCCGTGCTCGAAATGGCGGTCAAGCACAACACCCTGATCGTCGAGGACGACCCCTACGGCGACCTGTACTTTGGCGATGCGCCTCCTCCCAGCCTGCTCAACCTGTCGGCCACCGTGCCCGGCAGCCGTGAGCTGCTGGTGCATTGCGGCAGCTTGAGCAAGGTGCTGTCGCCCGGCCTACGCGTGGGCTGGATGATTGCCCCGGCTGAACTGTTGGGCAAAGCCACCATGTGCAAGCAGTTCAGCGACGCACACACCAGCACCTTTGCGCAGGCCACGGCCGCGCAGTACCTCAAGGCAGGCCGCATGCCCGGCACTCTGGCCCATGTGCGCAAGGTGTATGCCGAGCGCGCCCAGGCCATGGGCGACGCGCTGCGCAAGGAATTGGGCGACGCTATCGAATTTGTGCAGCCCCAGGGTGGCCTGTTCGTGTGGGCGCGCCTCACCGGCGCGGGCGGCAAGGTGGCCGACGGCAATGTGCTGGCCAAGCGCGCGATTGAAAAGGGCGTGGCCTTTGTGCCCGGCACGCCGTTCTTCTGCGCCAACCCCGACCACGCCACCTTCCGCCTGTCGTTCGCGACGGCCGATGTGGACAAGATCCGCGAAGGCGTGGCGCGCCTGGGTCAGGCGATCTGAGGCCCGTGCCCGCGCCGTCGATGCCATGAGAGTGCTGGCCTGGCTGTGGGGCCTGGGCTTGCTGTGCGGTGCTAGCGCCAGCACAGTGGCGCAACCGGCTGACGGCACTGCCAGATCCACCCCGAGCTTTGACTGCAGCGCTGCGCAAAAGACGGTGGAGCACTGGGTCTGCGCCAGCCCCGAGTTGATGCAGGCAGACCAGCGGCTGAACGAGGTCTATCGGAATGCGTTGGCAAAGCCCGATGGCGACGCAGCTCTGGCAGCGCAGCGCGCCAGCCAATTGCGCTGGTGGCGCCAGCGCAACCGCTGCGACACCCCGGATTGTGTTGTGGCGGCCTACGCGCAGCGCACGGCCGAGTTGCAGGCGTCCAACCGGCGTGTGCTGGTGCTGGACGGCAAACGAATTGCGCCCGTGTTCTCCCGCACGCTGCCGAACGTGAACGACACGCGCGTGGTGTCTGGCTTGGCCTTGCGGCGTGCGGTGCCTACGGCGTTCCAGCTCGAGCTGCTCATCGACCCCGCAGATGCACGTCCTTGGAGCCAGGGCGGCCCGGGCGCGCGCGTGGCTTGCTGGCCGCCAGACCGGCAGGAGGGCTATGCATCACGGTTTCAGTACACCGCCCATTCCTGGGGCGACGCGTTTCGCCCCATCCGGCGGGACGAGCAGGCGGGCTTCATCCTGCTGCGCTGGGTGGTGGGCAAGGACCTGCCGCTGAATGAAGACATCCGATGCACCGTGGCCTTGACCGAATGGCTGCTGGAGCAGCCCAGCCAGCTACAACTGGTGGAATCCACGCCATGACGCTGCAGCGCCACCACACCCTTCCCAACATGCCCGACAACCACCACAGCAACCCACTCACCGACGACATCGTTCAGCGCCTGGAAGCGCTGGAGATCAAGGCCAGCTTTACCGAAGACCTGCTGGACCAGCTGAACATGACCATCTACCAGCAGCAGCAACTGATCGACCGGTTGACGCACGAGGTCATACAGCTGCGCCAGCAGGCGCCCGAAGGCGGCTCGAATGGTCCGCGCAACCTGCGCGACGAGCTGCCGCCGCATTACTGATCGGAGCTGATCCGATCGCTCGGTCTACGCCCTCACGGACCGCCAGGCTGCGTCCGCCAGTTCTGTGCGGTAGGTAGTCGGCGAGGGCAGGCCGCCCTGCGCCGCATTGCCCGACAGCCAGGCCCTGCAATAGCTCTGCACCGGCCCCATCACCAGTGATGGCATCAGCTCGCATGGCAGGTCGCGCAGCGCGCCGGCCCTGCGGTGGGGTTCAAACCAGGCCACCAGCGCCTGGTTGCGGCGCCGCGCGGCCTCGGCCAGGTCTGGCGTGCGCGGGCCGGCGGCCACGGCGCCACGCGCCTGGAACAGAAAACGCGCCCGCTCGGGCTGCGCCACCACCCAGTCCAGATAGCCCGTGACCAGGGCCTGCACGCCCGCCTCCACGCCCTGGGCGGCATCCAGCTGCGCCTGCACGCTGCGCGACTGGTCGTGATAGATCTCGAAGAACAGCGCTGCCACGATGCCGTCGCGGTTGCCAAAGTGGTGGTAGATGCTGCCCACGCTGGCCCCGCAGCGCGCGCGCACGCCGTCGATGGTGACCGCGTCCACGCCGCCGTCGGCCGCGCAAGCCAGGGCGGCGTTCAGGATGTCCTGGCGGCGGTCGGTGGGTGCTTCGGCAGGGGATGAAGTGGGGGGCGGGGAATTGCGGCTTGCCATGGCATGGGATTTTAGAATAAAGTTCTAGAAAAACCTTCTAGTCCACGATCCGTCCATGCATTCCTCTCCCATTGCCGCCCGTGCTGCCGCTGCCGCCATGCCCGGCACTGCCTTGTACCCGCACCTGCTCGCCCCCCTCGACCTGGGATTCACCACCCTCAAAAACCGCGTGCTGATGGGTTCCATGCACACGGGGCTGGAGGATGGGCGCGACCTTTCGCGCATGGCGGCGTACTTTCGCGAGCGGGCCGAGGGTGACGTGGGCTTGATCGTGACGGGCGGCTTCGCACCCAACATCGCAGGCTGGGCCAAGCCGTTTGCGGGCACGCTGGCGACCTCGGGCGCGGCCAAACGCCACCGTGTGGTGACCGAGGCCGTGCACGGAGCGGGCGGCAAGATTGCCTTGCAGATTCTGCACACGGGCCGCTATGCCTACCACCCGCTGGCCGTGGCGCCCTCGCGGCTGCAGTCGCCCATCTCGCCGTTCACGCCGTTTGCGCTGTCGGCACGCGGGGTGGAGCGCCAGATACGCGCGTTCGTCAATTGCGCAATCAAGGCGCGCGAGGCTGGCTACGACGGTGTGGAGGTGATGGGCTCCGAGGGTTACTTCATCAACCAGTTCCTGTCGCAGGCCACCAACCTGCGGCGCGATGAATGGGGCGGCGACTACAGCCACCGCATGCGCCTGCCGGTGGAAATCCTGGCCCGCATGCGCGAGGCAGTGGGGCCGGACTTCATCATCATCTACCGCCTGTCTATGATCGACTTGGTGCCCGGCGGCAGCGCGTGGGACGAGATCGTCACCCTGGGCAAGGCCGTGGCCACTGGTGGCGCCAACATCGTCAACACCGGCATTGGCTGGCACGAGGCGCGGGTGCCCACCATTGCCACCAGCGTGCCGCGCGCGGCGTTTGCGTGGGTCACGCAGAAGATGAAGGCCGAGTTCGCGGCCGCAGGCATCACCACACCGCTGGTCACGTCCAACCGCATCAACACTCCCGAGGTGGCCGAGCAGGTGCTGGCCGATGGCTGTGCCGACATGGTGTCCATGGCGCGGCCCCTGCTGGCCGATGCGGCGTTTGTGAAGAAGGCTGCGCAGGGCCGGGCCGACCGCATCAACACCTGCATCGCCTGCAACCAGGCCTGCTTGGACCATGTGTTCCAGAACAAGACCAGCAGTTGCCTGGTCAATCCGCGCGCCTGCCACGAGACCGAGCTGGTCTATCGCCCCGTTGCATCGCGCAAGCGTGTGGCCGTGGTCGGCGCCGGGCCCGCAGGCCTGACGGCCGCCACGGTGGCGGCCGAGCGCGGGCACGAGGTGCATCTGTTTGATGCAGCGCCTGCCATCGGCGGCCAGCTCAACATGGCCAAGGTGATTCCGGGCAAGGAAGAGTTCCATGAAATGCTGCGTTACCTGGCCACGCGCGTGGAAGACACAGGTGTGCAGCTGCACCTGAACCGCAAGGTCGCAGCCGCCGACCTGGCGGGCTTTGACGAGGTCATCGTCGCGACTGGCGTGGAGCCGCGCGACCCGAAGATCCCCGGCCAGGACCACCCCAAGGTGCTGAGCTACATCGACGTGCTTCGCCACGGCAAGCCGGTGGGCGAGCGCGTGGCCATCATCGGTGCGGGCGGCATCGGCTTTGATGTGGCTGAGTTCCTCACGCATGGTGAGCACCCCTCCACCACGCTCGATTTGCCCGCCTGGAAGGCCGAGTGGGGCATCACAGACCCGGCCGAGGCGCGCGGTGGCCTGGCCGCCAGCGGCCCGCGCGTGACGCCCCCTGCACGGCAGGTGACGCTGTTGCAGCGCAAGAAGGGCAAGCTGGGCGGCGGCCTGGGAAAGACCACGGGCTGGATCCACCGCACCGTGCTGAAGATGAAAGCGGTGGAGATGGTGGGCGGCGTGAACTACGAGCGCATTGCCGACGAAGGGCTGCTGGTGTCGTACGGCGAGAAGCGCGAAGACCCGACCTGGATCCCGTGCGACACCGTGGTGCTGTGCGCGGGCCAGGTGCCTTTGCGCAGTCTGGCACAGGAGCTGGAGGCCCAGGGCCGCAAGCACCACCTGATCGGCGGTGCGCTGGAGGCGGGTGAGCTGGACGCCAAACGCGCCATTGACCAGGCGGCGCGGCTGGCGGCCCGGTTGTAGGTCGGTGCATGGATCGCCTGCGGGGACTCACAGGGACTCACAGGGCCTGTCAGGCGCATTGTTGAGGTTGTTTTGGCCGGTAGCGCTAGTGAATCATGCCTGAGTAGCTATTGTTTTGATAGTGAATGCAATGCACAGACTGCCGTGCCGGGCCGCCGCCGCTGTGCGCGCGCAGCCCCTCAGGCGGTCGGATGCAAGGCGTTGAACACCCGCAGCGCCGCCCAGGCGTCGTTGGCTGCGTAGACCAGCTGGGCCTCGCTCAGCCGGGCGTTGGCCCAGTTGGAGGTGGCGGCCTTTTTGGACTTGATGAAACGCCGGTTGAACAGCACGGCCACGGCCGCTTTCACGCCCATGTCCTTGCGGTAGCCGCGTTGGCGGAACACGGTGTTCAGCTCCAGCACATCGGCCGGCTGCACGCCCAGCTTGTGCTGGATGCGCTTCGTGTCGTCGCCCAGCCCGAAGCCTGCCTTGGTCACACCGCGCAAGGCCAGCAGCTCGGCCACGCGCGCGCGGCAGCCGGGGTCGTGCAGCTGGAACACCCAGGCCCGCTCCAGCGTGGCCAGTTGCACGATGTGCGGGCCGTCCGACGCCTCGCCCTGCACAAAGGTGGGTTTGGATTCGGTGTCAAAACCCCAGACGCTCGCGCTGGCCAGCGCATCGCAAGCCTGGTCGGCCTGGGCAGGTGTGGAGACGAGGGCGATGCGGTCCAGGCCCAGGCGTTCAAAAGGCTCCAGCAGCGCGATCTGGTCTTTGTCGGGTGTGGGGCGCTGGGCGGTGCGCCCAGAGGGGTGGCGGGGCGCGGAGGGCGGCTGGCGCCGCGAAGGAGGAGAGTCCGTCATGCGGGCCATTGTGCCGTGCAGTTGGCCCTTCAGCGTTTGCCGGTTTTGCGCAGGCGAGGCGCCTCTGCCATCTGCGCCAGGGCCTGTACACAGGCCGCCACCGACTGGGCCTGCCGTCCTGCCAGCCAGCCCGCGCCAAACCAGGCGTTCGGCTCGCCCGACTCTGCCAGTTCGCGGTACAGCGCGGCGGCCACGCGCTCGTCGTTCAGGCGGCCCAGGGCCGACAGCGCCGGCTGCAGGCTGTCCAGAAACCCGGTGCTGTGCGCATCCAGTGCGGGCGCCACGAACTCGGTGAGGTAGCGCAGGCGTTTGAGGCGTTTGCGCAGCCGGTGCTGTGCCTGGGGCGTGCGCATGGCAAAACCCCGTGCGCCTTTTTGCACCTGGGCATGCATTGCGCGCAGGCGCTGCTGCAGCAGGCGGCGCGTGGCACGGGCGTCCAGGCCTGCTGGAGCGCTGCCCGTGGCATCCAGCCCTGGGGTGGTAAAGGCCATCAGATGCACCAGCGTTTCTTGAAAGGCCGCATCGCGCACGATGTGTTGTGCAGCCTGGGCCCCCAGCCCGGCGGCGTCGTTCGGGTGGGGGGACAGGGGCGGCGCTCCGGCATCGAGCAGTTCGGCACCGATGCGTTGCATCACCTGGCTGCGGTCGCGCAGGTGGCCGAGCTGCTGGAACACATGAACCAGGGGCGGCTCCCAGGCGGGGTCCAGGTGGCCCGGGGCCAGGGGCGCCAGCTCGCGCAGGGCGGTGCGAAGGCGGCGGATGCCGATGCGCAACTGGTGCAGTTGCTCTTCATCGTTGGACCCTTCAGCCAGGTCGCTGGCAGGGCCCAGGATCTGCTGCAGGCACTGCGCCACCACGGCGCGCTGCAGGGCCAGCCCGGCGGGCAGTTGCTGGTATAGGGGGGCCGGGGGCCGGGCCTTGCGGGGCGAACTGCGATCGGGTGCGGCCAGCAGGCGCTCGCCCCTTCCGGCCTTGGACACGGTGCTCAGATACAGCCCATGCCGCGTGGCCCACTGCGCGGCGAGTGCTGCAAGGCCCGTCACGGGCCCGGTCTTGAGTTCCAGCTCCAGCTCGCAAATGGGGGCTTCGGCCTGCCGGGCTGTGCCCCGGTGGGCCACCACCCGGCCGATGTCCAGCGCCAGCTCGACCACGGTTCCCTGGCGGGTGATGTCGCGGGTCAGCCGGTCCATCTCGGTGCCGTATGTCTCGACGAGGGGGCTGCCTGCGGCTTGCAGCGCCTGCTGCAGCCGCGCGCCCGCCACGGTGCCACTATGCAACTGAGGTTGGGGCTCGGGCGCGGTGCCTGCAATGGCAGGGCCGCGTGCGACGTTGTGCTCCTGCCGGTCCAGCGGGCCATCGCCCAGCGCCTTGACGGTTTGCACCCACTGGTCGCCCTCACGCCGCAGGCGAAACGCAATGCCGCGTGACCCCAGTGCGCCGTCGGGTGTGTCGAAGTAGCGGGCCTCCATGCGGATGGCGGTACACCGGCCCCGGCGCAATGCCGCTTGCACAGCGGCCAGGCGCTCGGGCGGGATGCAGAACTTGAATTCAATTTCCATTGTGGCGACATTATCCTGTGGTATTCCCTTCACAGGGCGATGCCGGATCAAGATGGTGCTATGGTTATTTTTGAATAATAGATGATTTACGCGAAGGCGGATTTATTGCGATGAGCGATTGAAAGACGATATCAAGCTCATGCCCAACGGTTTTCCTTGATTATCTCGGATGGAGGTAATAATTTTGAATGCCGAAGCCTGAACCCGGTCGGGTAGGCGCACAAAATTATTCTCTTGCACCAAGGTGTCTCCATTGAGGAACGACCACAGAATGAACCGCAGGGCCTGGGCCGTCTGGTCGGGGTTCTGCGTGACCTTGGGGAACACCACAAACGTGCCCATGGTGATGGGCCACACCGATTTGCCGGGCCGCTGCGTCAATGTGCCGTTGAAAACCCCGGTGGCCGACCAATCGCTATTGGTCAGTGCTGCCTTGAAGGCATCGATGGAGGGTTTGACGTAAATGCCGTCGGCATTTTTCATCTGCACGGTGGTCAGGCCGTATTCGGCCACATAGCCGTGGTCCACATACCCGATGGCCCCCACCGTGTCGCGCACGCCCTTGGCCACTCCGTCGCTGCCTTTGAAGGCCAGCACCCCTGCAGGCCAGGCAATGCTGGTTTTGGCGCCGTAGGTTTTTTTCCATTGCGGGCTCACCTTGCCCAGGTAGTCCGCAAAGTTGTAGGTGGTGCCGGAGCCATCGGCGCGCACCACCACCTTGATCGGCAGGTCGGGCAGGGGCAGATCGGGGTTCAGCGCGGCGATGTCGGCCGCATTCCAGCGGGAGATTTCGCCCATGAAGATGCGGCTGAGCACCTCGCCCGTCAGGCGCAGCTGGGCGTTGGGCACCTTGGGCAGGTTGACGATGGGGCTGATGCCGGTGATGGCCACGGGCAGCGCCAGCAGGCCATGTTCCAGCAGGTCCTTCTCGGCGGGGTACACGTCGGTCGCACCAAAGCCGACGGCTTGTTGCTGGATCTTCTTCATGCCCGCGCTGGACCCTACCGGGTCGTAGTCCACCGCGCTGCCAGTCGCCTTGGCATAGGCCTTGGCCCAGCTGCGGTAGATGGGGGCCGCCGCCGAAGAGCCTGCGCCCGTCACGGTCTGCGCGCTGGCCAGCCCCGCCTGCACAAGGGCCATGGTTGCCAGCAGAAGAAAGTAAATATATTTCATGTGTTTTGTGTAATGGTTTTTATGAATAACGATATGCCACGCACTATTTCCGGTGCAATGAAAGTCGTTGCACTTTCATGGAGCGGGTAAGCCGCTTGCGGTGCCGATCCTAGCAAAATGACAGCGATTTAAAGCATTGGCCTGAACGGTCAATGTTTCTCGCTCCGTCATTAATCTGTCATTTGAAACAATTAGTATCTTTCGCATTCCGCCGGGAATTCGCTGGTGGCAACGGGTGGGCATTCTCCTGCGGACCACACGCGTTCGTTCCCACAAGGCGGCGACGCCTCGGCGGACCTTCACGAAAGATTCAGATGCTTCAAAAAATGAAAATTGGTACCCGGCTGGCGCTGGCGTTTGCCGTGCTGTTGTTGCTGATCTCGGCCCTGGCGGCGGGTGGCATCAGCGGGGCCAAGCGGTTGACCGAGCGCAGCGCAGCCCTGTACGACGACCGCACTGTGCCCATGGGTGTTCTGGCCGAGATCAGCCACCTGACGCAGCGCAACCGTGTGCTGGTGATGGACATGCTGATGGACCCCGGCACCAGCAACCTGGAAGCTAGCCATGCGGCCCTGACCGCCAATGTTGAGCGCATCCAGACCCTGTGGAAGGACTACGCCGCCAAGCCCCTGGGGGCCGAGGAACAGGCCCTGGCGCAGGCCTTTGCCGATGCCAATGCCACCTATCTGGACAAGGGCCTGATCCCGGCGTCGGCCGCGCTGGTGGCCGGCAAGTACGACGACGGCTCGGAGCTGTACATCACCCAGATCCGTCCCAACGCGCTCAAGGTGCAGGACGCCATCGAGCGCCTGGTGGCCCTGCAGATCAACGTGGCCGCAGCAGAGTTTGCCGGGGCCCGCGCCATGAGCGACACCATCCACTGGTGGATGCTGGCCGCCACGGCCCTGGCACTGCTGGCAGGGGCAGCGATGGCCTGGGTCATCACCCGGTCCATCTCGCGCCCGCTGCGCCAGGCCGTGGTGCTGGCACGTACCGTGGCCGGGGGCGACCTGACGGCGCAGATTGAGGTGCGCGGCAATGACGAGACCGCCGAGCTGCTATGTGCCCTGCGCGAGATGAACCACCAGCTGGTGCGCGTGATCACCGAGGTGCGCGCCAGCACCGAGACGGTCGCGCACGAGGCCGTGGTGATGGCGGGCGGCACCGAAGACCTGGCACGCCGCACCGAGGTGCAGGCGTCCAACCTGCAGGAGACGGCCGCGTCGATGGAGCAGCTGACCATCACGGTGCAGCACAACACCGACAACGCCCAGCGTGCCACCGCCCTGGCGCAAGAGGCGAGCAGCGTGGCCAACGAAGGCGGCAGCGTGATGCGCGACGTGATCGCCACCATGCAGGAGATCAAGACCCAGTCGCAAAAGATCACGGACATCATCAAGGTGATCGACGACATCGCCTTCCAGACCAACCTGCTGGCGTTGAATGCAGCGGTGGAGGCGGCGCGCGCTGGTGAGCAGGGCCGGGGCTTTGCCGTGGTGGCGGGCGAGGTACGAGGCCTGTCGCAACGCAGCAGCATGGCGGCCCGGGAGATTCGCGGCCTCATCTCTGCCAGCGTTCAGGGCGTGGAGCGCGGGTCCACGCTGGTGGGCCAGGCGGGTGAACGCGTGGCCAACACCGTGCACCATGTGAACCAGGTGGTATCGCTCATCACCGCCATCAAAGAGGCGGGGCAAGAGCAGGCTCGCGGCATTGCCCAGATCGGCGAGGCTGTGCGCCAGCTGGACGCAGCCACGCAACAGAACGCGGCACTGGTGGACGACAACTCGTCCACCTCGACTGGCATGAAGAACCAGGTCAAGCGCCTGCTGGAGGTGATTCACCAGTTCCGTCTGGCGCCCGATAGGCCCTTGTCGGCCGGTGATGCGCCCTTGCTCGCAGCCTCAGGCGTGCCTCCAGCGCCGGCCTTGGAGGGCCGAGGGGGCAACCGGGCGCAACTGGCCATTTCGGCCCGCTAGCCTGGCGGTGGCGAGGCTTCGGTGATCGCGTGGCCTATGCCGACAATGACAGAGACATTGCCACCCACTCCGCCAGGCGCCGCGCCATGAACCGCACCGACGTATTGATCGCGATTGCCGAGGTGGCGCGCAGCGGTGGCGCGACCGCGCCCGAAGACGCCATTTCGCAGCTGGCGATGATCATTGATGATCTGGAGTTGTCCTGCAGCGGCTCGGAGCAGGTGATGGAGATGCTGCTGCGCATTGCCGCCTGCCTGTGGAACCTGCAGCAGGAACGCATGCGACTTTGAATACTGGCCTCGGGATTCGGCGCCGCCCTGATCCGTCGCCGCTCAAGACGACAGACGCGCTCACTCGCCCAGCGTTTCGAGCGAAGCCACCTGGTTGCGTCCCCGGTGCTTGGCCAGGTACAGCGCCTGGTCGGCGCGGTCGAGCATGTCACGCAGGCTGCGGTCGCTCTGGCGGAAGGTGCTCACACCCAGGCTGGTGGTCACGCGGTAGCTGTGGCCTGCATCGTCCGTCAGCTCCAGCGCGCGAATGCTGTGCAGCATGCGCGTGGCAACCTCCAGGCCCTCAGCCAATGTAGTCACCGGCAGCAGCACGCCAAACTCTTCGCCGCCCAGCCGGCCCACAGCATCGCTGGCGCGCAACTGGCCCTTGATGGCCTGCGCAAACGCCATCAGCGCGCGGTCGCCCTCCAGGTGGCCAAAACGGTCGTTGATGGTCTTGAAGTGGTCCAGGTCCAGCATCAGCAAGGTCAGGGGCTCGCCGTTGTTGCGTGAATGGGCGTAGGACGACTCGGCACATTCCAGAAACGCTCGGCGGTTGGCAATGCCAGTCAGCATGTCGGTCGTGGCCAGGCGCTGCAGTTCGCGCTCCAGGTTCTTGCGCTGCGTCACGTCGCGGTAAATGCCCTCGACCCCCGCAAAATTGCCGGCATGGTCGTACAGCGCGTGGCTGCTGATGGAGATGTCGATCACCGTGCCATCGCGCCGCACCATTTGGCCCGGAAAGTCCGACACCTCGCCGTGCTCCATGATCGCGGCCTTGAACGCGTCGCGGTCCTTGCTCTCGGGGTAGTACGACTCGGCGGTGCAGCCTTCGATTTCATGCGGTTCGTAGCCGAGCACACGGCGCACGCCCGGGCCCACATGCTGCACGATGCCCTGCACGTCGGTGCGGTAGTACACGTCCTGCATGTTGTCGAACAGGCGCCGGAAGTTCTGCTCGCTCTCGCGCAGCTGGGCCTCGATCTCGCTCTGGTGTGTCATGTCCATGCCGCACATGAGCACGGCGGGCACACCGTCCCATTCAATGGCCACGCTGCTGATCAGCACCATGCGCAGGTTGCCCCGCTCGGTGCGGATGCGGAACTCGGACGACTTGTTGGGCCGCCCGGCCTGCTCGGGCACGGCCACCTGCTGGAGGCGGTTGGTGGAGCGCACCTGGTCGAGGGGGTGCACAAAGTCGCCAGACAGTCGCCCGATCAGGCTGTCGATGCTGGGCGCCTCCAGCAGCTCCATGCTGGCGGCGTTGGCAAAGCGGATGGCACCCTATTGTGTAACAAGCACAGCCGCTGGCAACAGGTGCAGCAGGCGCAGGTCGTGGTTCATGGGCTGGTGGGTAACCAAAAGTAATGCACCATTGTGGCACCGGTAACAGGCGCCATCAAAGATCATCTGTCGCAGGCGGTACTATCGCCCATGAGAAAAACTTTCCAACTCCACGTTGAAGGCAAGAACCGCGACCGCGTTCTGGATGCCGTCAAGCACGAAATCCGCAAATACATCAAGCGCGAACGGCGCCGCGACCTGCCCGAAGGTGCCGACTTCTGGGACTTTGACTGCCGGTTTGGTCGCACCAAGGAAGACGCTGCTGTGGCGCACCTGGCCGCCCTGACCGGCTTGATCAACAGCGTGGCGGCGGAGGGTGGTGACCAGTTCTATGTGGAAATTCTGGCCAAACCCGGCAAACGCACGCCACGGCCCGGAGGGCAGGCGCCGCAGGGCGGGGCCGATGACTTGGGCGAGGACGAAGAAGACGGCGTGTGAGCCTGGGCTCTGGGTGTTTGCCACCCCAGCCCACTCTGTATCCCGACACTGCGGGCCCCTTCAGGGGCCTTTTTTGTGGTCGGCAGGGGCCTGGGCGGCTTGCGCTGCGGCGGCTGCGCGCAGCTTGTCCTTCTTGCTGGGGCGCTTGCCCTTGATGCCACCGGTGCCTTGAGGTTCCACAGGGGAGGCGGGCTGGGGCGTTTCGGTCGGCTCAAAGCCTGCGATCTGCTCACGCGGAATGGTGAGGTTCTGGCGCTTTTCGATCAGCCGGAAATGCGCCTCGGCATCGGCCGTCACAAAGCTCACGGCCATGCCACTTTCGCCCGCCCGGCCGGTGCGGCCAATGCGGTGCACATAGTCCACGGCAGAACGGGGCAGGTCGTAGTTCACCACGGCGGGCAGCTGCGCAATGTCGATGCCGCGCGCGGCCAGATCGGTGGTGACCACCACCTGCCAGCGCTCGTCCTTGAACTCCTGCAGCACCTGGTTGCGTGCGCCCTGGCTCAGCCCGCCGTGGAACGGCGTGGCGTAGATGCCCGCTTTGTAGAGCTTTTCCGCCACATGCTCGGCCGCGTACTGCGTGGCCACAAACACCAGCACGCGCGACCATTCGTGTTCCTTGACCAGGTGGCGCAGCAGCTGGGTGCGGCGGCTCGCATCCACAGCAATGGCGCGTTGTTCGATGGCAGGCTCGTTGCCAGGGGTGTGAGGCACCTCTACCCGCACGGGGTTCTGAAGAAGGCCATCGGCCAGCGCCTGCACTGCAGCGGGAAAGGTGGCCGAGAAAAACAGGTTCTGCCGCCGGGCAGGCAACAGCGCCAGCACGCGCTGCAGTTCGTCGGCAAAGCCCAGGTCCAGCAGCCGGTCGGCTTCGTCCAGCACCAGGTGCGCCACGGCCGACAGGCGCAACGCGTTGTGGTCCACCAGATCCAGCAGGCGCCCCGGCGTGGCCACCACAATGTCGGCGCCACCGCGCAGGCCCAGCATCTGCGGGTTGATCGACACGCCGCCAAACACGATGGCGATCTTGAGCGGTTGCTGCAGGTGCTGCGCCAGGCTGCGCAGCACTTCGCCCACCTGCGCTGCCAGTTCGCGGGTGGGCACCAGCACCAGGGCGCGCACCCGGCGCGGGCCGCCGGTGGCGCTGAGCTGTAGCTGCTGCAGCAAGGGCAGGGCAAATGCCGCCGTCTTGCCCGAGCCCGTCTGTGCTGCACCCAGCACATCTACCCCCTGCAGGATGGCCGGAATCGCGCCCGCCTGAATCGGTGTGGGCGCCACAAAGCCCGCCTGGGTGGCAGCGTGGACAAGGGCGGGGGACAGACCGAGGGGGGCAAAAGGCATGGAAAGGCGCTGGGAATGCGTTGAAGAAGGCACGCAAGGCAGCGCAGACAAAGCAGTGATGGCCCGCATTGTCGCCGCAGTTGTCCAATCCGCCCTACCTACGAGCTTGCAATGCATGCGTTGCACCTGCCGGGTTGCAGGGAATGCGAGTGCCCTTTCTCTACGTTGGGCAACCGATAATCGGGCCGCCCCGTTTTTCGTTGACAGTTTTCCCGGACCCGAACCCCATGGCTCTGCCCTTAGATACCTCCGCCATCACCCACGGCATCCAGCTGGCGGTGGCGCCTGTGTTTTTGCTCACTGCGGTGTCCGGCATGATCGGCGCGGTGGCCGGCCGCCTAGCCCGCATCATCGATCGGGCGCGTGTGGTGGAAGACCGCGCGCGCGTCAACACCGAACCCGAATTTCTGGCACGTGCCTACAAGGAGTTGGCGGACTTGCAGTTGCGCGGACGGCTGGCCAACGGCTGTATTGCGCTGCTGACGTTCTGTGCCTTCCTGATCGGCACGACCATCATCCTGCTGTTTCTGGGCGAAACCACGGACTTCCAGTCCAGCCGCCTTGCGGTGGGCGGCTTTCTGGCAGGCGTTGCCTGCTTTTTGCTGGCACTGGTGTGCTTTCTGACCGAGACGTTGCTGGCCACACGCCTGCTCGACTTTCACATGCTGCAGCAAGAGGTGGAGGGGAAGAGGCCATGAAGTCTTTTGCCGATCTGGGTGGCCTGGTGTATTCCACCGAGTCAGGCCGCATGTGCCCCACCTGCCGCCAGCCTGTGGCGCAATGCGTGTGCAAGCAGAACAAACCGCTGCCCACGGGAGACGGCATCGTGCGCGTATCGCGCGAGACCAAACGGCGTGGCGGCAAGGCGGTCACCTTGGTCAAGGGCGTGCTGGTGGACGAGGCCGCGCTGGAGCAGCTGGGCAAACAGCTCAAGACCGCGTGTGGCAGCGGCGGCACGGTGAAGGACGGCGTGATCGAGGTGCAGGGCGACCATGTGGAGCGTGTGATGGCCGCGCTGCAGAAGCTGGGCCACAAGGTCAAGCGCGCAGGCGGTTGAGCGAGACGGGCGATGGACGCAGAAAAACTGCAGCGCCTGGTCACCACCGAGATGCCGTACGGCAAGCACAAAGGCACCCTGCTGGCCGACCTGCCGGGCAACTACCTCCACTGGTTTGCGCGCGAAGGGTTTCCCAAGGGCGAGCTGGGCCAGTTGCTGGCGCTGATGCACGAGATTGATCACAACGGGCTGTCGGACCTGCTGCGGCCCTTGCGCGGGCGCTGAGAGGCCTGCACCATTGCAAAAACTGGGGCGTTCCTTTGGTTGCTGGCGACCATAATGAACGTCGTCAGACCAACAACCATACCGAGGGAATGCACATGAAGGGCAATATCGCTGCGATCGTTCTGGTCGTACTGGGCGTGTTTTTTCTGCTGACCAACCTGGGACTGATCAGCATCAGCCTGCGCGAGTTGCTGCGCGTGTGGTGGCCGGTGGCGCTGATTGCGGTGGGCGTGGCGCTGTTCTTCACGCCGGGCAACAAGAGCAAATAAGCCGGGGAGGGTGCGGACCCTGCTGGCGCGCGAGGTGCCAGTCCTCAGCCCTGCTGGGCCCCTTCGCTGCCGCGGGGTTGGGCGCCGTGCCCGCCATGCTCCTCGCGGGGCTGCACAAAACCAGGGTCGTTGCCAAAGTAGCCCCGGAACAGGTTGCGTGCAATGCCATGGGCTGCTACCTGCAGGTCGCGCGCCACCTCGGCCGCAAACAGGCGGCTGGTGTGCTGTTGCCACAGCCCTACCCAGGCCGCAAAGTGGGCAGGGGTGACGCCCTCCAGCGCCATGTGTTTGCCGAAGACATCGCCCTTGAAGCTGCGGGTGCCCAGCGCGACGGTGCTCCAGAAGTCCACCAGCCGCTGCAGGTGGGCGTCCCACTGGCCGTGCAGGGCCTTTTCAAACACCGGGCCCAGCAGCGGGTCGTGCCGCACGTCCCCGTAAAAACCGTGCACCAGCTGCGTGATGCTCTCCACGCTGGGAGCGACCTGGCAGGCGGGCTGTGTGCGGATGGCTTCTTCGGTCATGGCGGCAGTGTGCCCACTTAGGATTTATCCGTAAATAATATTGGCAGGCAGACTTATCTTTCGCAAGGCG
>JADHED010000978.1_pt1 | contig 27190 bp, 25 predicted proteins | sample 8952041 | NCBI WGS metagenome assembly JADHED01 (sample SAMN16124423, study PRJNA663239) | bioreactor sludge metagenome | isolation source: sludge (control) | place: India:Bengaluru | collected 2018-09-08
CAGCGAGGCCAGCACCGGGATGAGCGTCACGGTGAGGAGGAGCGACCCGATCAGCGCGAACACGACCGTCCACGCCATGGGCTTGAACATCTTCCCCTCGATGCCGCCGAGGGTCAGGATCGGCAGGTAGACGAGCACGATGATGCCGATGCCGAAGGTGATGGGCCGCACCACTTCATGGGCGGCTTCGGCGGTGACTTGCCGTACGGTCTTGCCCGACGCCTCCGAGCCCGAGAGGCGCCGCACGACGTTTTCGACGAGGACCACGGCACCATCGACGATGAGTCCGAAGTCGATCGCCCCCAGGCTCATGAGGTTGGCGGAGACACCCGCCTGCACCATGCCCTCGAACGCCAGCAACATCGAGAGCGGGATGGCCGACGCGACGATGAGCCCGGCGCGGATGTTGCCAAGGAACAGGAACAGCACCGCGACGACGAGCAGGCTGCCTTCGAAGAGGTTCTTCGCCACCGTGCGGATGACGCGCCGGACGAAGTCGGCCCGGTCGTAGTAGGGCACGATGCGAACGCCGGGCGGCAGGGTCGGTTGGAGGTCCTCGACGGCCGTGCGGACGCGCGTCGCGACGTCGAGCGCATTCTCGCCCGCGAGCATCTGGACCAAGCCGATCACCGTCTCGCCCTTGCCGTCAGCCGTCGCCACGCCGATGCGGAGCATGGCGCCCTCGCGCACTTGCGCGATCTGGCCGACCGTCACCGGCGTGCCGCCCTCGTCCGTGGCGAGGACGATCCGCTCGATGTCGACGGGCGATCCCACCAGGCCTTCGCCGCGCAGGATGTACTGCTCGCGGTTGTGCTCGATGTAGCCGCCGCCGGCATTCGCACTGCCGCGCGATACCGCCTCGAACACGTCTTTCAGTGCGAGCCGGTGGGCGACGAGCTTCGCCGGATCCACGATCACCTGGTACTGCTTGGGCAGGCCGCCCCAGGTGTTCACTTCGGTGACACCCGGAACCGCCCGCAAGCGCGGGGCGATCATCCAGTCGAGGATGGTGCGGCGTTCCATGGCCGACAGGCCTTCGCCCTCCACGGTGAACTGGAAGACGTCGCCGAGCCCTGTCGTGACCGGGCCCATCTCCGGCGTGCCCATGCCCTCGGGGATGGCCTCTCGGGCCTGGACCAGGCGTTCGGCGACGAGTTGGCGCGCGAAGTACACGTTCACGCCGTCCTCGAACACGATCGTCACGGCCGACAGCCCGTAGCGGGACGTTGAGCGGATCTCCTCGAGCCGCGGCAGCCCGTTCATCGCGGCCTCAATCGGGTACGTGACGAACTGCTCCATCTCCACCGGGCCCAGCGCTGGCGCCTTCGTCAGCACCTGCACCTGCACGTTGGTGACGTCGGGGACGGCATCGATGGGGAGGCGGCTGATCGCCACGCCTCCCGCGAGGACGATCAGGACCGCCCCCAGCAGCACCAGGGGGCGGTTCTCGAGACTGAAGTCGACCAGTCGTCGCAGCATGTCAGTCCTCCGCCAACATGGCTTTCGCGAACTCGGACTTGAGGACGAAGCTGCCCTCCGTGACGAGGATCTCGCCAGGCTTGATGCCGGCGAGGATCTCGGTCATGCCCTCGAAGGTGTGCCCCGTCTCAACCACGCGACGGACGAACACGCCCGGTTCGACTTGCACGAAGACGGTCTGGTGGGCGTCGAGCGTCTGAAGTGCGGCCTGCGGGACCGCGAGAATCGGGTGCTGCTCGGACTGCGGCCTTGGAATGTTCACCTGGCCCTTCACGAACATGCCGGGCCGCAGCCGTTCGGCCGGGTTCTTCACCGCGGCCCGCACGCGCAGGGTCCGCGTGGCGGGATCCAGCACGCTGTCGAGGAAGTCCAGCCGGCCGTGGAAGGTCTCCTGCGGGAAGGCGTCGGCCCGGATGGTGACCGGCAGGCCGATCGTCAGCAGGGCGAGGTCCTTCTCGTAGGCCTTGAGGAAGACCCAGACGGACGACAGATCCGCGATCGTCACCACGGGTTGCAGCGCGTCGACCAGGCCGCCGGGCGTCGCCTTGCGTTCGATCACGCGGCCGGCGAAGGGGGCGCGCAGGGACAAACGGGCGGCATCCCCCGAGGGCGGCGTGCCGTCGGTCTCGACCGCCGCGCGTAGCCGTGCGATCTCGCCGTCGTCATCGCCCAGCAGGTGTAACGTCCGCTCGGCCGCCTGGGCGGCGGCCTTCCGTGCGAGGTAGTCGGCTTCGCGCGCCTGGAACTCGCCCGCGCTGATCGCCTTCCCAGCCACCAGCGTCTTCGCGCGCTCGTGGACGCGAGTCGCGGCCCGCAACGCCACGAGTTCCTTGATCAGTTCCTCGCGGGCGCGGCCCAACTCGACACTTTCGATTTCGGCAACCACCTGGCCCCGCCGGGCCGGGGCACCGAGGTCGAGTGGCATCCGCGTGACGCGCCCCTGGACGTTGGCCGCCACCTGGACGAGACGGTTCTCGTCGTGGTCCACCTCGCCGTTGAGGACGAGCAGGTGCGCGAGGTCCGTGGGCTTCACTTCCCACAGCACGATCGAGGCTTCGGCGATCGCGGCGGGCGTCAACGTGACGCGGTCCGGGAGCGGGGTCTCGGGCGTCTCGCGCGACACGGGTGCACTCGATGCGGCGGGCGGTGGCGCGGCGTCACGCGTCCGGCACGCAGCGCCGAACGCGGGAACCAGGGCGAGGGCCAGCACGGGACGAAGAAGGTAAGAGGTCATGGCGCTACTTCCAGGGGGTGAAGTCGGGGCCGGCCAGCCGCTGGGCCTCGCTCACGGCGATCGCCAGGGCCAGCCGCGCGTCGACGAGCTCGCGCTGGGTGTCACGCAGCGTGCGCTGCGCATCGAGGAGATCGAGCAGGGACGTCTCTCCCTCCTCGAAGCTGAAGCGTGCCAGGTCAACGCTACGTTGGGCGGCGGCCAGCAGATCGCCCTCCAGCAGGGAGACCTGGCTGGTGGCCACCTGCAGGTCGCGCAGGCGCGCCGCGAATGCCGCGGCGAGGTCCACGCGTTGGCGCGCGAGGTCGGCACTTGCGACGAGCGTCCCCGCCTGGGCCCGCGCGATCTCTCCGCGGTTGGCATTCCAGAGAGGGACCTTGAAGCCGAACGCGACCCCGGCAGACGTCTTGTCCAATTCGCCCGTGCGGAAGGCCGTGACTTCGGGGCTCGGCACCCGGCTGCTCGTCGCGACCGACAGTTGCGCGCGCTGGCGCGCCACTTCGGCTTCGGCGGTGAGCACCCGCGGATGACGAGCGACCAAGTCCTCGGCCGTCAGGTCGTCGCGGAGCGCGCGGACCGGCGGGACCGACGCCACCGCAAGGACCAGCGGTTGCGGGAGTGGCGCGACGGCCAGCGTGCGGACGAGCACCTCGGCCGCGTCGGCTTCGCGCCGCGCCGTCGCGAGATTCCGCTGCTGGCGCAGCCACTCGACCGTGGCCTTGATGCGGTCCGATTCGCGCGCTTCGCCCAGGTCGGCGCGGTTGGTCACGAGGTTGCGCAACGAGCGGGCATCCGCCTCCGTGCCCTGCGCGATTTCGACGAGCGCCCGGGCCGCGACGAGCCGGGCATATGCCGCGCGCGCGTCGGCGACGAGTTCCCACCGGAGCCCGTCGGCCTGCGCCTGCAGGGCCGTCGCACTGGCCTCGCCAACACGCACGGTGGCGTTGTAGGTGCCGGGCCACGGGATCGTCTGCGCCACGGAGAACTGGGTCTCAGCGCCGGAGGTCGACGAGGGATCGTCGAGGCGCCCGCGACCCGCCGAGAACGAGACCACGGGATCGGCCCAGCGGCGCACCGCCTGGCGCTCCGCGCCGGCGGCCACGCCGAGACCAGCCCGTTGTGCCGCCGCGGGATGCGCCTGCAAGACGATCTCGACGTACCGGTCGAGGTCGAGCGGCGTGGGTTGAGCTTGAACCGTTTGCGGTCCGATCGCGCACACGAGCGCGACCATCGCGGCCGACACGGCGACACGAGAGACGGGCACCGTCACTGACACCTCCGGTCGAAGGGGGGCGCTTCGAGACACGACGTGGTCTTCGGCCCGAGCTGCTACACGGGGCCGCAGACGCCTACAGCGGAAGAACCGGGCGTGAGCTCAGGCGACGATCAGCGGAGGGTGGTAAGGGAGGCGCGATACGCCGTCGGGAGGCGACGGCACGGTGGGCACTGGCATCAATGCGGCGATACCCACGAACGGCAGGACCAGGACGAGCGGGACTTCGATGCCGCGGGCGCAGCAGTAGCAATCAGGAACGCAGACCGACGCGCACGCATCGGCCGGCGACTCGGGCGTCTGGGACAGGCTGGCGGTCGTGGACGACGAGGTCGTGTCGTCGCAGTGCGCTCCCGAAACAATGTCCCCGACCAGGACGCAGACGAGCACCACCGCCACGAGGCGGAGGACGCTCTGCCGGTACCTGTCGACGAGGCGCATCGTGTGAGCGTAGCACACTCGTTCCGCCATGCCCAAGCCGCCGCGCCTATCAGCCGACGACGACCTCGCGCATCATACCCATCTCCATGTGGTAGGCATGGTGGCAGTGCAGCAGCCACCGGCCGGGGTTGTCCGCCACCCACTCGACGTCGACCGCACCCATCATCGCCTCCACGGTGACCGTGTCCTTGACGGCGCCGGAGACGCGGCCGGTCGCGCGATCGATCAGCTGGAAGAAGTGCCCGTGCAGGTGCATCGGGTGCCGGAGCATGGACATGTTGCGGAACTGGAAGCGGATGCGCTCGCCCAACTGGAACCGCAGGACCTCAGCATTCGGGTAGGCCTGGCCGTTGATGGTCCAGGTGCCGTTCGCGCCGGCGCTGAGCGTCAGCGTCATCACTCGGCCCGAAGACGGCCCACCATGACCGTCGAACGGCGCGAGGTCGGCGTACGACAGGCTCTTGCCTCGCGTCAGGGACGTCGGCCACACGGTGATGGGCGCCGCCGACGGCTGTTGCCCTCCGTACACCACGGGCAAGACGATGCCTGGGACCGCCGAGTCTGCCGACCCCGCCAACAGCGTCCAGGCACCGGTGCTCTCCATCCGCACGGCCACGTCGTAGCGCTCGCCCATCCCGATCAGCAGCGAGTCGACGTCCACGGGGGCCACGCGCTGCCCGTCCGCGTGGGTGACGGTCAGCTTGTGCCCGGTGAGCCCGACCCGGTGCGTCGTCGCCGCGCTGCCGTTGACGATGCGAAGGCGCACGCGCTCGCCGCGCGTCACGGCGAACGCATCGAGCGCGGTGCCCAGCCGGCCGTTGGCCAGGTAGCCGGCGTACGGGGGCTCGGTGGCCGACGTTGCGCCTGCCATCCCGCCGCCCATGCCACCGCCCATCATGCCGCCGCCCATCATGCCAGGCGCGGTGACGGCCATCATCGCCGCCATCGCGTCGTCCGGACTTGTCGGCAGCCAGTCGTCGAGGAAGAGCAGGAACTCGCGATCAGCCACACCCTCAGGTTCCGCGGGATCGATGACCAGCGGCCCGAGCAACCCGCGATCGAGTTGGAGGCCTACGTGCGAGTGGTAGAAGTACGTGCCGGGGACGTCGGCGTCGAACTCGTAGACGAACGTCCCGCCGGGCGCGACCGGTTCCTGCGTCAGGCCCGGGAGCCCATCCATCGGGTTCGGCAGCGGCACGCCATGCCAGTGAATCGTCGTGGGCTCCGCGAGCTGGTTCTCGAGCACGACGCGGATGCGTTCGCCCTGTGTCGCCCGAATCATCGGTCCGGGCACCTGGCCGTTGTAGGCCCACGTCGACCAGACCCGCCCGGGTGCGACCGGGATGTCTGCCGGCGCCGCCACCAACCGGTACTCACGAACCGCGCGTTCGCCGTCGGCACCAGCGATTCTTGCGAATCCAAGCGCCGCGAGCGCGCTGGTCGACTGCTTCAGGAACGAACGGCGATCGAGCGATGCAAGGAAGGACACGGCGACTCCGATGGGAGAGGGTGAGCGGGACCCGGTGCCGACAGAACGGCGGATTACCGATGGACCATCGTCATCTGGCCATTGCCGAAGGGGCCGGAGCAGGAGTTCGTCCCGGCGTAGACGCATGTCAGGGTCATCGTGGTGGGGTCCAGATGGGCGGTCCCGGTCGCGCGCGCCGTACAACCGTTCGACATCATCGACCCGTTCGGCATCTCGATCGTGAACGTCATGTCGTTGCCCGCCATGGTGCCCGTCAGCGTGCCGGGCATGTGCCCCCGCATGCCGCCAAAGGACATCGTCCCGGTCACCATCGTCCCAGACTGCGACAGTTGCCACGTCGGCGTGCCCATGCCGGCCTGGCCCATCATCGCGCCCGCGCCCAGCGCGCTGCTCGAATCGGAGGCGGTCCCTGACCACGTACCACCGACATTCGACTGCGATGGTGGTTGTATCGTCGTCGCCGACGGGGCGACCGGCGTCGAGTTGCCACACGCCGCCGAAAACAGCGCAAGAAGACCAGCCGCTATCAGTTTCATCGTCTTCTCTCAATCTCAGCAGTGCCCATGCGATCGCGGAGCCATCACGCCCCAAGGACACGGATGCAATCGGACCGAATCCGTCACACCTTGCCGATCGGCGCCAGGTCAGTAGCCAATGCGTCCGTCCGCCGCCACCCTCGCGAACACGAACGGCGGTCCCGACGACCGCCACGCCAGTACCTCGTAGGCCACCGGATGCGGCGACTCCATCCCAGGCGACCCCGCCGGCATCCCCGGCACGCCAATGCCGACGACATCCGGGCGGTCCCGGAGGAGGCGCTGCACGACGGCGGCAGGAACATGCCCCTCGACCAGGTATCCGCCGACGGTAGCCGTATGGCAGGAGCGGATGGCCTCCGGCACCTTCGTCCTCTCACTCACGGCATCCAGGTCCTGCACCAACTCGGTCTCAACTGAGAACCCGGCAGCCTGCAGGTGCTTCCCCCACAGGCCACAACAGGGTCAATTGGGCCCCTCGTACATGTGCACCGCGCTCACCGACTCCGAGCGGCCGGATGGTCCACACGATACCGCCAACGCCAGCAGCGGCATTGCGGCCACGACGAACAGACTTCGTCTCGTCACGTTCTTCACCTCATGGCACCGAGGCGCCTGTTCACGTTCCACGCGATGCCGACGGACACGAGCGGACCCTCGGCCCTGCGCCTCGCGTCCGCCCGCGCTTCCGAACCGACTACTTCGCCGCTTCGATCTTCTCGACCTTGAGGATGCCGGTCTTCTCGTACAGCTGACCAATCACTTTGACCTTCTGGCCCGCGAACTTGGCCGGCGTCTCCTGGTCGCTCAACGTGTAGACCTTGCCCCCTTCGAGCAACGCGAACTTCGAGCCGTGCTTGACGCACTGCAGGACACAGTCGCTGTCCGGCGACACCTTCATCGGGGCGTGGTTGGCGCCGCACATGGTATCGGTGATGACGCCGACGTGGGTTTCCGGCGAGGCGAACAGCGAACCGACGGCGAGGGTGACGGCGAACAGGGTGATGGGGAATCTCATGACGGTTCTCCTTCAGCGTTGACAGGTGCGGCGAGCGCCAGCTCGCGCTTGAGCCCGTGCCACTTCCAGATCTCGTAGATGGCCGGGTAGACGACGAGTTCGAGGACGAACGAGGTGAAGATGCCGCCCAGCATCGGGGCGGCAATGCGCTTCATGACGTCGGCACCAGTGCCCGTCGACCACATGATGGGAAATAGGCCCATGAACATGGTCGCCACGGTCATGAACTTCGGCCGGATGCGCTTGACCGCGCCGTGGAGCACGGCCTCCTGCAGCTCCTTCAGCGACTTCAGGCGTCCCTCTCGCTTGGCTTCGTCGTACGCCAGGTCGAGATACAAGAGCATGAACACGCCCGTCTCGGCATCCACTCCCATCAAGGCGATGAGGCCGACCCAGACCCCGATGCTCATGTTGTAGCCGAGCAGGTAGAGCAGCCAGACGGCGCCCACGGCCGAGAACGGCACCGCGAGCAGGATGATGACCGTCCGGCCCACGGATCGGGTGTTCATGTAGAGCAGCGTCACGACCAGCAGGAGTGTGACGGGCACGACGATCTTCAGTCGTGCGGCCACTCGCTGCATCGCCTCGTATTGGCCACTCCACTCCAACGAGTACCCAGCCGGCAACTTCACGTTCTCGGCCACGACCCGCTTCGCCTCTTCGACGTAGCCGCCGACGTCCCGCCCAGCCACGTCGACGAACACGTAGCCGTTGAGCATGCCGTTCTCGTTGCGCAGCATCGCGGGGCCCGAGACGATCTTGACGTCCGCCAGTTGCTCCACGGGGACCTGCACCTGACCGCCCATCGTCGGCACCATGACGCGACGCAGCCGGTCGACGTCGCTCCGGTAGTCTCGGAAGTACCTGACACTGACGGGGTACCGCTCACGCCCTTCGACCGTGGTCGTGACGGTATCGCCGCCGACGGCCGACATGACGACCATCTGCACGTCGTCGATCGAGAGACCGTAGCGCGCCAGTTCTGCGCGCTTCCACACGAAGTCGACGAAGTAGCCGCCCGACGTGCGCTCCGCGAACGCCGACCGTGTGCCCTGTACCATCGGGAGCACGCCCTCGATCTGGGTTCCGATCCGTTCGATCTCCTTGATGTCGGATCCGTAGATCTTGATGCCGACGGGGGTGCGGACGCCCGTGGTGAGCATGTCGGTGCGGGCCTTGATGGGCATCGTCCAGGCGTTCGAGACGCCTGGGATCTTCACGGCCTCGTTCAGTTCGCTCACCAACTGGTCGGTCGAGATGCGGTCGCTGGTGATCCGTCGCAGGAGGGGCGTCACCCATGTCGGGGCCCACTCCGAGTACCACGTCGGGACCCGCCGCCACTGGTCGTGCGGCTTCAACGTGATCACGGTCTCCATCATCGAGAACGGTGCCGGGTCGGTGGATGTCTCGGCCCGCCCGGCCTTGCCGAAGACCCGCTCGACCTCCGGGAACTGCTTGATGAGCCGCCCCTGGACTTGGAGCAACTGCTGCGCCTGCGTCACGGAGAGCCCAGGCAGGGTGGAGGGCATGTAGAGGAGCGTGCCCTCGTCGAGCGGCGGCATGAACTCCGACCCGAGGCGCTGGTACACCGGGACGGTCACGACCGTGACGACCACCGCGCCCGCGATGACGACCCACTTCCACCGCAGCGACCAGGCGCAGACTGGCTCGTAGATCCGGATGAGGATGCGGCTGATCGGGTGGTGCTCTTCCGAGTGGATCTTGCCGATCAGCACGGCGTTGGCGGTTCTCGCCAGCCAGGCCGGCCGGAACGAGAAGTTCTTGGTGTGGGTGAAGAGCAGCCGCATGGCTGGGTCGAGCGTGATCGCCAGCACCGCGGCCACGATCATCGTGAGGTTCTTCGTGTAGGCCAGCGGCTTGAAGAGGCGGCCCTCCTGTGCTTCCAGGGTCAGCACGGGTAGGAACGAGACGGCGATGACCAGCAGGGCGAAGAAGCTCGGCCCGCCGACCTCCTTGACCGCGTCGATGACGACGCGGCGGTAATCTTCCCTGCGGCCAGTCCGGTCCCAGAGTTCCAGCTTCTTGTGGGTCTGCTCGACCACCACGATGGCGGCATCGACCATCGCCCCGACGGCGATCGCGATGCCGCCGAGCGACATGATGTTCGAGCTGAGCCCCATCAGACGCATGGGGATGAAGGAGATGATGATCGCGACGGGGATGGTGATGATCGGGATGATCGCGCTCGGGATGTGCCAGAGGAAGACGAGGATCACGAGCGACACGATGACGAGTTCCTCGATCAGCGTGTGCTCGAGCGTTTCGATGGAGCGCTCGATCAAATCGGCGCGGTCGTAGGTGGTCACCACCTCCACGCCCTCGGGCAGGCTGGCCTTCAGGGTCTCGAGCTTCGCCTTGACCCGGTCGATGACGGCCAGCGCGTTCTCACCCTGGCGCATCACCACGATCCCCCCGACGACGTCCCCCTTGCCGTCGAGATCGGCGACGCCGCGCCGGATGTCCGGCCCTAGGGTGACCTCGCCCACGTCCTTGACACGCACAGGGACGCCGGCATCGTTGGTGGCCAGCACGATGTTGCCGAGATCCTCCGTTGACTGCGCATACCCCCTGCCGCGCACCATGTACTCGGCGCCCGCCATCTCGATGAGGCGGCCGCCGACGTCGTTGTTCCCCGCGCGCACGACGGCGACGACCTTGTCGATGGGGATGTTGAACGCGCGCAACCGGTTGGGATCGACCTGCACCTGGTACTGCCGCACGAACCCGCCGATGGGGGCCACCTCCGCCACGCCCGGCACCGACTTCAGGTAATAGCGCAGGTACCAGTCCTGGTAGGTGCGCAGGTCGGCGAGTGATTGCTTACCGCTGTGGTCGACGAGCGCGTACTGGAAGACCCATCCAACCCCCGTGGCGTCAGGCCCCAGTTCGGTTCTGACGCCTTCGGGCAGACGTGGCATGACGCCAGACAGGTACTCCAGGGTGCGCGTCCGCGCCCAGTAGATGTCGGTGCCCTCCTCGAACACGATGTAGACGTACGAGAACCCGAAGTCCGAGAACCCGCGCACCGCCTTCACGCGCGGCGCCCCGAGCATCGCGGTCACGATCGGGTACGTGACCTGGTCCTCGACGATGTCCGGACTGCGATCCCAGCGGGAATAGACGATGACCTGGGTATCCGAGAGATCGGGGATCGCGTCCAGCGGGATGGTCTGCATGGAGTACAGACCTGCCAGCGTCGCCACCGCGACGGCGAGGAACACGACGAACCGATTGCGCCCGGAGAACTCGATGATGGCGTCAATCATGGACGTGTCCTCCCGGCGCTGGCGCTGGGCTGGCCGGTGCAGCGGGCTTGGCGGGCGCTGGCGCGGACGGGGCGGTCCCCCCTTCCGTCGTGCCGCCCGAGGCGCCGCCGTGCTGATGCCCGCCCATGCTGCCCAGGGCGGACTTCAACTGGCTCTCGGCGTCCACGAGGAAGGTGCCCGACGCGACGACCTTCTCGCCTTCGTTCAGGCCCGACGTCACCACGACCCGGTCCCCGACGCGCTCAGCCGTCGTCACGTCCTTCGGGAGCAGGTACCCGTCGCCGAGATCCACGAAGACGACCTGCCGCTCGCCGGAGTTGAGCACCGCGTCGGCCGGGACGGTCAACCGCCGGCCGCCGCGCACGTCGAACTCGACGTCCACGAACATCTCCGGCCGCAACCGCATCCCGGGATTCGTGGCCTCGAGACGCAGCTTCAGCGTGCGGGTGGTGGGATCCACGGCCGGCTGCACGTAGTTCACGCGGGCGGCGATCCGGGTCGTGCTGCCGCCGTACGGCACCACGATGTGGGCCGGGGCGTCGGCACGCACGGCCGTGAGGTCGGCTTCGTAGACGTCCGCCATGACCCAGACGCGGCTCAGGTCGGCAATGGTGTAGAGGTCGCTTTCGGCCGTCACGCGCTGGTTCGGGAAGGCGTTCCGCGTCAGCACGAAGCCGGACGCGGGCGCGTAGAGGGTGACGTTGCGTATCGGCTGTCCGGTCTCGAGCACTTGGTCGATTTGCGCCTCGCTGAGGTTCCACAACTGCAGCCGGCGTCGCGCTGCCTGGAACAGCGACTCGCCCTGCTGGCTGGCGCCAGCGAGCGGGTTGTTCTGCATCGTCTCGCGCGCCCGCCGTGCCAACAGGAGTTCCTCCTGCGAGGCGAGCATCTCAGGGCTGTACAGAGTCAGCATCGGTTGGCCCTGCTTGACGAGCTCACCCGTGAAGTCCGCGAAGACCTTCTCGATCCAGCCGTCCACGCGCGGGTGCACGTGCTGCAGCCGCGTCTCGTCGTAGGCCACCTTGCCCACGGTCCGGAGGGTTCGACCGATCTCGGTCGATTCCACGGTGGCGTAACGCACGCCCGCCAGTTGCTGGCGCTCGACCGGAATGCGCACGGCGCCGGCGGGCGTCGCCGTGGTGCCGGCCTCGGCGTAGACCGGCTCGAGGGTGTTGCCGGTTTCAGGGTTCAGGCCGGCCGTCGTCGCGGTGTACTTCGGGTCCTTTGGATCGCGGTAGTACAGGACCTTGCGCGTATCACTCGATGGCGTGGCGGCGCCCTCGTCGGCGTAGACCGGTTCGAGGGCCATCCCACAGTCCGGCGCGATGCCCGGTCTGTCGGACTTGTACGCCGGATGCATGGGGTCGACCCAATAGAGCACCTTGCGCTCGGCCGTGCCCGGTGGCGCGGCGGCGCCAGCCCGCCAGGTGCGCACGACGTACCCGCCGGCGAATGCGCCCGCCAGGGCAACCGTCACGAGCAAGAGCTTCACAACACGCATGACAGGCCTCACTGCAGGATCGACACGGCCGCCATCTCTTCCAGGCGACTCGCGGCGACATGGAGATCGGTGAGCTGCTCGACGTAGCTCATCTCGTACTCGAGCACCGATCCGAAGTTGGTGAGCACCGACAGGAAGTCCACGGTGCCGGTCTGGTAGCTGGTGACGGAGGACTCCAGGGCCAGCCGCGCCTGCGGCAGCACGGCGTCGCGATACAGCGTGGCGAGCTGAGCGGCCGTCGTCGCCATCTGGAAGTCCTCCTGGAGACGACTCTGCAGCGACAGCCTTGTACCCTCGACCGTTTGGCGGGCTGCCGCACGAGCGTTCTCGCGTTCCGCGACCGCAGCCCGCCGGCGCGCCTTCTGGAACGGCACGATTACGTCGAAGCGGAACTCGTACATGTCCGGCATGGACCCCGCGAAGCCATAGCCGCCCGATACCGCGAAGTCCGGCTTGAAGTCCCGCTTCGCCACGTCGATCGCGGCGTCCGACGCGGCCACCATCAGGCGGTCGCGACGCAACATCGGTGAACGCTCGTTCGCGAACTCGACGAGTTCCTGCAGTGTGTGCGCCAGGGTGACGGGCACCAACTCAATGGGCCGGCCGACGGGTACGTCCGGTGCCCGGCCCATCAGGGCGTTCAGCTCGCCCTCGCGCGTGCGCCGTGCCTGCGCGATCCGCTCCCGCTGAAGCGCCAGTAGGCTCAGTTGCGTCTGCGTGCGAATGACGTCCTGCTGCGCCGCCTGCCCGACCGCGTACCGGCTCTCACTGACCTTCAGCAGATTGGTCAGGAGTTCCTCGTTGCGTCCGAGCACCTCGTCGAGCTGGTACGTGGCGGCGAGCTGGTAGTAGGCCTGCTTCACACGGGACGTGAGGATCAGCTTCACCGCGTCGATCTGCTGGCGTTCGGCCTCGGCCTCACGCTTCGCGACCTCGGCCCGGGCTTGCCGCTTGCCCGGATACGGAATCTCCTGGGACAGCATCACGTTGAGATTGGCGTTGGGGTCCGAGCCCAACCCCGCCCCTGGCAGCGGGTTGCCGGCAGCCGTGTAGCCAGTCGAGATCATGGGATCGGGCAGGCTCGCTTCCTGCGCCGGACGCTGGGTCGCCGCCTGATACCGAGACGTGGCGGCCGCGATCTCCGGGTGCGCCCGGAGAACGACCTCGAGCACCTCGGCGAGTGGCATCCGACCGTCAGCCGCGGTCGCCATGGGCGATACCTGGGTAGCAGCGATCTGCGCGGCCACGGGCGTGGATTCGGACTGCGCCAACGCCGTCGACGCCAGCAACAGCGCCAGGCCGGGCGCGCACACTTCGAACAGACTTCGGTACATCTGGACCTCAACCTTTGACGACGGACAGCCGGTGCCTCCATTCCGCAGGTCGCGCGTCGGCTCCCACGGAACGCCGCGCGAAGGTGCGGCGAAGATCAAATACGGAGAACGGCGTGCGACGGGGGGTGGAGCGGTGCGCGATGGCGGGGCGTGGGCTCGAAGTGGCAGGCCTGATCGCCGACGCTCGCCGGCGCCTTCCCGTTTACCGACGGGACGGCCTCACCGCGTCCGCCATCCACGCCGCCAAGCGCCCCGGTCGGCAAGGCCGTCGGCTCCGAGGGCGCCTCCAGGCAGCAGCAGGTGCCGACGGTGGCCGCCGGGTCACACCCGCCGGCCTCCATCGGGCAGATCGCCGCTGATGAGGTTGCCGAGGTCGGAGTCGTCCAGACGAGCAGCGCCACAATCAGCGCTCGTGCTGCGATCCTGGATGTCGGCTGCGGCAGGGTCACGTGCCGGGATTCAGCAGGATTCGTACCACGTCCGCCGACGGTGGTGCCGCTACCGAGGCCACCTGTCGCGCAGCGGGTGCCCGATTTGCCGCAGGCGTTTCGCCGATCTGTGGCTTTTCAGACACCGGCGTTCTCGGGCGGCTGGGGCGCCGATTCACGGGACTTATGGTGCACACTGTGGGACGCATGCCCACCGAGGCCTCCACCGACCGAGACGCGGTCCCGCCCCCTGCGCCAGTCCATCCTTCGGGGGCGACTTCGCGAGTTGCATGGGCGCGTGTCCTCGTGGTGGTGGCGCTCGCGGCCGCGGTGTCGATCGCGCACTTCGCCACGGGCAAGCACCACGCGGGCCTGCACGCGGCGTACGAGTACGCCTACTACCTCCCGGTGTTGCTGGCGGCGTACTGGTACGGGGCCCCCGGCGGCCTATTGACCGCCCTGCTGTGCGCAGCGCTCTACCTGCCGCACATCCAGGCGACGTGGGCCGACAATGCCCCATACGCGGCGAGCCAGTATGGCGAGCTCGTTGCGTATCACATGATCGGCGGCATCGTGGGGCTGTTGGTCACGCGCCTGCGGCGGTCCAACCACAAGGCCCAGGCGGCGGCAGACGCCCTGGCTGCGAAGAACCGGGAACTCGTCGAATCGCATCAGCACTTGCTGCGCGCCGAGCGCTTGTCGGCGCTGGGCACCCTGGCGGCCGGCTTGGCTCACGAGGTGCGGACGCCCATTGCTGCTATGAAGGGGGCACTCGAGATCCTTGCGTCGCGCGCGCGACCCGGCTCGCCGGAAGCGGAGTTCACCGACGTGGCGACGAAGGAGCTCGGCCGCCTGGGAACCCTTCTGGAGGACTTCCTGGCCTACGCCAGGCCGCGCCCGCCGGCGAACGCATCGGTCTGTCTCGCGGACCTCGCCCGCCAGGTGCAGACGCTGCTGACCGCGGAGGCGCACGCGCGGGATGTCCGCGTGGAGGTCGACGCCCGGGCGCCCGGGCACCTGATGGGCGATCCGGCTCAACTGACACAGGTGCTGCTGAACATCGTGCTCAACGCCATCCAGGCAAGCGCGCCCGGGCAGGATGTCGTGGTCCGACTACGGGAGTCCGTCCACGACATTCTGCTGGAAGTGCTCGACCACGGTGTGGGGCTCTCACCCGAAGCCGCCGGGAGAGTGTTCGAACCCTTCTTCACGACCAAGCCCAAAGGGACCGGGCTCGGCCTGCCCATCGCCCAGCGCATCATCGCTGCGCACGGAGGGACCCTCGAGTTGAGCGGCCGGGCGTCGTCCGGCACCCTGGCGCTCATTCGCCTTCCGCGGGTCCCACTTGCCGTGAGGGAGGGCCACCGATGAGCGACGTCCGCACCGTCCTCGTGATCGAGGACGACGACAGCATTCGGCGCGTCATCGAGTATGGGCTGCAGGACGACGGCTACGTGGTACTCGCGGCCGCCGACGGCGCAGTTGGGCTCGATCTGGCGACGCGTGAGCGTGTCGATCTCATCGTCTCGGACGTCCGGATGCCGCAGATGGACGGCCTGGAACTGCTGGCGCGCCTGAAGGCGATGAACGCCGATCAGCCTGTGGTGTTGCTCACGGCCCACGGCACGGTCGACACCGCCGTCGAAGCGATGAAGCTCGGGGCGTTCGACTTCCTGACCAAGCCCTTCGAACTGAAGCACCTGCGGCAGGTGGTGGCGAAGGCCTTGGATGTGGCGGCATTGCGGGCCGAGAACCGGCACCTCCGCGAGGTCATCCGCGAGCGGTTCTCCTTCGAGCACCTCATCGCCGGCTCACGCGCCATGCGCGCAGTGACGGAAATGGCCGGCCGTGTCGCACCCAGTGAAGCAACGGTGCTGCTCGAAGGTGAGAGCGGCACTGGGAAGGAACTGCTCGCCAAGGCCATCCACCTGCATTCGAGCCGGGCGCGCGGCCCGTTCGTGACGGTGAACTGCGGCGCCATTCCGGACGCCCTGCTCGAATCGGAACTCTTCGGCCACCGCCGCGGGGCCTTCACCGGCGCCGTGGCGGATCGCGTGGGCAAGTTCGAGGCGGCCAGCCGGGGCACCATCTTCCTCGACGAGATCGGTGAACTCCCGCTGAACCTGCAAGTCAAGCTGCTGCGAGTGCTCCAGGAACGTGAGGTCGACAAGCTCGGCGAGACGCGCCCGATCAAGGTGGACGTGCGTGTGATCGCTGCAACAAACCGCGATGTCGAGAAGATGGTGTCGGACCACAGCTTTCGCGAGGATCTCTACTACCGGCTCGCCGTGGTCTCGCTGCGCCTGCCTCCCCTTCGCGAGCGCACCGACGACATCCCGTTCCTCGTCGATCACTTCCTGACGCGACATGCCGAGCGCCGCAGCGGTACCCGCCCCAAGGTGGACCCGGCCGTCTACTCAGCCTTCAGCCTCCACACGTGGCCCGGCAACATCCGCGAACTGGAGAACGTCATCGAGCGCGCGCTCGTGCTCGACACGGACCAGCGCATCGGGCTCGAGGATCTCCCCGATCGCTTCCGGGCGCCGCGGTCACCGGTCGGACGCCTGCGTCTGGAACTGCCAGACGAAGGGCTTCCGCTCGAGGAGGTGGAGCGCGACCTAATCCGGGCCGCCCTCGAGAAGCACGGTTGGAATCAGACGCGGGCCGCCGCCTACCTCGACGTCACGCGGAGCACGCTGATCTACCGCATGCAGAAGTTCGGGCTCGGGCCGCCGGCGCTGGACGGCGACGCAGAACCGGGAGAGTGACCGACTGACTCTGGCGGCGCCAGGGCCGATACCCCGTCTTCGAGCGTGCGACGTCGCCATGCGCGGGGCCCGATTGCTCCCCCCATCGGGCGGAACCGGCACGACTCGGAACCGCGGCGTCGTTCACGCAGCCGTTCCGGACTCGTGCCCGTCGGCACGCAGTCCACGGAATGACACCAGAACCAATACCCCGTTTCCGCCGTCTTCCGTCCGCAGGTTGCCTCCCTGATTCTCCACCAGCCGTCTGGCGAGCGCCAGCGTCAAGCCGTGTCCGACTCGGGCGTCCGCGAATGGCTCGAACAGGGAGGCGACTACGTCGTGTCGGTGGCCGTCGCCGGGCAACCACAGGCTCACACGGGCATGCCCGGGGTCGTCGAGTACCCTCACCACGATCCGTCGCGCTCCACTCGCATGTGGCGTCTCGAGCATCAGCGCCACCAACGCCCTCTGAACCTGGCCGACATCCACGGTCGCCAGGACGGGATGCTCCGGCGTCTCCACCTCGACCACGACGCCGCCCGCGCTGAGGGCACCGGCCGTCAGCCGCCATGCCTGGTGCACTAACTGACACACGTCGACCAGCACGTCGGAGGGTGGACTTGGCCTCGCGAAATCAAGCAGATCCTGGATTGTGGTTGCGGCCCGATCGATCCCGCCGCGGGCGATCTCGAAGAACTCGACGCGGCGCTCTTGGGGCAGGGTGCCCCGTTCGATGATGTCCAGGGCGCCGTGGGCCGCGGCCAGGGGATTCCGCAGTTCGTGCGCCATGCCGGTCGCCAACTGGCCTGTGGTCGCCAGGCGATCCAGTAGGATCCGCTCGTCCAGGTTCGCCCTGAGTTGACGAAGGGCCTCAGCGAGTTCCAACCCGGTCTCCTGCGCGCGGTTGCGCTCCTCTCGCAGGCGGGTTCCCAGACGGCCAGACACGACCGCGATGATGACGAAGACGACCTGCTCGGCATACTGGCCCACCTGAACGGCCGGCCATGCGTGCCAGCCCATGATGACGTGAGGCAAGTAGAGGACAGAGGCCATCGCCGCCGTCGCGAGCCCGGCTCCGGTCCCCCCCGAGAGCGCCGCGAACACAATGGGCAGGTAGTACAGCCGGGTGAAAACCTCGTGGAGAACGACCGCGTGCAGGGCCGTCTCGTAGTGCAAGGCGGAGATGACGAGGACGCTGCTGACCACGGACACCCACTGGCGCGGGTGAAGCCGGCCTCCGACAACCGTCATACGCCCTCCTCCCGAAGCCGCAAAGGGCAACACGACCGATGCCGCCCGAGGAGCAAGACCAGCGCCAGCGACGCCGCACGCAAAGACCGCTGAGCTCGTGGGGTTCGCGGCAGAGGTGTCGCATGTCAGCTAGTCGCGAGCCCGTACCGTCGCGATCGTCCTCAGGCCGTAGGCCGCAGTCCCGATGCCGCGTCGCGCCCGGAGTCCAGCAGACCATCACGCAGCCGCAGGATGCGATCGGCCGCGCCGGCGATGGCCTGATCGTGCGTCACCATGAACACCGTCAGGCCGGTCTCTCGCAACTGGCGGAAGAGCTCGATCACGACGTGGCCGTTCTGGCTGTCGAGACACCCGGTCGGCTCGTCCGCCAGGATGATCGGCGGCTCGTTCACGATCGCCCGGGCGATCGCCACGCGTTGCTGTTCTCCGCCCGAGAGCTCGTGCGGCAGCCGGTCCGCTTTGTCTTCGAGCCCCACGCGCGCGAGCGCCGCCGTCGCCATGGCCAACTGGCGTCGGTTCGGGAGTCGCGCGGCGGCCAGCGGTAGCATGATGTTCTCGAGCGCGGTAAGGTAGGTGACGAGAAACAACTGCTGGAACACGAACCCGAGGTACTCTCGGCGGAAGTCGGCCCGCCGCTCGTGGTCCAACGCATAGATGTCGATGCCGTCGACTACGACCGTTCCGGCCGACGGTGGGTTCATCGCGCCGAGGATGCCAAGCAGGGTGCTCTTCCCTGAACCGCTGGGCCCCATGAGGCTGACGAACTCATGTTCGTGGACGATGACATCGATGCCGCCCAGGGCGGTCACCGTGGACGTTTGACGGTTGTAGGTCTTCGCGACATGGCGCAACTCGATCAGGGCCATCGGTCGGTTCCTCGTAGGACGGGGGGACACGCAATCTGGCGTAGCGAGACGTGGTCGCGTCACAGTTGCCGGAACGCCTGCGAGGGATCCAGACGCGATGCCCGCAGAGCGGGATACAGACCGCTCGTCAGGCCGAGCACCACGGCCAGTCCGACGGCCGCCGCCGCGATCCCCGCATCCACGGGAATGGGCGCCGAGACGCCGCCGAGGGTGCGTCCGAAGACGCGCGCGCCGAGAGAGCCGAGCAGCCAGCCCCCGACTCCGCCCAGGAGGCTGAGTGCCAGCACCTCCAGCAGGATCACTCTGACCACGTGGCTCTGCCGGAACCCAACGGCGCGCAGGATGCCAATCTCCTGCGTGCGTTCGCTCACCGAGCCCAGCATCGTCGTCATGATGACCAGGGCACCCGCGAGGAGGACTACGACCGACACGAGCATCGCGAACTTGGTCATCTGGCCGAGCGCATGTTCGCGGGCGGCCACCGCCTGCCGGATGGGGGTCACCCGGGCATGCGGGATCGCGGCGCCAATCTGCGCCACGATGTCTTCGATGGGACACCCCCGGCAGAGGGCACTCACTTCGACCAACGTCACCGCTCCCGGACGGCCCAGCGTGGCCTGCACCAACCTGAGGTCGGCAAACACCGCGCGGTCGTCGAGGGTCCCGGTGGGCTGAAGCACACCCGTCACCAGCCGGTCGCCGCCTCCGAGACGCAGCTGGTCGTTCGGCGTCTTGCCCAGTACCTTCGCGGCCTCGGCGCCGATCAGGATCTCAGCCTCGGAATCCGGGAAGCGGCCGTCCAGGCGCCACCAGTTCCTCACTCCGCGCTCCTCGCGGAACACGACTCCGATCACAAGCACACGCTCGCCGTCCAGGTCGATGGTGCCAATCAGCTTGGGCGCCACCACGCTGATGTTCCGTTTGTGGTGGATCGTCCGCACCGCCGCGGCATCGTCCACGGTGAGCTGCTGGGCGTCCACGCTCACCCCACCCAGATCGACGTGGCCGTATGCCAGGTCCAGCAGCGTAGACTTTGGCGTGATGACGATGTTGGCACCGAAGCGGTCGAGCTCATCGCCGATCTCGTGCTCCATCGCACGCGTCAGCGACACCAGGGCGACCAGCGTCCCGATGCCGAGGCCCAAGGCGGCCACAACGAACGCGCCACGCGCCGGGCGCCGCCTGAGACTCCCAAAGGCGATGTCGCGAAGCTGCATCTCGATCTCCTGTCAGCCACGTATCAGAAGTACGAGGCCCCGCGTTCGAGCGCGGCCGCTGAGAGCACGACCTGGCCGTCGGCCACGACGCGTTCGAGCGGCGCTGGGTTGCAGCCGCCCTGCTGGACATTGATGCGGGAGGACGGGAAGGACTGCCCGCAGTTGTTGCAGACCATGGTGTCGCCCGACTGCCGATAGCCCTTTCGCTCCCGGTAGCACACGTCGCAGGAGTCGAACGCAGCCCTGACGACCCCATCCGCGCTCTTCATTACGAAGAAGCGCACCTCCCGTCCCGCCGCGGTCGCGTATCGATAGAAGCGCGCCTGCCCGTCGTCGAAGGTCGATGCGGCGAGGACGACGTCCGCACCCGCGCCTGCGGGCTCCGTGAACGCGGCCTGGGGCGTCCCCCCGGTGGAGCTGCGCCCTACAATCAGGACGATCACGCTCACGAAAAGCAGCCCGGCACCGGCCAGAAACGGGTTGATGCGACGCCCGCGTCGGGGCGCGTGATCGGTGAATTGGGCGCGCCGCTGCGGGCGGGCGGCCGACTGGTGGTGCTTGCTCATCGCGGGAACTCCTATCGTGACGGCTGAAGGGGAATCGGACTGAAGCCGACGAGCTGGCGCTTGGCGTCCTCGAGGCGGGTGCGCGCCTTGGCTGCATCGGGTGACGACGGGTGGGCACTGATCAGGCGCTCCCAGGCTTCAATCGCACCGCGCGGGTCGCGCTTGCCCTCGAGGCGAACGACTCCAATGTTGAACAGAGTCGGCGCGTGGTTCGGGTCGGTCGCCAACGTGACTCCGTACTGCGCGAGGGCCTCGTCTGGTCGGCCGCTGTAGAACAGCGCCGTGCCAAGGTCCGTGCTGACGTTGGCATTCTCGGGCTGCACGGAGAGCGCCTGTCGGTAGTACGGCACGGCCTCAGCGAATCGACCCGCGTCGTACAGGAGGTTGCCGAGTTGAATCGCGGCGACGGCGTTCTTCGGATCGCCCGTGAGAATGTTCCGGTACGCCGTGATCTGGGAGTCGTCCACCAGGGCCGTGCCTGGTGTCGGCACCGTCGAGGGAGATGGCAGTGCGGCCGTCACCTGCGCTGACACCGATGCGGGAGGCTGCTGGCGCGCCCCAACGACGTATCCCACGGTGCTCCCGAAGACGCCTATCGACGCGGCCAGGAAGGCCACCGCGGCAGCGGACATCGGCTTCTGAGCTGACTCTGACATCTGGCAATCCTCTGTTGGCGAACGCGGTCACACACGGCCCCGGCTCCCGCAGTCCTCGGCGGCGGGTCACGAACGAGCGCCACCAACGGACGCGTTCGCTCTGCCGAATCGTTGCCACCAACCTCGGGCTGACGAACCTGCGCCTAGAGCAGTAGTGTCGCGAAGAGGAGAAGCAACGGGGTGCGGTGAGGTGGTCGGGGATGCGCGGGAACGACCGCATCACTGGCGGGACGCAGCCCCGGCCGGTCGGCCGGCGTCGACTGCAGCTGCACGGGCGGCGGGACGACGACGCGCCGGTCGAGCGCGGTCGAGGGGGGCGACCCGCCCGGACCCGTGCAGCAGCAGGGCGTCAGCGCCCCTTCGGCGCACCGGCGCCCTTCCATCGCGCAGGGGCGCTCCTCACTGGACGTCTCGGCGCGGAGCACGGCCGCCTGCGAGGTGACCAGACCGGCCAGGAGCAGCACGCACAGGCGGCGGAGAGGCCAACGCAGCACGGTGGAGGCGTAATCAGAAGCTGTGCCAACACGTCAAGTGGCGCGACGGCGGTGGCGATCCGCGATTTCGCCGCGGGTACTGGGAGCGACGCCGGCGGCGCGCCTCCGCGGAAAGTCGCCATGGCGTCGGCGCACTGTCTGCTATCGGCCACCTCGATGTCCGAAATGCCACACTCCGCCGACCGCCCAGGAAGATCCCCGGCATTCCGCGGTCTCACGGCATCACGCGAGTCGGCACCCGGTTTGCCCTGCCTCGATTCAGCAGGCCATGTCGGCCCGTCCGTTAACCTCCTCGAGGACTTCACATGTCTCACCGTCGTTCGTTCATCTCGTCCGTGATCGCCGTCGCACTGATCCTGTCCTCCGCCGCCTGGGCCGCCGCTCAGCACATGGGGCACGGCGCCGGTGCGGGCACCACGTCTGGGTCCATGCACGGTTCCACGAATCCCATGATGGCGGGCGACCAGATGATGCGGAACGTCGACTCGCTGCTGCAGAACGCCGAGTCGATGATGCGCAACCTGACGGCCATGCCCGCGATGGGATCCCAGCACACGCAGATGATGGCCGGCATGAACGGCATGCTCGACCAGATGCGCGCGGTCCACGGGAACCTGACGTCGATGATGAAGGACCCTGCACTGATGCACGAACAGACCGCCGGGAAGGCCTTTTCCCAGGCGTGCCGGGATCTCGAGAAGATGGCCTCGGGGTTCGAGTCGATGACGAGGAATCTGGGCCAGGCCATGAAGAGCATGAATCATGGGGGCAAGTAACCGACTGGGCCTGCCATCGGGCCTCATCCTCGCCGCGCTCGTTGCGATCAGCGCCACGCGCGTCGAGGCCCAGCCGGTGACGGTGTCCGCCGGCGTGACTGTCCGAGCCATTGCGGGGACCTTCGGCAGCGACCGGACGACGACAGGCGTGTACGTCCCAGCAACGGTGCGCGCGGAGGTCGGCAGGCTCGAGACCTCGTGGTCGCTGCCCTACCTCGGCATCATGGACGGCACAGCGGTCCCGTCGTCAGGCGGGGCTATTCCGATGCAGGGCTCACTGCCGGGCTCGCCGGCGACCGGAATGCCGATGGGCGAGGCAGGGTCGGGGGGGATGATGTCCGGCGGCGGCATGATGTCGGGTGCCACAGGCAGGGGCAACGTCCCGGGTTCGGCACCGCCGCTCATGCTGACGAATCAGGCTGGCGTCGGGGACATCGTTGGAGCGGTCGGCTATCGAGTGGTCGATCGCGTGCTGACCGGTCTTCAGGTCGTGGTTGGTACCCGGCTCAAGTTCCCCGTTGCAAGCGCTGCCAAGGGCCTCGGCACCGGAAGGATGGATGTCGGCGCGTCCGCGACCGTCCGCAAGCGGTTCGCCCGCGGCTGGGCCTTCGCGGAGGGAGGCTACCTTCGCGTCGGCAGTCCAGACGGCGTGGATCTTCGAGATGCGGCGTTCTGGAACGTCGGGGCGGGGCGCGACCTGTCGGCTCGCGTGTCCCTGTTGGCTTCGGTCGCTGGCAACACCGCCATCGTACCGAACTTCGCGGCGCCGCTGGAGTTGAGCGCCGGCGTGGGTCTGAACACAGGGCACCACTACACCTTGAGCGTGATGCCGGTCGTCGGTCTCACGGAAGCCAGCCCCAACATCGGGCTGGTGATCGGGTTCAGTCGGCGGGTGTTCGAGCGGTGATCGACACGCTTGCACGGCGGCGACAGGCGGTGTGGGTTTCCCGCTGGCGCAAAGCCCGGACGCGATCCGTGAACTGAAGGCGCGGCGGGCAGTCCGCGTCGCCGACTGGCGTGGACAGTGGGTCGACGGTTAGGATCGTCTGGTTCGCACACAACGACCGCCGTGCTTCGCGCGCTGACATGCGCGTGCCGCGACCACCTCGTAGGCGCGCCAGACTGCACGCCGGAGCGCGGTCAGGCGTCGAAAGGGTTGGCATGCTCCGACTGGTGAAGCGCGGGGTCGTCTTCTTTCTCTCGTTGATGGGTGCCCTGACGGTTGCCGCGGGGTTCTGGGTCTGGTCCAACGGGATCAGCACGCGACCTGCACCGGGGGCGATGGAGACCGCGATTGCCCGCCGCGCCCGGAGCCTGGCGATCCCCAGTGCTATCCGCACGCGTACCAATCCGGAAGCGTCCACCCCAGACGCCCTTCGCTCCGGACTCGAGCACTTCGCGGACCACTGCGCCTCCTGCCACGCGAACGACGGAAGCGGGGACACGGCCATCGGTCGCGGGCTGTACCCACGGGTGCCCGACATGCGGTTGCCGGCAACCCAGGACCTCTCGGACGGCGAGCTGTACTACATCATCGAGCACGGAGTACGCCTGACCGGGATGCCGGCCTGGGGCACGGGCACGCGCGAGGGCGAGGCAGCCAGTTGGCATCTGGTGCAGTTCATCCGCCACCTGCCAGCCTTGACCGACGCGGAGGTGGAGACCATGCGGGCGTTGAATCCCCGCAGCGCCGCGGCCTGGCGTGAGGAGGAGGCCGAACGTCGATTCCTCGCAGGGGAGGACGAGGCCGTCGTGAAGCCGGCCGTGTCAACAGACGACCACGGAGGACACAGATGACACGAACACTGATCGGGATCGTGCTGGCGGCGATGATCGTTCCGGCCGCACTGGCGCACGAAGGACACGAACACAAGGTCATGGGCACGGTGTCGGTGATCCACCAGAACCACCTGGAAGTGAAGGCGGCGGCCGACGGTAAATTGACGACGGTCACGCTGAACGAGAAGACGAAGATCCTCCGGGACAAGACTGCCGTCTCCCGCGAATCGATCAAGGTGGGAGAACGTGTCGTGGTGACGTACGTTCAGGAAAAGGACGGAACGGGCAAGGAAGTGCAGGTCGCGAAGGAGGTTCGCCTGAGCAGCGCAGGCACGGGCACGGGATCGTGATTCGGGGGCGCAGCCTCGTTGTCCTCGCTGGCGTGTTGGCCCTCGCCGTGCTGCGGACGCCGACCCTTGCATCGGCGCAGACGTTGCCCCCGGCCGAGTCGATTCAGGCGTGGCTCGACGGGTACGTGGCCGCGTTCAACGCCAAGGATCTCGACCGGCTCGGCACCTTCTACGACGCCGACGTGACGATCTTCGAAGGCGGCGGGATCGACCGCGGCTGGCCCGCATACCGCGACCAGCACCTCGGCCCGGAGCTGCGGGAGTTCGACGACCTGCAGTTCAGTCACTCGAACTTGGCCGTGCGGATGCTGACGGACCGCACGGCCTACGTGACGACCGAGTACTCGCTCAGGGCACGCGTCAGGGGCCGCCCCATCGACTCGGGAGGACTCGAGACGCTCATCGTCGTTCAAGTGGACGACGGGACGTGGCGAATCCGTCATGCACACACCTCGAGCCGGCGACGGCCAGGGCCCGTCCAGTAACGCGCGACGGTCCCGGCCGCAAGGTGTCAAGGCGATCAGGCCACGTCAACTCCGTGCCTCCGGTGTTCGTCCACTCCGGCATGCTGCGGCTGTCTGTCACCAACCAACCTCGCTGTCTGAAAGGCCGCACCTCGCACCATCCGCGCTCGGGGGCCCGCGAATCGCGGGCCCTCCGGCGGCTCCTTGGTTCGGCACCGGACTTGCCACGAATGAGGGTGAGACCAAGGTCGCGTCGAACATCGTATTCGGCGCAGCTCAACAAGGAGTCGGTCATGTCTTCAGCATCTCGTCGCGCGTTCCTCTCACTGGTTCTCGGCATCGCATCCGCCCTGCTCGTCGCGGCCACCTCGTACGCGCAACCCCCGAGCAGGACGACGGGGCCGCCCAACTGGCCTAGTGCACCCTACGTTCAGAAGGAAACCGTGGTCGATGCGAAGGAGATGCGTCGCGTCGATGAACTTCTGCAGGGTATCGCCGAAACGGTGCAGGAACTGTCGTCGACACCGTCCGCACTGGCGCAGCACCGGGAGATGATCGAAGGGATGAATGAGGCGCTCGCTCAACTGCAGGTGGTCCACCGCCACCTGCAGGCGATGCTGGCGGATCCGGCGCTCCTGCAGAACCACAAGGCGGCGATCGCGTTCAGTCGCGTCCATCGGCGGTTCGAAACGACGGCGGCAGCTCTGCAGGCGATGGCCACCTCCACGCGGCGCGCGGTACGCGACGCCTCCGTCGGCACGAACTAGCACGGGTCGCCCCGGTGAAGTCCTGGGCCCAGTCTGCGTAACGATGTCGTCTATTGCCCCCACTCGGCTCCGTCGGGGGGCGGCCTGAGGCGCGATGACAGCCAGCCATTCTCAGCCGCCTCCTGACCAGGACCAAGGGATCTTCGCCGCGCGCGAGGCGGCAACGCCGTCGAGGCGTGGGATCGGTCTACGCCTGAAGATCAACCTCGTCGTGCTGCCCCTGCTCGCTGCCAGCCTTTGCGCCGTCGTGTGGGTGGACTACCGGCACGAGGTCGGCGCCGTGATGGCCGCCCACGCCCTGCACGCGGGTCCTGTGTCGGCCGAGGTGGGCGGGGGGCCTGTCTCATTGGAGACGAGTCCCGGGGAGGTCGCCGGACGCGCGCTTCGCATCCATGCCGCTTACGGGATGATCATCTTCGTGATCGTCGGGTGCGCTATCGACGCAGCGGTCTGGTTCTTCGTGATTCGGCCGCTCGGCCGCATCCACGGAGCGATCGCACAGATGGTGCGCGGGCACTGGCGCGTCACGCCCGGTGTGACGGCGCACGACGAAGTCGGGCGTCTCTCGGCGGACTTCGGCCGCCTCGGACTCGCGATCGACGCGCTGGCCAGCCATCTTCTGCACGCAGAACGTCTCGCCACCCTGGCCCTGTTGTCGCGCCGTCTGCAAGGCGCCGTGGAGCCTCAACTGGAGCGAATCGTCCACACACTTGCGACGCTTCACGCGGAGCCAGAGTCCAACAGGCCGACCAGCGCGCTCAACGAGATCTCCGCCGCCGCCGCTCGCATCGCCGCCGCTGTCCGCGCGCTCGACGAGCCGTTCGCCCGCCGCGGATCCGTGCCACGTGATGCGGAATCCTGTCCTGCGACGCCAACGAGCGAGCGATGGAGGACCTCAATCGGCCGATGACGCGTACAGGCACCCAGGGCCGCCATCACGGCGACCAGGAGGGCGAGCCCCGGTGACGTGGAGCGTCGCTACGGCCGTCCTCCGGTGTGGGTCCGGCGGGCCGAATCACCGGCCATCGCGCCACCACTGCGGGCGCCGCTACAGCTCGGCCCGGCGCAGCCGCAGTGAGTTGAGAATCACGGAGACGGAACTGAGCGTCATCGCGGCGGACGCCCAGATCGGGCTGATCAGCAGCCCGAAGAAGGGATAGAGCACGCCTGCAGCGACGGGCACGCCGATCGTGTTGTAGACGAACGCCAGGAAGAGGTTCTGCCGGATGTTGCGCAGCGT
>JADHED010000977.1_pt1 | contig 27171 bp, 37 predicted proteins | sample 8952041 | NCBI WGS metagenome assembly JADHED01 (sample SAMN16124423, study PRJNA663239) | bioreactor sludge metagenome | isolation source: sludge (control) | place: India:Bengaluru | collected 2018-09-08
CAGGTGGCGGCAGAGGCGGCCGAGATCGATGGCTTCTTCGCCGGACAGCTCTGCGTGGCCGGCCGGCAGCCCGCCAGCGAGACGCTGCGCGCGCTGTGGCGCCACCTCGATCAGCCTGCGCCCGAGGCCGAGCCGCTGCTGGAGCAGCTCGGTTCGCTCCAGGCCCGTACCGCACTGGCCATGCGGGCTGGCGACTTCAGCTACCAGTTGCTGCTGCCGGATGATGAGGCCCCGCTCGGTGACCGACTGGCTGCGCTGGTCGCCTGGTGCCAGGGCTTCATCGCCGGACTCACCTCGAACGGGCGGCTGAACGATGCCAGAATGGGCGACGCGCTGCGGCAGATGGTGGCCGACGTGATCGAAATCAGCCACCTCGATTGCGACGAGTGTGAAGAGGGCGAGGAGAGCGAACGCGACTACATGGCGCTGAGCGAACATCTGCGCTGCACGGCAATCGCGCTCCATGCCGAGCTCACAACCGATGCCGATCGGACCGCAACAGCGCCATCCCGACTCCATTGAACCCGAACCTCATCGATGGGAACCCCATGAGTCTGCCCGCCAAAGAGTTCAGCAACCGCCGCCGCGCCCTGATGGAGCGGATGGCGCCCAACAGCATCGCCATCCTCGCCAGCGCGCCGGTGCGAATCAGAAACCGTGATGTCGACTATCTCTATCGACAAGAGAGTGACTTCCACTACCTCAGCGGCTTTGTCGAGCCGGAGTCGGTGCTGGTGCTGCTGCCCGACCGTGAGCAAGGCCGCTTTCTGCTGTTCTGCCGCGAGCGCAATCCGGAACGGGAGCTGTGGGATGGCTACCGCTGCGGACCGGAACGGGCGCCGGAGCTGTACGGCGCCGACGATGCCTTTCCGATCACCGACATCGACGACATCCTGCCCGGACTGATCGAAGGGCGCGACCACCTCTACTACACACTGGGGCGCGATGCCGAGTTCGATCGCCGGCTGATCGACTGGGTCAACCAGGTGCGCGGCAAGGTGCGCAGCGGCGCCCACCCCCCCGACCAGCTGATTGCGCTGGAACATCTGCTGCACGACCTGCGGCTCTACAAGAGTCCGGCCGAACTGAAGCTGATGCGCGAAGCCGGCGCCATCTCGGCCCGCGCCCACGTGCGGGCAATGCAGGTCTGCCGTCCCGGCCTGTGGGAGTATCAGCTCGAGGCCGAACTGCTGCACGAATTCATCCGCAGCGGCAGCCGGGCGCCGGCCTACTCCTCGATCGTCGGTTCCGGCCCCAACAGCTGCATCCTCCACTACCGCGAAAACAACCGGCAGATGGCCGACGGCGAACTGGTGCTGATCGATGCCGGCTGCGAATTCGAGTACTACGCCTCCGACATCACCCGCACCTTCCCGGTCAACGGCACATTCAGCGGCGAACAGCGCGCCCTCTACGAGGTGGTGCTGACCGCCCAGCAGGCCGCCATCGACGCCACCCGCCCCGGCGCCAGCTGGAATCAGCCGCACGATGCCAGCGTCAGGGTGATCACCGAGGGGCTGCTGGCACTGGGACTGCTGAGCGGCGAACTGAACGAGCTGATCGAGACCGAAGCCTGCAAACCCTACTACATGCACCGCGCCGGCCACTGGCTGGGAATGGATGTGCATGATGTCGGCGAGTACAAGGTGGCCGGCGCCTGGCGGATGCTCGAACCGGGTATGACCATGACCGTGGAGCCGGGCATCTACGTCGCCCTCAACCAGCCCGGCATCGACCCGCGCTGGCGCGGCATCGGCATCCGTATCGAGGATGACGTGGCGGTCACCCGCAACGGTGTCGAACTGCTGACACCGGGTGTACCGAAACAGATCGATGAGATCGAGGCGCTGATGGCCGAGGCCCGAGGCCGACAGCCATGAAACCGCCTGCGTGCGATGTCGCCATCATCGGCGGCGGCATGGCCGGACTGAGTCTGGCGCTGGCGCTGAGCCACCAGTGCGGCGACGACCCACCGCGCATCACGCTGATCGAGCGGCATCCCTTCCCGCAGCAGAACGAACCCCCGTTGCAACCCAGCTTCGACGCCCGCGCCACGGTGCTGTCACAGGGCAGCCGGCAGATCTATCAGACGCTCGGCCTGTGGGAGCTGCTGGCCCCATGGACGACCGCCATCTGCCAGATCGAGGTGTCGAGCCAGGGGCAGTTCGGCATGGCCCACCTCGACTGCCGCGAAGCCGGCGTCGAGGCCTTCGGCCATGTGATCGAGAACCGTGCCCTGGGCCATGTCCTGCTGGCGGCCACCGCACGGCATCCCAACATCACACTGCTGGCGCCGGCCGAGGTGACAGCGCTGCAACCGCTCGCCGCCGGCATGCGGCTGACCCTGACCGACCAGAGCGGTCCACGCCAACTGGAGGCGGCGCTGGCGGTCATTGCCGATGGCGGTCGCTCGGGCCTGCGCGAGGCACTCGGCATCGCCATCCGCCGCCGTGGTTACCGGCAACATGCGCTGATTGCCAACCTGGTCACCGGCACACCGCACGACGGCCGCGCATTCGAACGCTTCACGCCACAGGGTCCGATCGCCCTGCTGCCGCTGAGTGAAGGGCGATCGGCGCTGATCTGGACGCTGCCCGAAGCCGAGATCGAGACGCTCATGCAGTGCAGCGAGGCTGACTTCATCGCCCGGTTGCAACGCTGTTTCGGCCTGCGCATGGGGCTGATCGAGCACGTCGGCGAGCGTCACCACTACCCGCTGGAGCGGGTCGAGGCGCTGGAGCAGATCCGCGCCCACCTGCTGCTGCTGGGCAATGCCGCGCATACCCTGCATCCGGTGGCGGGGCAGAGCTTCAACCTGTCGCTGCGCGACACCGCCACCCTCGCTGCCGTGCTGCAACGAGCACGGCAGCAGGACCAGCCGCTGGGCGCACTCTCGACCCTGCAAGACTATCTGGCAACTCGCCAGGACGATCAACGGCAGACCGTGGCACTGAGCCACCAGCTGCCACGGCTGTTCGGCCAGGCGCCGCTGTGGCTGCGCGGCGGCCGCAGCCTCGGTCTGCTGGCCTTCGACCTCTGCCTGCCCGCCAAACAGCTGTTCTCCCGCTTCACCATGGGGCTGAACCCGCCCAATCCGCTGCGGGCAGGCGGTCACGGAGGTGCTGGACGATGAATACTGCCTGCGACATCGCCATCGTCGGTGGCGGCATGGTGGGACTGACGCTGGCCGCACTGCTGCGCGGGCAGGGGCTGAAGCTGCTGCTGCTCGACGCCGATGCGCCGCCACGAGACGACCTGCCGCTGCAACCCGACCGTTACCAGCCACGTGTCAGCGCTCTCAGCCTCGCGTCGCAGCAGCTGCTCGAACGGGTCGGTGCCTGGCCACTGATGCGGGCGCAGCGGGTCTCGCCTTACCAGCGGATGGTGGTCTGGGATGGCGAGGGCAGCGGGCAGATCGAGTTCGATGCCGCCGCCATCCAGCAGCCGGCGCTGGGGCACATCGTCGAAAACGAGGTGACCCGCCATGCCCTGCTGACAACGCTGGCGGATCAGCACGGTGTCGAGCTGCGCTGGCGCAGCCCGGTCACCGCGCTCGGCAGCACCACTGGCGGCAGGCCACTGCTGCAACTGGAAGATGGCTCGACCGTCACCGCCCAGTTGCTGGTGGCGGCCGACGGCAGCCACTCCCCGCTGCGACAGATGGCCGGCTTTCGCTGCCGGCAGTGGTCCTACCGGCAACGGGCCATCGTCTCCACGGTGCGCTCGACTCAACCCCATGCGGCCACCGCCTGGCAATGTTTTCGCGATGGCGCGCCGCTGGCGCTGCTGCCACTCACCGATCCGCACCACTGCTCGATCGTCTGGTCGTTGCCGGAACCAGCGGCCGACAGCCTGCTGGCCAGCGACGAGGCCAGCTTCAATCAGGCGCTGACCCGCGCCAGCGAAGCGCGGCTGGGTGCGCTCGAACTGGCCGATCGCCGCTACAGCTTCCCGTTGCGGCAGTCGCACAGTGTCGACTATGTGCAGGGCGCACTGGTGCTGATCGGCGATGCCGCCCACAGCATCCATCCACTGGCCGGACAGGGGGTCAACCTCGGCCTGCTCGATGCCGCGGTGCTGGCCGAGGAGCTGGGCAAGGGAGTGGCGCGCGGCCTGCCGCTGAACGATCCACTGCTGTTGCAGCGTTACCAGCGCCGCCGTCAGGGGGAGAATCTGGCGATGATGGCAGCAATGGAGGGGCTGAAGCGGCTGTTCGCGGCCGATCCGTTGCCACTGCGGCTGCTGCGCAACCGCGGGCTGTCGCTGGTCGATCGCAGCGCGCCACTCAAGCGCTGGCTGATCGGGCACGCCAGCGGCGTGGCTGGCGATCTGCCTGACATCGCTCGCGCGGTGTCGCGGTGATGATGCCGCTGCCACGGCAAAACCGGCGTAGAATGGCGCTCTTTGTTCTGGACGGCCAATGCTGAAACGGACCCCCCTTCACGCCCACCATGTCGCCGCCGGCGGCCATCTGGTCGATTTCGGCGGCTGGGAGATGCCGCTGCACTATGGCTCGCAGATCGAGGAGCATCTGCAGGTCAGACGGGCCGCTGGCATGTTCGATGTCTCGCACATGACCATCGTCGACCTGCATGGCCCCGACGCCCGCGACTTTCTTCGCCATCTGCTCGCCAATGACGTCGACAAGCTGAAATCCATCGGCAGCGCACTCTACGGCCTGATGCTCAACGAAAAGGCCGGCGTGGTCGATGACCTGATCGTCTATCGTCTTGCCGAGGGCTACCGCCTGGTGGTCAACTGCGCCACCCGCGACAAGGATCTCGCCTGGCTCGCCACACATGGCCGCCATTTCAGCGTCACCTGCCAGGAGCGCCGCGACCTCGCCATCATTGCGGTACAGGGCCCCGCGGCCCGGCACCGACTGGCCGAACTGCTTGCACTGCCCGCACTGCTCGACCTGCCCCCCTTCATGGCCATGCAGCATGGCGACCGCTTCATCGCCCGCACCGGCTACACCGGCGAGGAGGGCGTCGAGATCCTGCTGCCCGGCGACAGCGCCGGCGCACTGTGGGAGCAGTTGCGCAGCGCCGGCATCACGCCGGCCGGCCTGGGTGCCCGCGACACGCTGCGCATCGAGGCCGGCCTCAACCTCTATGGCGCCGAGATGGATGAGAGCGTCAACCCGCTGATCGCCAACCTCGGCTGGACCATCGCCTGGGAGCCGCCCACGCGTGACTTCATCGGCCGCGCCGCGCTGACCCGACTGCGCGCACAAGGGGTGCAGCAGTGCCAGCTTGGCCTGCTGCTCGAAGGCCGCGGCGTGCTGCGTGCCGGACAGCGCATCTTCACCGCCACCGGCGAAGGCATCGTCACCAGCGGCACCTTTTCGCCGACGCTGGGCCATTCGATCGCCATCGCCCGGCTGCCGCTCGGCAGCAGCGGCCGGGTCGAGGCCGAGATCCGCGGCAGACGGCTGCCGGCCCAGGTGGTGAAGCTGCCGTTCGTGCGCCATGGCCAACCGCTCCATCCACCGGTCACCCCCGCCTCTGCCTGACCCTTTCAACTTCATAACAAGAGAGACTGCCATGAGCCAGATACCCGATCACCTCAAATACCTCAGCAGCCATGAGTGGGCGAACCTCGAACCGGGCGGCCTGGTCAGCGTCGGCATCACCGACCATGCCCAGGAGCAACTGGGCGATGTGGTCTTTGTCGAACTGCCCGATGTCGGCATCAAGGTGAGCGCCGGACAGGAGGTGGCGGTGGTGGAGTCGGTCAAGGCGGCCTCGGACATCTACGCCCCGGTCTCCGGCACCGTGGTCGAGGTCAACGATGCACTCGGCACGGCACCGGAGCTGGTCAATCAGTCGCCCTACGAACAGGGCTGGTTCTTCCGCATCGAACCGAGCGACCTGACCGAACTCGACATTGCGACGCTCATCGCACACGAAGCTGACCCCGCCCTCTCCCCCACCCTCTGAGCAGTCCACCCCATGCCCTTCATCCCCCATACCGAAGCCGAAGTGACGCAGATGCTCGCCACCATCGGTGTCGACCGCATCGATGCGCTGTTCGACGAAATTCCGCCTCACCTGCACGACAGCAGCCTCGATGGGCTGGATGCCGGCCTCAGTGAATGGGAGATGCTGGCCGAACTGCGAACGCTGGCGGCGCAGGATGACAATGTGCTCTGCTTCGCCGGCGCCGGCTGCTATGCCCACCACATTCCGGCCGCGGTCTGGGACATCATCGGCCGTGGCGAATTCATGACCGCCTACACCCCCTATCAGGCCGAGGCGAGCCAGGGCACGCTGCAACTGCTCTACGAATACCAGAGCATGATGGCCACGCTGATGGCGATGGAGGTCTCCAACGCCTCGCTCTACGATGGTGCGTCGGCGCTGGCCGAGGCGATTCTGATGGCGCTGCGCGCCAACCGCTCGGCCTCGGCAAGACGGGTGTGGGTCGCCGGCACCATCCACCCGCTCTATCTGCGCGCCGCGCGCGACATCGTCCGCAACCAGCAGATCGAACTCGATCTGCTGCCGCTCGACGCCAGCGGCGTGGTCGATCTCAAGGCACTGCCCGCTGCGAGTGACGACCATGCAGCCCTGGTCATTCCACAGCCCAACTACCTGGGCCGCCTCGAAGCGGTCGATCAACTGACCGACTGGGCCCACGCCAACGGCCTGCTCGCCATCGCGCTGGTCAATCCGCTGGCGATGGCGCTGCTGAAGCCACCGGGTCAATGGGGCAGCCGCGGCGCCGACATCGCGGTGGGCGATGGCCAGCCACTGGGCATTCCGATGGCCTCCGGCGGCCCCTCTTTCGGTTTCGTCTGCTGCCGTGAGGCGCTGGTGCGCCAACTGCCCGGCCGGCTGATCGGTCGCACCCTCGACCGCGACGGCCGGGTTGGTTTCACCCTGGTGCTGCAGGCGCGTGAACAGCACATCCGCCGCGCCAAGGCCACCTCCAACATCTGCACCAACCAGGGGTTGCTGGTGGCAGCCGCCACCCTCTACCTGAGCCTGATGGGGCCGGGTCTGGCCCGGATCGCCGCCCGCTGTCACGACAACTGCCGCACGCTGGCCGAGCGGCTGCGCGCCATTCCCGGTGTCGAGCTGCCACTTGATGGCCCCTGTTTTCATGAGCTGGTGGTGCGGCTGCCGCGCGATCCCCGCCAGACGCTGGCACGCCTGGCCGATGAGCGCATCTTCGGCGGCGTGCCACTGGCCGATGACTTTGCACAGTGGTCCGACTGCATGCTGGTCTGCACCACCGAAACCAGCAGCGCCGCCGACATCGACCGCTACATCGCCGCGCTCGAACGCGCCCTCGGCTGATCGATCTGCCCGCTCACGGAGTTGCCGCCATGCTGATTTTTGACCAGAGCCGTCCCCAGCGCGCCGCCCATGCACAGGCGCCCGATCGATCGACCGATTGCAGCGACCTGCCCACCGAACTGCTGCGTGCGACACCGCCACCGCTGCCGGAACTCTCCGAACTGCAGGTGGTGCGCCACTACACCCGGCTGTCGCAGCGCAACTTCTCGATCGACACCCACTTCTACCCGCTCGGCTCCTGCACGATGAAGTACAACCCGCGCGGCGCCCACAAGGCCGCCTCGCTGCCGGGCTTTCTCAACCGCCATCCGCTGGCGCCGATCAGCCTCAGCCAGGGTTTTCTCGGCGCGCTCCATCGGCTGCAGGAGATTCTGCAGAGCGTGACCGGCATGGCCGGTGTCTCACTGACGCCGATGGCCGGGGCCCAGGGCGAATTCGCCGGCGTGGCGATGATTCGCGCCTACCACCAGGCCCGCGCCGACCATGCCCGCAGCGAGATTCTGATCCCGGCCGCCGCCCATGGCACCAACCCGGCCACGGCAGCGATGTGCGGCTACGGCGTGCGGGAGATTCCGCTCAAGCCCGATGGCGATGTCGACCTCACCGCACTGCGGGCGGCGCTCGGCCCCCACACCGCCGGGCTGATGATGACCAACCCCTCGACCTGCGGCCTGTTCGAGCGCGGCATCAGCGAGATCGCCGACGCCGTGCATGGCGCCGGCGGCCTGCTCTACTACGACGGCGCCAATCTCAATGCCATCCTCGGCCGCGCCAAGCCGGGTGCGATGGGCTTCGATGTCCTGCATCTCAACCTGCACAAGACCTTCGCCACCCCCCATGGCGGCGGTGGACCCGGTGCCGGTCCGGTGGCGGTCAACGAGCGGTTGCTGCCCTACCTGCCGACGCCCTATGTCGGCAAGGTGGTCGATGCCGACGGCCAACCCCGGTTCGGCTGGATCGATCAGGCGCAGGCCCCCGCTTCGATCGGCCATCTGAGCAGCTTCATGGGCAATGCCGGCATCCTGCTGCGCGCCCTCGCCTATGCGCTGATGCTGGGGCGCGAAGGCATGGCGCGAGTCAGCGACCACGCCACCCTCAACGCCAACTACCTCGCCCAGCGTCTGGTCGAGATCGGCTATGAGCTGGCCTATCCGCAGCGGCGCGCCACCCATGAGTTCATCATCACGCTGCAACAGAGCGCCAAGGCGCTTGGCATCACTGCAATGGATGTGGCCAAGCGGCTGCTCGACCACGGCTACCACGCCCCCACCACCTACTTTCCGCTGATCGTGCCCGAAGCGCTGCTGATCGAGCCAACCGAAACCGAGAGCAAGGAGACGCTCGATGGATTCATCGATGCGATGGCAAAAATTCTCACCGAGGCCACACACGACCCGGAGCGGCTGCGCCAGGCACCACACAGCCTGCCGGTACGTCGCCTGGATGACACCCGCGCCAGCCGCAATCCCGATCTGGTCTGGCGCCCCGATGCCAATCTCAACCGCAATCCGAGCTGATTGCTTCACCTTCCTTCACATCCGGTATCGACATGACCAGCACCCTGCCCAGACTCCTCCTCAAATCAGGCCATGACCGTCGCATCAAGAAGGGGCACCGCTGGGTCTACAGCAACGAAGTCGACACCAACCGTTCACCGCTGACCCAGTTCGCCCCCGGCACCCTGGCGACGGTCACCAGCGCCCAGGGCAAACCGCTCGGCAGTGCCCTGGTCAACCCCAACACCCTGATTGCGGCCCGACTCTACAGCCGTGAGGGCGATGTGGTCATCGACGAAGAGATGCTGACGCGGCGACTGGAGGCCGCATTGCGGCTGCGCCGGCAACTCTTCGCCAGCGATCACCATCGCTGGGTCTATGGCGACAGCGATGCCTTGCCGGGACTGGTGCTCGACTGCTACGGCGAGGTGGTGGTCGGCCAGATCAGCAGCGCCGGCATGGAGCAGCTGAAGCCGATGCTCGAAACCGCCATCGCGGCCGTCTATGCGCCCGCCACGCTGATCTGGCGCAATCAAGGTGGCTTTCGCGCCATCGAAGGGCTGGACGAATACACCGAGGTGGCCAGCGGCGAACTGCCGCAACAGCTTGAGATCAGCGAGAATGGCGGCCGTTTCGTGGCGCCGGCCCAGGGCGGGCAAAAAACCGGCTGGTTCTATGACCATCGCCTCAACCGCGCCCGACTCGGCATCCACGCCCGCGCACGGCGGGTGCTCGACCTCTACAGCTACGTTGGCGGCTGGGGTATTCAGGCGGCACTGGCCGGTGCCAGCAGCGTCACCTGTGTCGACAGTTCGGCCCATGCCCTGGAGTGGGTCGACGAGAACGCCCGCCGCAATGGCGTGGCCGAGCGGGTCAGCACCGAACAGGGCGATGCCATCGACTTCCTCAAGGCGTGCCGCGACAGCCGGCGCCAGTTCGACCTGATTCTGCTCGATCCGCCGAGCCTGATTCCCCGCCGCAAGTTCCACACCCAGGGACTCAAGAACTACCACCAGATCAATCAGCTTGCACTCAAGCTGTTGAGCGACGAGGGCATTCTGATCACCTCATCCTGCTCCAGCCACCTGCAACCTGCCGAACTGTGGGAGGTGGTGGTCAGTGCGGCCCGCCATGACGGCCGTCTGGCACAGGTTCTCGAGCAGGGGCATCAGGGACCGGATCACCCGATCCATCCAGCAATGCCGGAGACCCAGTACCTGAAGAGCCTGACGGTGCGCGCCTGCTAGCGGCTATCGCAGCGAGATGACCGGCCAGCTCGCGCCGCGCGCGTGGGCCTCCAGCAGTGGGTCAGGATCGACCGCCACCGGATTCTCCACCAGGCTCAGCAGCGGCAGATCGTTGTGCGAGTCGCTGTAGAAGCTGCTGCCATCCAACGACAGCGCACGTTCGTCAAGCCACTGCCGCAGCCGCGCCACCTTTCCCTCGCGAAAGCTCGGAACACCGGCCACCCGGCCGGTGAACTCGCCATCGGCCAGCTCCGGCATGGTGGCAATCAGATCATCCACCGCCAGTTGGCTGGCAATCGGCTCGGTGATGAAGTGACTGGTGGCGGTGATGATCAACAGAAAGTCGCCGCGACGCCGATGCTGCTCCAGCAGCGCCAGCCCCTTGGGCAGAATCAGCGGAGCGATGCGCTCAGTCAGAAATCGTGCACGCAACTGTTCTGCCATCGCGCGCCCCATCTCCTTCAGCGGCGCCAGGGCAAACGCCTGATACTCAAAAATATCAAGGTCACCATTGAGATAGCGCTGATAGAACAGATCGTTGCTGGCACGAAATCGCTCCGCATCGACCCAGCCTTCGCTCACCAGAAACTCTCCCCAGGCATGGTCGCTGTCGCCACCGAGCAGGGTGTTGTCGAGATCAAAGATTGCCAGTGGCACTGCTTGCATTCCCCGCTGAAAGTCGCAATAGTGAAAATATGGAAAACAGTGAAAGTCTTGCACCATCCCCAACCGGCGCCAATGGCATTATAATGCCGCGCTCGCCGGCGCGGGGTGGCCGCAGCCGCGATGAGATCGACGCATCCGGCTACCGTCCCAACGTCGGCATCATCCTGGCCAATCCACAGGGCCAACTATTTTGGGCCAGACGCATCGGACGACAAGAGGCATGGCAATTTCCCCAGGGCGGCATTCAACGTGGCGAATCGCCTGAACAGGCGCTGTTCCGCGAACTCCATGAAGAGGTCGGTCTTGAGCCGCACGATGTCCGCATCCTCGCCTGCACCTGTGGCTGGCTTCACTACCAGTTGCCCAAGCGACTGGTGCGCAACCAGCCTGACAGCCACTTCGTCGGTCAGAAGCAGAAGTGGTTCCTGTTGATGATGCAGGGCGAAGAGAGCCGGGTACGGGTCGATCACAGCCGCCATCCCGAATTTTCCCAGTGGCGCTGGGTGAGCTACTGGCATCCGTTGAGCCGCGTGGTGGAGTTCAAGCGTGAGGTGTACCGCCGCGCCCTGCATGAGCTCTCGCTGCCCCTGGCCGAACATCTTGCCGGCTGACGGCAGCCACACCCCTTCATCCAACAGACACTGACTTTTTCGTTCATATCTGGCGGGAAGCCACCCAACCGACTCCGCAAGCCCGCGACGGGATGACCCATCTTCCGCGCGGCGGCCTATTTACATTTTCAGGTTACCAGACGATCCATGATGCACTCTGCCACTGCCGACGCTCCACAACCCCTCAACTTTGCCGACCTTGGCCTGCCGGAACCGATCCAGCGCGCACTCGATGATCTCGGCTATGAAAGCCCCTCGCCCATCCAGGCCCGAACCATCCCCTTTCTGCTGGCGGGTCGGGACCTGCTGGGGCAAGCACAGACCGGCACCGGCAAGACTGCCGCCTTTGCACTGCCGCTGCTGACGCAGATCGACCTCAGCCGTCCGCAACTGCAAGGGCTGGTTCTGGCCCCGACCCGCGAACTGGCACTGCAGGTGTCTGAAGCCTTCCGCAGCTATGCAGTCCATCTGCCTGGCTTCAGGATCTGCACGGTCTACGGCGGTCAGGGCTACCGCGAGCAGTTGATACAGTTGCGGCAGGGGGTCCATGTCGTCGTCGGCACCCCGGGGCGGGTCATGGACCACATGCGCCGCGGCACCCTCGACCTCGGCACCATCAACCACCTGGTGCTTGATGAAGCCGATGAAATGCTGCGGATGGGCTTCATCGACGACGTCGAATGGATCCTGGAACAGACACCACCCAAGCGGCAGGTTGCGCTCTTCTCCGCCACCATGCCAGTGCCGATCCGCCGTATCGCCCGGCAGCACCTGCATGACGCCGAAGAGGTCGCCATCAAATCGCAGACCACCACGGTCGAAGCGATTCGCCAGCGCTTCTGGCGCGTCGGCGGTGTCGACAAGTTCGAGGCCTTGAGCCGAATTCTCGAGACCATCGACCACGATGCCATCATCATCTTCGTGCGCACCAAGACCGAAACCCTGGCATTGGCGGAGCAGCTCAACGCCCGTGGACACACTGCTGCACCGCTCAATGGCGACATCCCGCAAAGCCTGCGGGAGCAGACCATCGCCCGGCTCAAAAGTGGCGAGACCGCCATCCTGGTCGCCACCGATGTCGCCGCACGTGGACTCGACATCGACCGCGTGACCCATGTGATCAACTACGACATCCCGTACGATCCCGAAGCCTACGTCCACCGCATAGGACGCACTGGCCGCGCTGGACGCAGCGGTGAGGCGATCCTCTTCGTCACCCAGCGCGAAAACCGCCTGCTGCATGCCATCGAACAGACCACTGGGCACAAAATCGAGCGGATGTACCTGCCCACAGTGGCTGAAGTCAACCAGAAGCGCATCGAACGTTTCCATGCACACATCAGCAGCGCCCTCGACACCTTCGACCTGACGCTCTATCAGAAACTGCTGCAGGAGTATCAGACACAGAGTCAACGGCCACTGATCGACATCGCCTCGGCACTCGCCGCCATGCTGATCGGTGGAGAGTTGCTACTGCCGCAACCAAGTGAAGAAGAAGAGCAGCTTCAACAGCGCAGTCGAGATGGGGGTCGTACTCGCGAACGCGAGGCCCCCAGCGTTCGACGTGCGACATCAGACACCGGACCGAAACGCGGAAAAATGACCGCTCCAGTGGATGCTTCGCTGGAGAATTACCGCGTCGAAGTCGGTCGCAACCAAGGCCTCAAGCCCGGTAACCTGGTCGGCGCCATTGCCAATGAAGCCGGCATCGACAGCAAATATATCGGCCGCATCGAAATATTCGACGACTACAGCCTAGTTGGACTGCCGCAAGGCATGCCCAAAGAGCTGTTGCATCTGCTCAAGAAGGTCTGGGTCGCCGGCAAACAGCTCAAGATCAGCCGCTATGAGCAGCCCACCACTACAAAGGGCGCAGCCAAGACAAAATATCCCCCCTTTGCAGAAAAGCAAAAGGGCCGTCCAGCAGGCAGCAAAAACAGGTGATTTTCGCCTCTTCACCGCGGGATGGCATCAGGCAGACATGGCGTACTGGATCACGGACCCATAAATCAAAAAACCAGTGGTGGCGAGGCCATCTCACTGGTTTCGTTTTTTCTCAACCATCATCCGTGATCGACGTGCCGAATCGAATCACTGTCGACTCGGCACTCCGCCGGGAGTTTCACTCCTCGGGACGATCGACCAACTCCACATAGGCCATCGGTGCATTGTCGCCTGCCCGATAGTCGCACTTGAGAACACGCAAATAACCCCCTGGGCGGTTTTTATAGCGTGGACCCAAGGTCAAAAACAGCTTACCGACCGCCTTTTTATCCCTGACCCGATCAAACGCCAACCTTCTGTTGGCAACCGTATCCACTTTGGCCAAAGTGATCAACGGCTCCGCAAAACTGCGCAGTTCCTTCGCCTTGGGCAAAGTGGTCTTGATCAATTCATGCTCAAAAAGGGAGGCCGCCATGTTCCGGAACATGACCTTGCGATGCGCACTGGTTCGACTGAATGAACGCCCACTGTTTCTATGGCGCATAAATAGAATCTCCCACCTATCACTTCGTATGAATAATCGCAAAAAACAGAAATCAATCCGGCTTCTTCAACTCGTAAGGAGGCCAATCATCCAACCGCATACCCAACGACAATCCATGAACCGCCAGCACATCCTTGATTTCGGTCAGCGATTTTTTGCCCAGGTTTGGCGTCTTCAGCAATTCGACTTCTGTGCGCTGGATCAGATCGCCGATATAGTGGATATTCTCTGCTTTCAGACAGTTGGCAGAACGTACCGTCAGCTCCAGCTCATCGACGGGCCGCAAAAGAATCGGATCAACCTGGCTCTTGTGGCGGCTTGGCTCACGCTTGATCTCATCTCTCAAATCAATGAAGACTGCCAACTGCTGTTGGAGAATTGATGCAGCACCACGTACTGCCTCTTCAGCACCAATGGTGCCGTTGGTTTCAATTTCAATGATCAGTTTATCCAAGTTTGTGCGCTGCTCGACTCGGGCCGACTCAACGCTGTAAGCAACCCTTCTGATCGGGCTGAAGCTTGCATCCAGATAAAGTCTGCCAATTGGCACCGTATCGCTGTCAAGAGCCCGTGTAGAGTCGCTGGTCACGTAGCCAGTGCCCTTCGAAACCTCCAGTGACATTTTCACTTCTGAATCGTCAACGATGTGTGCAATCACGAAATCAGGATTGGCAACCTCCATGTCATTAGACAGTTTGATGTCGCCTGCGGTAATGGTCCCTGGACCTTGCTTGGTCAAAGTGCACAGTGCGCGCGAACGCCCATCCATGCGAATTGCAACATTTTTCAAGTTGAGCATGATCTCGACCACATCTTCCCGTACACCCTCGATGGTGCTGTAAGCGTGATCGACACCAGTGATTTCAACATGGCTAATGGCAGCACCAGGCATCGATGAGAGCAGAATGCGCCGCAATGCATTGCCCAGCGTATGACCAAAGCCAGATTCCAACGGCTCCAGAATGATCTTGGCTCTGTGACGCGATATTTCCTGGACTTCAATAGATCCGGGAGCCAAAAGATCAGCTGTGAAATTTTGCATCTATAGGTACCTGTAACCAAACAAAATCATCGCGAATACAGCTCGACAATCAAATTTTCATTGATCTCGGATGGCAGATCCTGTCGATCCGGGAATCGCGTGAAGACACCTTGCAGCTTTGTCATGTCCACCGAAATCCAATCACAGCTTTTTCGGCCTTCAGACAATTCAAGCGCAGAACGGATCCGCAACTGCCCTTTCGCTTTTTCACGAACTTCAATTGAAGAACCGGCCTCAACCTGAAACGAGGGAATGTTTACAACCTTTCCATCAACCAGAATGGATTTGTGGCTCACCAGTTGGCGTGCTTCCGCTCTCGTTGAAGCAAACCCCATGCGATACACCACATTGTCAAGACGCGACTCCAACAATCTGAGCAAATTCTCACCGGTGGCGCCTTTCAAACGGGCTGCCTTCAGGTAGTAGTTCTTGAATTGTTTCTCAAGCACTCCGTAGATTCGGCGAACCTTCTGCTTTTCTCGAAGCTGGACTCCATAATCAGAAAGCCTGCCTTTCTGCTGCCCATGCTGCCCTGGCAAAGCCGCAATCTTGCATTTTGACTCAAGGGGTCGGACGCCACTCTTAAGCGAAAGATCTGACCCTTCACGCCGCGCCAACTTACAGGTAGATCCAATATACCTAGCCATTTATCAACTCTCTATCTGTTAATCCAGCCAGTGGTGTGACTACAATCCAATCAGACACGGCGCCGTTTCGGAGGACGGCAACCGTTGTGCGGAATCGGTGTAACATCAGTAATACTGCCAACTTTCAGCCCACTGTTGTGCAGTGCACGCACTGCCGACTCTCTTCCAGGGCCCGGGCCCTTTACTTCGACATTCACATTCTTCAGGCCATACTCCTGGGCAGCCGTGGCAGCGCGCTCCGAGGCAACCTGAGCCGCAAAGGGTGTGCTCTTTCTTGAACCACGAAAGCCAGAACCACCCGAGGTGGCCCATGACAATGTGTTTCCTTGACGGTCAGTGATCGTGACGATGGTATTGTTGAAGGAGGCAAAAATGTGCGCAACCCCTTCAGTGACATTCCTTTTCGCCTTCTTTCTTGAACTGCTATCGTTCTTAGCCATGGATTCTGTCCAAATCTGTAGAAAAAAATTACTTACGGATCGGCTTGCGCGGGCCTTTACGGGTTCGCGCATTGGTACGGGTACGCTGGCCTCTCAACGGCAAACCACGACGATGGCGCAATCCGCGGTAGCAGCCAAGATCCATCAATCGCTTGATGCTCATCGACGTCTCACGTCTGAGGTCACCCTCCACAACAAACTTGGCGACTTCATTTCGGATGACATCAAGTTGCTCTCCCGAGAGATCCTGAATCTTTTTCGCAGGATCAATTCCAGAATTCGCACATATCTTGAGCGCAGTGGTCTTGCCAATCCCGTAGATGTAAGTCAGAGATATGACAGCATGCTTGTTGTCTGGAATGTTAATTCCCGCAATACGAGCCATTCAGATGCTCCAATGACAAATTAATTGAATCAGCCTTGCCTTTGCTTATGCCGTGGCTCGACTGCACAAATGATCCGGACCACGCCTTTGCGCTTCACCACTTTGCAATTTCGGCAAACTTTTTTGACAGACGCTCTGACTTTCATAACAACCCCATGCTCATGATCACGTAAAGAGTATAAATTCGATCCTTTATCATTTTCTGGCCGACTTCTTCATCAACGATTCATAGCGATGACTCATTAGATGCGACTGGATTTGCGCCACAAAGTCCATCACGACAACCACAACGATCAGCAGCGATGTTCCACCAAGGTAGAACGGCACATTAAACAAAACAACCAGAAACTGCGGCAACAGACAGACAGCGGCAATATAAATCGCGCCAAAAAGCGTCAACCTCATCAACACTCCATCGATGTAGCGCGCAGACATATCCCCAGGTCGAATCCCCGGGATCAAAGCGCCAGATCGTTTCAGATTTTCCGCCACTTCACGAGGGTTGAACATCATAGCCGTGTAGAAGAAGCTGAAAAATATTATCAAAACCGCAAAAAGAATGATATTCAGCGGTTGCCCGGGGCTGAGCATCATCGCAACCTCCTGCAGCCAGGAGAAGCCATTGGACTGTCCTAACCATTGCGCAATCGAGGCAGGAAACAGAAGAATGCTGCTGGCGAAAATGGCAGGTATCACACCTGACATGTTGATCTTGAGTGGCAGATGAGAAACTTGCGCGGCATAGCTTGTCCGACCTTGCTGTCGCTTTGCATAGTTGATCGTGATACGTCGCTGACCACGCTCAATGAAGACCACAAAGGCCACGACCACCAATGCAACCAGTGCAATCACAAAAAGAACAAATATATTCAACTCACCCTGCCGAGTCTGCTCGATCGCCTGACCAATTGCAGAAGGAAAACCTGCAGCGATTCCAGCAAAAATGAGCATGGAGATGCCGTTTCCAATGCCTCTCTCAGTAATCTGTTCGCCAAGCCACATTAAAAAGATTGAGCCCGTGATCAAGGAGACTGACGCCACGAAATGGAAACTCAAGTTTGAAGCAAAAGCCAAATTCTGCCCCGCCAGCCCGAGAGACATGCCTACCGCCTGGATGGATGCCAGCACAAGCGTCAGATAGCGGGTATATTGCGTTATCTTCCGGCGACCAGCCTCTCCCTCCTTTTTCAACTGCTCAAGCTGAGGAGTGATGGTCGACAGCAACTGCATGATGATCGATGCCGATATGTACGGCATGATCCCAAGCGCAAGAATGCTCATCCGCTCAAGCGCACCACCTGAAAACATGTTGAAAAGACCGAGAATCGTTCCCTGGCTCTTCTCAAACAGTGCAGCCAACCGATTCGGGTTGATGCCAGGAACAGGTATATGTGTTCCAATCCGATAGACAATAATCGCCAACAGAAGAAAGCCCAGCCGGTTGATGAGCTCATTGAATCCAGCTGGAGCTTTTTGTGGAACTTGCGCCATCGTTCGATTACGAATCAAGTCTTCCGCCAGCGGCTTCAATCGCAGCAAGCGCACCGGCGCTGACCATTATACCTCGCAGAGTAATGGCGCGATCGAATCCAGAGGCACCGATCAATTTGGCACGCTTCATGTCTTTTCTGACGATGCCGAATTTCTTCAGCGTCGAAAAATCGACTTCGATCACCTCTTGAGGGAGAGCGTTCAATTCCTGGAGCCGAACCTCAGCCGTTCTCAGAGAGATCTGCGAAGTGAAGCCAAATTTCGGTAACCGCCGCTGGAGCGGCATCTGACCACCTTCAAACCCGGCTTTGACATTGCCACTTTTGCGTGCCCGCTGCCCCTTGTGTCCGCGACCGCATGTCTTTCCAAGCCCGCTACCAATGCCGCGGCCGACCCGTTTTTTTCCAGTCTTGGAACCCAACCCGGGAGAAAGCTCATTCAGGGAGAGTAAATTGCCCATTTATTCACACTCCTCGACGCGCAACAGATAATTGACCTTGAAAATCATCCCGCAATTTTCTGGGGTATTCATCACTTCGACAGTTTGACCGATACGACTCAGGCCCAGCCCCTTGAGACAAGCTTTGTGCTTTTTCAGTCTGCCATGCAAACTTGACTTGAGCGTTACTCTGATTTTTCCAGACTTGTTCATATAGTTACCCAACGATCTCTTCCAAACTCTTTCCGCGTTTATTCGCAACCATGTCGGGAGATTGAATCTGCTTGAGCCCATTGAGAGTTGCCTGCACGACATTGACAGGGTTGGTTGATCCATAACACTTGGCAAGAACATTCTGTACGCCCGCCAGCTCAAGAACAGCACGCATGGCACCGCCCGCAATGACTCCGGTGCCTTCCGATGCCGGCTGCATGTAGACCTTGGCCGCACCATGACTGGCCTTGACTGGGTAAAACAGGGTCGAGCCATTCAGACGCACATCAACCATGTTCTTTCGTGCTGCTTCCATGGCTTTCTGTATCGCCTGCGGAACCTCCCGGGCTTTTCCGCGACCGAAGCCAACACGCCCCTGACCATCACCCACAACAGTCAGCGCGGTAAAAGAGAATATACGCCCGCCTTTGACAACCTTGGCAACTCTGTTTACTTGAACAAGCTTCTCAAGAAGCCCTTCGTTCGCATCAACTTTTTCAGTCAGCGCCATGATCTTTTCCTCTAAAATTCCAAACCGCCAGCGCGGGCGGCTTCCGCCAGGGCCTTGACTCTGCCATGATATTTAAAACCGGAACGATCGAATGCCACTTTATCCACCCCGGCGGCCAATGCCCGGGCTGCGATCAAGGAACCGATCTTCGCGGCCGACTCGCTGTTGCCAGTCACGCCCTCAACAACACCCTTTTCACAAGTTGAGGCAGAGGCCACGACATTCGAACTTCCTGACTGAATGATCTGTGCGTAGATATGTCTTGGAGTACGATGTACGCACAGACGGTGCACGCCATTCTCTTTGATTTTCGCTCTGGTCCGCATCGAGCGCCGCAAGCGTAATGCTTTTTTGTTGATCATGAAAATCACTTCTTTTTGGCTTCTTTACGATGAATCTGCTCATTGAAATACCGAACCCCTTTGCCTTTGTATGGCTCTGGCGGACGGAAGGCGCGGATTTCCGCAGCAACCTGGCCAAGCAAACGCTTGTCGATCCCTGACAGAACGATTTCCGTCTGGGACGGCACCTCTGCGGTAATGCCCTCTGGAAGCTTGTAATCAATCGGATGTGAATAGCCAAGCGAAAGATTCAATACATCGCCAGTCACCTTAGCCCGGTAACCCACACCAACCAGCTGCAATCTCTTCGAAAATCCTTGAGCGACCCCGGAAACCATATTGTTCAACAGGGCACGCGTCGTTCCTGCGATCGCCCACGCACGACTGTCTCTCACTGAAAGAGCCAGTGATCCCGATTGCTGCTCCAGCGCAATATCCGAATTCAACAGCGTCGAAAGCGTTCCCTTCGGACCCACAATCGAAACGACATTATTTTCCAGCTTTATCTCCACGCCTTTAGGAACAGAGATCGGCTTTTTTGCAACCCTAGACATAACTTTGTCCCAGCAACCATTCGTAAAACATCAAAAAACGGTGCAGATAACCTCTCCGCCCACACCTGCTTTTCTCGCATCTCTATCAGTCATCACCCCACGACTGGTCGTCAGTATGGCAACGCCCAGACCATCTTTTACTTTCGGAATATCCTGGCTCGCGCAATATCTTCTCAGTCCAGGACGGCTGATTCGTTTGATTTCCGAGATGACTCCTGCACCCTCGTGATACTTCAAATTTATTGTCAGGAGCGGTTTTAGATCATCCGACGCGCAGGAATAGTCAGCGATGTAGCCTTCGCTTTTCAAAACTTTCACCACATCAATCTTTATCTTCGACGCCGATATAGAGACTTGCTTCAGTCCTGCCATCTGCGCATTTCTGATTCGAGTCAAAAGGTCGGCCAATGGATCTTGCATGCTCATAAATTTTCTCTCCAGTGCGACCTTACCAACTGGCCTTAACCAGGCCAGGAATATCACCTTTCATGGCATGCTCACGAAGTTTGTTTCTGGCCAGGCCAAATTTCCGGTAATAGCCATGGGGACGTCCAGTCAATTGGCAGCGATTCCGCTTCCTAACCGCGCTCGAGTCTCTCGGAAGTTTCTGAAGCGCGAATTGCGCATTCCACTTCTGCTCATCTGTCGATGAAGGGCTCAGTATTACCTCCTTCAAAGCAGCTCGCTTCTCTGCATACTTCTCGACAGTCGCGGCTCTTTTCAGCTCGCGTTGAATCACCGAAAGCCGTGCCATCACTCACCCCCTGAAGGGAAAATTAAAAGCTTTCAACAAGGCAAGCGCTTCTTTATTGGTCTGCGCCGTTGTTGTAATGCAGATATCAAGACCTCTGACGCGATCGACCTTGTCGTAGTCGATCTCCGGGAAAATTATCTGCTCCTTGACCCCCATCGAGTAGTTTCCACGCCCATCGAAGGATTTTGGGTTCAGCCCCCTGAAATCTCTCTCACGCGGCAGCGCAATCTGCAACAGACGCTCAAGGAACTCATACATCCGATCCCTTCTAAGCGTGACCTTGCAACCAATCGGCCAACCTTCTCTGACCTTGAATCCAGCGACCGACTTCTTGGCACGGGTCACAACCGGCTTCTGTCCACTGATCTTCTCCATGTCAGCAAGAGCATGATCAAGAATCTTCTTGTCACCAACCGCTTCCCCAACCCCCATGTTCAAAGTCACTTTGACAATCTGGGGAATTTCATGTGGATTCATGTAACCGAACTCGTCCTTGAGCTTCGGCATTATCTCATTCTTGAATTTATCTTTCAGCGCTGGCATTTGGCCCACCAAAGAATTACTTTTCTATCACTTCATTGCTTGACTTGAAGAAGCGAACCTTCTGGCCATCTTCAAGATACCTGAATCCAACTCTATCAGCCTTCCCCAGTGACGCATTGAAGATCGAGGCATTGGAAACGTGTATTGGAGCCTCTTTCTCAATGATTCCACCAAGGACGCCAATTTGCGGATTGGGCTTCTGGTGCTTCTTGATCAGATTGACCCCAGAGACAAGTATTCTGTCATCTGGAAAAACTCTGAGAATCTTCCCGCGCTTTCCTTTGTCCTTACCAGCAAGGATGATGACTTCATCATTCGTGCGAAGTTTGTTCATCTCAACCTTTCCTATAGAACTTCCGGGGCCAGAGAAATGATCTTCATATACTGTTCAGAGCGCAGCTCTCTGGTGACCGGACCAAAGATGCGGGTCCCAATCGGCTGCTTCTGATTGTTCAGCAGCACGGCTGCATTACCATCAAAACGGATGATCGAACCATCAGAACGGCGCACGCCACTCCTGGTCCTGACCACGACCGCGTTCATCACCTGCCCTTTTTTCACCTTGCCACGCGGAATAGCCTCTTTGACCGTGACTTTGATCAGGTCGCCGACACCCGCATAGCGGCGGTGAGAGCCGCCAAGAACCTTGATGCACATCACTCGTCGCGCTCCACTGTTGTCGGCGACATCCAAAACAGTTTCAACCTGAATCATTTAGCGCTCCCAGAAAGTCGCCTGCCAGCTTCAATCAAGCTGTACCGCTCGACTCTCAATGTTTACCAATTCCCAAAACTTTGTCTTCGACAGTGGTCTGGAAGCCTTGATGAGCACTTTATCCCCAATACGGCACTCATTTTTTTCATCATGCGCATGGACCTTGGTCGATTTGCGCACATATTTGCCATAAACCGGGTGCTTGACCTTTCTTTCGATCAGAACGGTTATGGTCTTGTCCATTTTATCGCTGACAACCTTGCCTGCCAGCGTCCTCACACTTTCGTGTTTTTCAGCCATTGCTCTCACCCGCTTTCTGCCTGATTGCCGTCTTCAATCTGGCGATATCCGCTTTCACTTCACCAAGCAGGTGTGTTTGTGCAAGCTGTGAAGTCGCCTTTTGCATCCGGTAACGAAACTGACTGCTTCGCGCCGAAAGCAACATCTCTTTCAGCTCCTGGAGAGATTTGCCTGAAAGCTCACTGTATTTCATTACATCAATGCCCGCTTGACAAAAGAAGTCTGTACCGGAAGCTTTGCTGCTGCAAGCGTAAATGCTTCATTGGCAAGCTCTTCGGAGACCCCTTCGATTTCATAGAGTATTTTGCCTGGCTGAACCAGAGCAACCCAATACTCGACCGAACCCTTGCCTTTGCCCTGCCGGACTTCCAAGGGCTTCTGAGTGATCGGTTTGTCCGGGAAAACCCGTATCCAGATCTTACCACCACGACGGACCTTGCGCGTCATGGCGCGTCTCGCTGATTCAATTTGACGGGCAGTAATCCGACCTCTTGACGTCGCTTTCAGCGCGAACTCACCAAAGCTTACCTCGCTGCCGCGATGCGCCAGACCGCGATTGCGTCCTTTAAACTGTTTTCTGAATTTGGTTCTTTTAGGCTGAAGCATTGTTTGGCCTTTTATCTTCGAAGCAATTTAGATCGAATTTCCTTCAAGTTTAACCTGCGCACCTTACTCTTTGCGCTCGCGGCGATCCAAAACTTCGCCCTTGAAAATCCACACCTTGACGCCGATGATTCCATAAGTGGTCTTGGCGGTCGATGTGGCGTAATCAATGTCTGCACGCAATGTGTGCAAGGGTACGCGCCCCTCCCGATACCATTCGGTCCGCGCAATGTCAGTACCACCAAGGCGACCGGAAACCTGCACTTTGACCCCTTCAGCCCCCTGGCGAAGTGCATTTTGAACCGCTCGCTTCATGGCACGACGGAACATCACCCTGCGCTCCAGCTGCTGCGCAATACTGTCTGCAACCAGCTGCGATTCGATGTCCGGCTTTCGGATCTCCTCAATGCTGATCTGCACCGGAACATTCAGAATGCCGAAGACTTCTTTCTTCAGTTTTTCGACATCTTCGCCTTTCTTTCCGATCACAATTCCTGGGCGCGCCGTATAGAGCGTAATTTTGGCCGTCTGCGCCGGCCGCTCGATTTCTATGCGGCTGATCGATGCTCCCGCGAGCTTCTTGAATATATACTCCCGTGCCCGGACATCAGCGAGCAAGGTTTTCTGATAACGATCACGGTCCGCATACCAGACTGAATTGTGCCCCTTGGTAATGCCCAGGCGAATTCCGGTGGGGTTGACTTTCTGACCCATGATCAGCTCCTAGATTTCGGACACTTTAATGGAGATGTGGCAGCTGCGCTTGGAAATGCGGTCAGCGCGGCCCTTGGCACGCGGCCGTATTCTCTTGAGCGTTACACCCTCATCAACATATGCAGTTGAAATTTTGAGCCTATCGATATCCGCGCCAAAATTATGCTCCGCATTGGCAATCGCTGAACTCAGAACCTTTCTGATCACTTTTGCAGAATTTTTAGGACTGTAGGCCAGAAGATTCAGCGCCTCATCAACACGCTTACCTCGAATCTGATCCACGACCAATCTGGCTTTCTGGGCAGACATCCCCGCCATCTTCAGGCGCGCCATCGTCTCCATCGTAAATCCTCTCTAAAACCGCTGTTAGCGCTTGGCCTTCTTGTCCGCTACATGCCCGCGGAAGGTTCTGGTTGCCGCAAACTCTCCCAGCTTGTGCCCAACCATGTCTTCCGAAACAAAGATCGGAACATGCTGCTTGCCATTGTGAACCGCAATGGTCAAACCAACCATTTCCGGAAGAATCATCGACCGCCTCGACCACGTCTTAATTGGCCGCTTGTCACTTTTTGTCGCTGCAACTTCCACCTTTCTGAAAAGATGAAAATCGCAAAATGGACCTTTTTTTAATGAGCGAGGCACAAGAATCTCCGAAAATTCAATTACTTCTGATTTCTACGCTTGATGATAAGGTCTTGGGTGCGCTTGTTTGACCGCGTCTTGTAACCCTTGGTCGGAATACCCCACGGCGTTACCGGATGCCGACCACCGGATGTTCTACCCTCTCCACCTCCATGCGGATGGTCAACCGGGTTCATCGCCACACCACGCACTGTGGGCCTGCGACCACGCCAGCGCGACGCGCCCGCTTTACCCAGCGATCTCAGGTTGTGCTCGCTGTTAGAAACCTCGCCAATGCTGGCCCGACACTCGATCGAAACCTTGCGCATCTCTCCAGATTTAAGGCGAAGGGTCGCATAAACACCCTCTTTCGCCACCAACTGGATCGACGCACCGGCACTTCGGGCCAATTGCGCACCCTTTCCAGGTTTCAGTTCAACACAGTGAATCAGGCTTCCCAACGGGATGCTTCTGAGCGCCAATGCATTACCCGCCTTGATCGGCGCCAATGGACCTGAAAGAACCTCATCGCCGGCTTTCAACCCTTTTGGCGCAACGATGTAGCGCCGCTCGCCGTCGCGGTATTTAAGCAGCGCGATGTGGGCACTGCGGTTTGGATCATACTCGATTCGCTCAACGACAGATGGAATGGAATCCTTGTCGCGGCGAAAGTCGATCACTCGATAGTGTTGCTTGTGCCCGCCGCCCTGATGCCGAACGGTGATTCTCCCAGCGTTGTTTCGCCCGCCATTCTTGCGCTTCTTTTCCAGAAGCGCCGCGCACGGCGCACCCTTGTGCAATTCTGGATTGGTGACACTGATCTGGAATCTTCGCCCCGGCGAAGTCGGTTTTTTACTCAAAACTGCCATCAGAAATCCCCAGATCAGCCTATCGAAGTGAAGTCGATGTCATTGCCGGGCTCAAGAAGCACATACGCTTTCTTCCAGTCCGGCCTGTTAACCAGCCCATGCCGGTTTCTTTTGACTTTGCCTTTTACATTGAGCGTTTGAACAGAAGAAACTTTTACCTTGAAAAGCGTCTCGACCGCCTTGTGAATCTCTCTTTTGTTCGAGTTTTTTGCAACCCGGAAGACATACTGGTTGTATTTCCCAGCTACTCCGGCTGCTTTCTCGGAGACATGAGGACTCAGCAGTATGCTGTAAATGCGCTCCTGATTCATGCCAACGCCTCTTCAATTTTCTTCAATGCAGAAAGAGTCACTAGAATCCTTTCGCTTCCGACCAAGGAAACCGGATCGACCGAATCGGCCTCAAGGACATCAACCCCGATCAAGTTTCGTGAGGCCAGATAGAGATTGTTCTCAAACTCCAGCGTAACGATCAGGATCTTCTGCTCCTGGATTCCACTCAGTTTCTCCAGGAGATTCTTGGTCTTGGGCGACTCAAGAGAGAAGTCAGCCAACACAGTGACCCGCTCCTGCCGAACCAGCTCAGAAAAAATCGAGCGAAGCGCTGCCCGGTACATCTTTCTGTTGACCTTCTGCCCATGATCACGCGGAGTGGCCGCAAAGCTTTTACCACCCGATCGCCACAGCGGGCTGCGGCTTGATCCAGCGCGCGCACGCCCTGAACCCTTTTGTCGCCACGGTTTTTTCCCGCCACCACGCACCTCGGCGCGCGTCTTCTGCCCCTTCGAGCCCTGCCGACCACCCGCCAAGTAGGCCACGACAATCTGATGAACCAGCGACTCGTTGAACTCCTGACCGAAGACCTGATCAGAAAGCGAAATCGATCCAGAAGGAATTTCGCCATCGACAAAGGATTTAACTTCAAGCTCCATGATCGGCCTCATTTTGACTTTACAGATGGTCTGACGATCAAATCACCACCTGCCGCTCCCGGTACGGCACCCCGCACGAGCAGCGCATTCTTCTCGAGATCGATCTTGACAATTTCCAGATTGAGCGCGGTGACCTGCTCGGCCCCCATGTGCCCAGCCATCTTTTTTCCTTTCCAGACCCGACCTGGCGTCTGGTTCTGACCAATCGAGCCAGGCGCGCGGTGCGACAGCGAATTGCCATGCGTCGCATCCTGCGTACGAAAATTCCAACGCTTCACCACACCCGCAAAGCCCTTGCCTTTCGACACTCCAGTCACATCCACATGCTGGCCGACCTCAAAGATCGAAAGATCGAGCTCGCCGCCAGGCACCAACTCCGACTCACCCTCAATCACGAACTCCCACAACCCGCGCCCCGCCTCGACATTCGCCTTGGCGAAATGACCCGCTTCAGCCTTTGCAACCCGCGACGCTTTTCTCGAACCCGTCGTGACCTGAACGGCACAATACCCATCACGCGCGGCACTCTTGACCTGAACCACGCAATTGGGCGAAACCTCCAAAACCGTGACCGGAATCGATTCACCCGCAGGCGTAAAAAGCCTGGTCATGCCGCTCTTCCGCCCCACTAAACCAATCGACATCAGACTCTCTCCTGTGCATGGGGCTCTCACCCGCTATGGCCACTTATTTCAAAGTGCTACACATCATTATTCATGGGATCGCGATTTGCGCGATGATTAACCATCAGCAGACCAACTCAGCCGAGACTGATCTGAACATCAACCCCTGCAGCGAGATCGAGCTTCATCAATGCATCGACCGTCTTGTCTGTCGGATCGACGATGTCCAGCAGTCTTTTGTAAGTGCGGATCTCATACTGATCGCGCGCATCCTTATTCACGTGCGGCGAAATCAGCACCGTGAAACGCTCCTTGCGAGTCGGCAGCGGAATCGGCCCCTTGACCTGCGCACCAGTGCGCTTGGCAGTTTCCACGATCTCTTGTGCTGAAACATCGATCAGGCGATGATCAAAAGCTTTGAGACGTATGCGTATTCGTTGATTTTGCATTTGGTCCTACACTGTCTATCAGACACCGAATCCATGCCGGCCAAAAAAGGAAGCAGCATGTTATAGATGGCCGCTCCTGCTGTCAAGAAAGGATGCCGGCACAATCCGCTTGGAATCCCTCGCTCAGGCAATCACTTTGGAGACGACGCCGGCGCCGACGGTGCGGCCGCCTTCG
>JADHED010000979.1_pt1 | contig 27153 bp, 21 predicted proteins | sample 8952041 | NCBI WGS metagenome assembly JADHED01 (sample SAMN16124423, study PRJNA663239) | bioreactor sludge metagenome | isolation source: sludge (control) | place: India:Bengaluru | collected 2018-09-08
AGGAAGAAAACGATTGGAAGATGACCGCAGAGGAATTTGAGAATGCGATGACTCCTTGCACGAAGATGGTCATCATCAATTCTCCCGGCAATCCGACCGGTTCCGTCTATACCCGCGAGGAACTCCGGGCGATTTCGGAGGTTGCTGCCGAGGAAGACATCCACATCCTTTCCGACGAGATCTATGAAAAGCTCACTTACGATGGTGCCGAGCATGTGAGCATCGCGTCGCTCACGCCCGAAGCCTATGATCTCACGATCACCGTCAATGGGTTCAGCAAAGCCTATGCGATGACCGGCTGGAGACTCGGTTACCTGGCGGCCCCGGAGCCGATCGCGAAGGCGATTGACTCGATGCAGAGCCACATGACGTCGAATCCCTGCTCGTTTGCCCAGTATGGTGCTTTGGCCGCTCTCACCGGCGACCAGCAGTGTGTCGTGGACATGCGCGAGGAGTTCGACATCCGCCGTCAATATATGTTCGACCGCCTCAGCAGCATTGCGGGCATCAAAGCCGTCCGCCCGATGGGAGCCTTCTACGTGTTGGCCAATGTGAGCGCACTGGGGCTGAAGTCGCAGAATTTTGCCGACCGCCTTCTCAGCAAGGCGAATGTCGCGCTGGTTCCCGGCATCGCTTTTGGAGACGACCGCACCGTCCGCCTCAGCTATGCGACCAGCCTGGACATCATCAAGACCGGTCTCGATCGCATCGAAGAGTTCTGCAAGTCGATCTAACGGAAACCTCCATGTCCGTTCTCATCGTCGGTTCGATCGCTCTGGATGACATCAAGACTCCCGTGGCGGAGCATCCCAACCTCTTGGGAGGCTCTGCCTCCTACGGGGCTGTTGCCGCTTCGTATTTCAGCCCGGTGAACCTCGTCGGCATTGTCGGCGAGGATTTTCCCGAGGAACACATCGGGCTGCTCCGGAGCCGGAGAATCGACCTTGAGGGCCTACAGGTTGTTCCGGGAAAAACCTTCCGCTGGTCCGGCGAATACATGCTGGACATGAACACCCGGGAGACGCGTTCGGTGGAGTTGAATGTCTTCGAGCATTTCTCCCCGACGCTGCCGGAGAACTACAAGGCCACGCCGTTTGTACTCCTGGCAAACATTGCACCCGATCTCCAGCACCATGTGCTCGACCAGGTCGGCAAGCCCCGGTTTGTCATCGCGGACACGATGGATCTCTGGATCAACATCGCCAAGGAATCCCTGGTCCGCCTGCTCGGGCGGGTCGACATGCTGATCCTGAATGATGGCGAGGCCCGGCAACTCACCGGGGAGAGCAATCTTGTCAAGGCGGCCAAGGCCATCATGGCGATGGGACCGCGGTATGTGGCCATCAAAAAGGGCGAACATGGTTGCCTGTTGTTTGGCAGCAACGGGGAGTTTTTCAGTTGCCCGGCCTATCCGTTGGAAGAGATTCATGATCCGACCGGGGCGGGGGATACTTTTGCCGGAGGGCTGGCCGGGATTCTTGCCCAGGAGAGCGATTCTGCTCCGGTGGATTTCGGAGCGTTGCGCCGGGCCGTGGTTTTCGGAACGGTGTTGGCCAGTTACAACGTCGAGGCATTCAGCCTGGAGCGTCTGAGAACGGTCGATGCCGCCCAAATCGAGGATCGCTGCCGCCTGCTCCGGCTCATGAGCCAGTTTGAGTCCGATTAGCACAGGCTGCCAGGCTGGTTCAGGATCTCCCGGCTTGTGTGTGGGCGATTCCCGGGGGGCGGGACAAACCGAAGAGAAGCGGATTTTTTGTGTACCCAAAGCCACTTGATGCAAACAGGGAAATGCGGCAGTATGGAAACATCAAAACGACGCCGGATATTCCTGAATCGCTTTACAAACGGAGCGGGGTTCAAGACTTTTTGGAAATCAGATATTTTTGAAAGTCTGGAATGAAAACCTGCGCTGTATTGACGGGAGACATCATTGGATCTTCCCAGCTTGGTCCGGAACGCCTGAAGGAGGCGATGGATTTGCTCCGGCATCTGGCCGGTGAGTTTGAGCAGGCCTGTCCCGGGTCTGTTGTGGGCAGTCCCGACATTTTTCGTGGAGATGCCTGGCAGCTTTGTTTGCGGCATCCTTCGTTGGCAATCACGGCGGCTGTCTTCATTCGGGCCGGATGCAAGGCCGATGGATTTGACACACGTATTGGCATTGGCTGGGGAGCGGTCGAGCGCTTGAATCCGGATCGCATTACAGAGTCGATTGGGCCCGCCTTCACGCGAAGTGGAGCTGCTCTCGATGGGCTGGGAAAAGTCCGGCTTCTTGCGGTTGCACGTGCCGAGGCGGAGAACGCCGGGGCGTCCGACATGCTTGCTGCCGGAGTGGATCTTCTTGACGTTCTGATCTCCCAATGGACACAGCGGGAGTCCGTGGCCGTGTATGGTTCCCTGCGCAAGCTTCCGCAGGAGGCGATTGCCGATCTTCCCCAGGCTCGAACGAAGGAAGGCAAACCTCCCACCCGGCAGACAATCCAGGATGCCCTTCACCGGGTGTCGTGGGCGGGTCATATTCAGCCGTTTCTTTCCCGGGCGGAGCGATTCCTCGAAAGGGAGGTGGAAGCATGAATGAGGGTTTCCGTACTTTTGCGCAATCAAAAGCAAGCTCATTGACTTGCTTTCTGTTATTGCAAACTCCAGAGCTTGCATTGCCTTCATGCTGACGATCTTCATCATTCTGCTTGCCGCCCATGTCTTTGGAGATTTCGTCCTCCAGACAAATGAAATGGCAAAGAACAAGGCCCGGTGGGGAGTGTTGCTTGTTCACGCGGGCATTCACGGTGGACTGGTCTATTTGTTGTTGCAGCAATGGGAGGGCTGGCAGGTGCCTGTCGCGGTGGCGGCGTTTCATTTTGGAATTGATTTCATCAAAAGCCGAAGGGCTGCTTCCGCGAGGGCTTTTGCCGGGGATCAGGCGGCCCATGTGCTTGCCCTGGCCCTTGTTGCATCAATCGCTGTTTCTCTGGGATGGGAGCGGCCATTTGGCGGCCTCGCCTGGCGATGGATTGTTGGCTTTGCCGGGTTTGTCGCCGTGGTCCGGGGTGTCGGTTTTTTTGTTGGGGCAAAGGCGGATGAACTGATCGCTGCAAACTCCGAACTTAGGAAGACGATCAAAGCCGGCCTCAAGGATGGAGGAAAACAAATCGGACGTCTGGAGCGGGCATTGATCTATGTCTTCATCCTGGTGGGGGAACCCACCGGCATTGGCTTCCTGGTCGCGGCAAAGTCCATCCTGCGCTTCGAGGAGTCCAAGCAGCAGCCGGTGGCGGAATACGTGCTCATCGGAACCCTCTGGAGCTTTGGTCTGGCCATGGTCATTGCCTGGCTCACCCAGCAGGCCATCAAACTTGGCACGCCCCTTTGATCCTTCCCATGTCAGCCGCCCGATATTTCATCTACGGACTTCCTGCCCTTCTTCTGGCATTGATTGCCGCCAGTTTTTTGAATTCGGCGTTCCTTTCCACAGGAAAAAAGAACGAGATGTCGATTGGCGTGCTCAGCGAGCCCTCCACTTTGAATCCGATCCAACAGGCCGATGCGGCGGCGGCGGAGGTGTTTTCCACGATTTTCAACAGCCTGCTGAAGTATGATGAGAATCTCGAAATCAAGGGGGATCTGGCAAAAACGTGGGTGCTCAGCCAGACGACAACCGTGGTCTTCAAAGATTCCGCCTCTTCCGCAGCGGCGTTGAAATGGGTGGAATCCTGGAAATCCGAATGGGAGGAATGGAAGCTTGAGACGGCCCGAATCGAAGGGAATTTCCTTCTGCTTTCTTTCTCCGAACCGGGAATGGCTGCTTCCGAGGAAATCTTTTCCCGTCTGCCTGCGGAGTCCATTCAACCGCTCGTCACCATCCGGGCCCAGGTGAAGGAAAATGCCCGGGGGCTTTTGAAAGCCTATCGGGAGGCGAATCCGGCCGCGCGGATCGTGCGCGATTGGGTGGAGTCGGGAGGGGCGTTTGAGCTGACTGCCGCTCCGGAAGTTCAGGAGGGATTGAAAACCTGGCTTTCGCAAAATGGCGGTGGGGAGGTGGTGGTGGGAGATCCCGTTCCCTTTCTTGCAGAACCGGAGGTGTTGTTCACGCTGCGCGACCGGGTCCGGTGGCACGACGGGAAGCCGTTCACCTCCCGTGATGTGGCCTTCACCTATGAGGCCATTATGGATGATGCCTTTGCCTCTCCGCGCAAACCCGACTTCGACCTCATCCAGAAAATCGAGACTCCCGGGCTCCGCACCGTCCGGGTGACCTATCGCAAACCGTATTCCCCGGCACTCAACAGTTGGATGATTTCCATCCTGCCCGCCCATATTCTTGAGGGCAAATCTCCCGAGTGGTGGGCTGCAAATTTCAACCGCAAACCGGTCGGCACCGGACCGTTCAAATTCGGCGAGTGGAAGACAAACGAATTCATCCGGGTGGTGCGAAATCCGGATTATTTTGATTCTCCGGGTCCCTGGCTTGATGGAATGGTTTTCCGGGCACTGCCCGATCAGCTTTCCCTGAGGTTGGCGTTTGAGACGCGGCAGGTTGATTTTTGGACGGCGGAGCCTTGGACGGTGGCGACATTTGAGAAGGATCCCCGCTTCGATGTGTTCTCGTCGCCCTCCAGTTCCTACACCTACATCGGCTGGAACCTGAAGCGCCCGCTTTTTCAAGACGAGCGGGTCCGCCGTGCGCTGGCGCATGCAGTGGATATTCCCGCCATGGTGAAATACATTCTTTACGGATACGGGATCCAGAGCACCGGGATCTTTACGCCGCAGATGTGGTTTTTCAACCCGAACGTCACCCCGTTCGGTTACGACCCCGACAAGGCCCGGGCACTTCTCGATGAAGCGGGCTGGGTGCCGGGGCCGGATGGGATTCGCGTGAAGGATGGCAAGAGGTTTTCCTTCACGCTGATCACCAACAATGGAAACGAAATTCGCAGGGACATTGCCACGCTGGCACAGGATGGCTTGAGGAAAATCGGCATTGAAGTGAAGGTGGAACTCTATGAATGGGCGGTTTTTCTCAAGAATCATGTGAACAAGGGGGACTTCGATGCCATGGTTCTGGGATGGGCGCTGGGCGTGGATTACGACCAATACCAGATCTGGCATTCCTCACAGACTAATCCGGAGCAACTCAATGTGGTCGGATACAAAAATCCCGAGGTGGACAAACTCCTTGAATCCATCCGCCAGGAATACAATCGCGAAAAAATCATTTCCATGGCCGGGGAGATGCAAAACCTCATCTACCGCCAGCAGCCGTATCTTTTTCTCTATGTGCCGCAGGGGACTTCCGTGATGTGGCGGGATTCCTACCGGATTTGCCGTCCTGATGGAAAAGGCGGCTGGATTGACTCCCCTGTGGAGATGACCAAGGCGGGATGGAGTTACTGGTCCGAGTGGTTTTATCGTCCCGAGTTCAAAGACCGTCTGCCGGAAAAAGTGCGGAACGCCCTTCAGAAGAAGAGAGATCCGGCGTAGACGTAGACAACGAAAATCGCTGCGGCGATCAGAACTCCCGCAGCCCGGGCGGTTTTTTCGTTCAGCAGGGGGTTGCTCCAGTGGGTGCACGCCGCGGCAAAGGCGATCCATGCCAGCGGCACACAAAAAAGCCACAGGCCCTGGTGGGCAAGGGTCAATGCCAGCGGGGGGAAAGAACCCGCAACGTTGGCTGCATAACCTCCGGATTTGAGCAGGACATTCAGCGCGAGCATTCCGAGGGCGAGAAAGACGAATTGCGTGCTGGCGATGGAGATGATCATGGGAGTGCGTGGAGGGCCGTCCTCATGACTTCCAGAGGAGCGGGCCGGTTGAACCAAATTTCAAAAGAAAGCGCGCCCTGGTGCAGGAGCATGGAGAGACCGTTTGCGCAGCGGGCGCCGACGGCTGCGGCATCCTCCAGCAGGCGGGATTTTCCGGAAGCATACACGGTGTCGTAGACCATGAGGTTCGGGGTGAGCAGGGAAGGGGGGATCAACGGCGGATCCGTGCGACGCATTCCCACAGAGGTGGCATTGATCACCAGATCCGCATGGGCAAGCTGTTCGCGGAGGGCGGAGTCTTCCAATGGAATGGCCTGGATTCGCTCAATCGGCCCGACAAGGCGGTCGGTGCGGAAAAAAGGGGCAAGCTCGTTGGCAAGGGCCTGTGCCTTTTCCCGGGTTCGGTTGACCAGCACAAGGCGTTCACAGGACTCCATGGCACATTGGACCGCGATGGCGCGACCGGCTCCGCCTCCCGCTCCAAGCAGGACCACCCGCAGATCCCGCAGATCCACGGAGAATTCCTCGCGGATGGCGCGGACCAGGCCCGGACCGTCGGTGTTGAAGCCGAGAAGACGATCTCCCTGAACAACCACTGTGTTCACACTGCCGGAGCGTCGGGCGTAGTCATCCGCCTCATCCACGGCGGCCAGCGCGGCGGCTTTATGGGGAATGGTGACATTCACGCCAAGAAAACCGGCTTTCGGGAGGGCCCGGAATGCGGCAGGTGCCTTCTCGGGCGGCACATGGATTCTCACATAACTGGCAGGGATGTCGGCTGCCCGGAGTGCGGCATTGTGGAAAACGGGGGACTTGGAATGGACCACCGGGTCGCCGAAAACGCACAGTCGGGCGGGAGGACTCAGTCTGGAAAAAATCCCGCCCCCATCGATCAGTTCATCTGCGGTGTACACCTCGCTCATGGACAAACTCCAGAGAATCAGGAGCGGGAGTCCCGGGCAAGACTTCCCTCCAGCACAAGTGCAAGTATCGGGGAAGTTCTCTTGACGGGGGAGTGTCTTCCCAAGTTCTCATCCGCTTTTGAGGCTCGTGCCCTTCTCAATTTGATCTGGGCTTGTCTCTTTGCTGTCATGCGATTGTCATAGCCAGCAGGTTCCGTGACAGGGCGCAAATCGTGTTGCTCCTTCTGCGCAGGGGCGAGGATCGAGTTTCTCGATGTTCCAATTCGGGGATAAAAAACGTCCTCTTTTTCGGGCAATCAAGTTTTTTTCGAGTCTGTAAGCAGGGAGAGACCGTTGCTTCTGAAGAAAGGTGAAGAAACAGAAACCTGTCAATAGGAGAAAAACAGCGTTGCCTACGGCTCGCAAAATTTCCAAAAATTACAGGACTGGAGTGCTAATATACTAGACCCACAGGAAGGTTGACCAGTTGGTTTTTCCGTAATGTCGTAGGAGTTATGAAAACCAACTCCCTAAATTATATCGGCGCTGCTCTGGCTGCGATGGCCCTCATCTATCCGGCCACCCCTGCGATGGCCGGCATTTCGACTTGGAATGGCAGTTCGTCGGTGGATCTCAATACTGCAGGAAACTGGTCTTCGCTTCCGGTCAGTGGAAATGACACATGGTCCTTTGGTGCGACCTCCACGGCGGGAACCACCCTGAACAACAACTTCTCCGCAGGTTTTGCAGTGACCGGAATTGATTTTACCTCCACGGCTCTGGCTTACACGATCAATGGTAATGCAATCGCCTTGGGGGGAGATATCACGATGGCCGCAGGTTCTCCAACCCAGAACATCAATCTGAACATGAACTTGACAGGCGTGAGAACAGTTAACACCCGAGCCTCTGGAGATGTGAAACTGGGAGGAAACCTCAGCGGCACCGGAGGACTTGTGAAAGTGAACGGCGGCGGGACGTTGTGGCTTTCGGGAACTAACTCCTATTCCGGCGCCACAACGATCAACGGGGGAGCAATCCGGGTTGGATCGATCAACAACAACTTGGGGACTGGAATCATCAATATCGGTTCAGGAACCACAAGTGGAACTCTCATTATTGAGGGGGTGACGGGGGAGACCACATCGAAGACGATCAATCTTTCCGGCACGACGGGAAGCGCGACGATCACCAACAACATTTCCTCTGGAACACTGATCATTGCGAGTAACATCACAGCGACCGGAGCCGGGCAGAAGACTCTGAATCTGGCGGGAAACAAGACGGGTGTCATCTCCGGAACCATTGTGAACAACAGCTTGGTCAACACCACGAGCGTCAGTGTCAGCGGCGGTTCAACGTGGACACTCTCGGGCGTCAATACTTACACGGGGAATACCAGCGTGAGTGGAGCCACGCTGATTTTGGCCGACAATTCCCAGACAAAATTCTCGATCGGCGCGAACGGAGTTAACAATAAGATCAACGGTTCGGGAACACTGACGCTGGACGGGGACTTTGTATTCGACCTGAGCAGTGCGGGAACAGGCATGGGAGATACATGGAATATCGTGGATGTAACCGCCCTGACAGAGACATTCTCCGGGACTTTTAGCGTGACAGGCTTCACCGACAACATGGACAACACATGGTCGTTTGTGAACAGCGGGATCACCTACACGTTCAGTGAAGCGACCGGAAATCTGGCCGTGACAGCGGTCCCCGAACCCTCCACATGGGCGCTGTTCGCAGCAAGCGCAACAACTGTATTGATCCGGTATCGTCGTCGGATACGCATTTGATTCGGAGGTGTACCACACCGGGGAACTGCGGAGATTTCCGTGGTCAATTCCGAAAGTTGAAAGAAGCCTCTCCATGATTCCCTCCACCCCGTGAGCGACAGGTCCATCACACTTCGTGCTTTTACAATCCTTGAACTCGTTTCGGTCATTGGAATCATGACGGTTTTGGCCGTGCTTTCCACCTATCAGTTGAACAAAATGAAATTGGGCTCCTGGCTTTCCAAGGATCTTGGGAATCTGCGGCAGATCGGCATGGCCATCTCAATGTATGCCACTGACCACAACAGCCTTCTCCCAACGCAATACGAAAAGCTGAACGGCGGAAGATGGGCGCCCCCCTACTGGTCGGACCAGATTCGGGGATATGTGGGACTTTCGTTCTGGAGCGACAATCCCCGTTTGGTGGATCTTATCAACCGGGCCACGGTGTTCAGATCCCCTTCCTGGGACAACAACCATTACATCTCCGGTTACGGATGCAACACGTTCGTCATCAGTGACACCCCGTCCTCTCAACCGGAAGCGGTTTCTGTGTTCCGCATTCCCCGTCCCTCGGAAACGATCATGGCATGCACGGCGGCATGTCCGTCTGATCTCCAGCAGGGCAAATTCAACGCCCAGTGGTTCTTCCGGGCAAACTCCTTTCTGTCCGATCCCATGTCCTCCACTTCGGCCGATCCAATGCCGCGTCCAGCGAAGCATGGAAAAATCGTCGCGCTGTTTGTGGATGGTCATTCTGGCACGCTGGATTTAAAAACCATTGCAAACGATCGGACCGTCGCCGAATCCTATGTGGGGTCCGGAAAATTTTAACCCTATGAAACACTCTCTCCTCAAAATTCCTTCCCTGTTGATTACGGTTCTCAGCATCTTGTTGCCGGGATTCGCCGCTGAGGAAAGTGACGCTCCAGATCTCGTGCGTGCGCGCGATACAAAAGAGGTCTATCTACTCGAGGCCGGAAAGCGCCATTTGATTCCAAGTCTGGAGGTATTCGAGGCCAGCGGATTTGACATGAACCGGGTTCGCCCCATGTCAGCGGACGAACTCGACTCAATCCCCAAAGGGGAGGCCATAGGCAATCCTCCCCAGCCTTACAAGGAAGCTGTTGAAGGAGATTTGCTGCAAGCAGAGAAGGGACCACCCACAGTTTATCTTGTTCAAGATGGAAGACGGCGGCGCATTTCGAAGCGTGAAATTTTTGATTCGTGGGAGTTCGATGCAAACAGAGTTCAGAAAATATCGGCGAAAGACCTTGATGCAATCCCTTTTGGGAAAGACCTTCTTATTCGCTATCCTGTCGCCCGGGATGGGGATCTTCTACGATCGGAGGATGTGAATGAAACGGTTGTGTATTTGATTCAAGGAGGGGTGCGTTGTCGGATTCCAAGCGAAGAAGTTTTCAAAGCAAAAGGGTTTTCCTGGGATAAAGTATTATCGATATCTGGAGAAGATTTGAGCGCCATTCCTGAAGGGGGGGAAGTCCAGTGAGGGGCAATGGTGTTTTCACAAGAAGTTCCGCTGATTTTTCAAGGAGGAGACTGTCCGGCTTTGGGTGGAAAGCGGCAGGAATTGCGCTTTTGCTTGTCGGCCTGTTGACAGGGTGCAGACCGGCTATTTCAAAGAACCAACCTTCCCCTTCCGCCAAGCCTGTTGTTCCTCAAGCGCCTCTGCTGACATACGGGCCATCCGCAAAACACGTGAGATATTTTGGACAGTGGCTGCTTCGGGACGAAGAGACAGATCAAACGGTCATGTTCCTGACAATATGCAGTTCAATTGTCAACGGACAGCCTTCCAATCGAATGCCTGGAGATGGTGGCACCTACAATGATCCGTGCAAGACATGGTGGGCGGACAGGATTTGGATGGCTGTGCATTGCGGGGATGGGAAAAGACCTCAGGAATGGGGAAAACCCGAGTTGGTCCTGAGCATTGGAGGAAAGGGAGAAGAAGCGCTGGTGGGCGATCCGAGCGTCGTATGGTGGATGGGAAAATGGCACATGTTCTACGAGGGAACAGATTGTCCAGATGGTAGTAGGAACCTTATTTTTCATGCGACTGCGGACAGCCTCCATGGTCCGTGGGCGAAACAGGGACAGGTGGAAGGGCTGGGGGGCAATGTTCAGGGATCTGGCCTGAGTTGGCCGACGGTGCTTGTTTATGAGAAGAACCTGTATCTTTATTACACCGATGGGAGTGCTCATTTGTTGTGCGCGAAAGCCGTTTCTTCGGAAGCCACTCGGTTTGAGCAAATAACGGAATCCGGCAACCAGGGCGGAAGTCCCCAAGTTGTTGTGAACGGAGAATGGGTTAACCGGGCGCAAGTTTTTTCAAAAGACGGGCAATTTATATTGGTTTATGACGCGGACCGACGAACACGGATCAAGGTAAGCGTTGCTTCCTCGCCGTTTTCTTTTCCTAAGGGAAAGGAATTGCATGCCGTTCAATCTGGAAGCTTATGGGAAGCATTGCGAATTGGGTTGCCCTGTTACTACCGGGTAAATGGGGAAGATCGGATTTACTACACCGGTGAGGCAGAGGAGGCAACGGAAGGAGTGTTGGGTGGGGGACTGGGCGTGCTGCTTCCCAAGCTTTGACTGAAGGAAAAATATGCGTGATTTTCGTTGGAAAGATTACGTAATGGCAAGAATGATGCTAGCCTGTCTGTCTGCGATACTTTGCGCGCCAGGCTCAATTGTTTTGGGGGACGATATGATGGAGTGGACCCATGTTGCAGATCGCTATGTATTGGAGAAAAACGACAACCCTTGGAAGGCGAAATGGATTGATGCTGGTTCGGAAATTTCACCCGAAGAAACGGGCCGAGTCTTTTATCTCAGGAAGACATTTGTTACAGACGATCCTGCGGCGTTTCGAAGAGCTTATGTGTCGGCGGACGGGAAATACAAGTTGTGGGTAAATGGCGTCCCTGCGGGGAGGGGACCGGCGCGTTTTGATCCGCAGCACCAGCAGTATGACACTCTCGATATCTCAGGACTGATCCGTCCGGGAACGAATGTTATTGCTGCCGAGGTTGCATACTGGAAAGGAGGCGATTCATTGACGGGAGGTCCATATTTCCAAATAAGTGCACAACCCGGTTTTCTTTTTGAGTCTGGGTCCGTGTGTTCTGATTCGACATGGAAGACAAGGGTATCCCGCGCGCATTTCCCTCCCCCTGCAGGATATACCCAGATTCTTACATCGGGAAACTGGCAGGAAAAAGTCGATGGTCGCAGGCTTTTTTCAGGATGGGAGCGTGCGGATTTCAATGACCGCGATTGGCGGCCTGCAAGAATGCTCTATCCCGTTGAACCCCGCGGAGCAGGAAAATACGAGGCACCGTGGAATGTTCAGGCCAGAGAAATTCCACCGCCCGAGGAAAAAAGACCGGAAAGCACGAAGATCATCCAGTCCGGCATAGTTGTCAATTCGTGTGAGCATGCACCGTTTGGTTTTGATGTAATGGCGAATAAAGAAACCCCGGTCTTTCCTGTGACCATTCCGGCGGACGGAAAGGTTCATTACCTTGTTGTTGATGCCGGGCATATAGTGACTGCATTTCCCCGATTGGAATTGGAGGGCGGAGAAGGAGCCGAAGTGGAATTGTCCTATGCCGAGGCTCCTTCTCTGAATGGATGCAAGGGGGAGCGAAGCAGCTTGGGAAACATGAGAATTGAGGGATGCAATGATTCCTATATAACGCATGATGGACGACAATATTACGAGCCATTCCTGCACCGCACGTTCTGGTATGTGCGCATTGCAATCAAAGCACTCAAGCCATTGACGGTTCTGGGATTGAGTTACAGATGGACCGGCTATCCGTTTGCGGAGCGAGGAATGTTTCTTTGTTCAGACGAGACTTTGAACCGAATATGGCAGACTGGGAGATATACAGCTCGTCTATGCGCACATGAGACTTACGAAGACTGCCCCTACTACGAGCAGCTCCAATATGTGGGAGACACACGTCTGCAGGCTCTGATCGGCTATTATGCATTTGGAGACGGCAGATTGGCAAAAAATGCCCTTAGGCAATTGAACTTCTCACGCTTTCCCGAGGGGCTCGTTCAGTCGCGTTACCCTTGCCGGCAAACCCAGGTTATCCCGGGTTTTTCACTTTACTGGTTGCTAATGCTTGACGACTATTACCTTTACACAGGAGATTTGGATTTGGTCAAGGAATGCACCATTGGAATCCATTCGGTGCTGCGATTTTTTGAAGGGTGTATCTCGGCAAGGGGATGCCTCAAGAATATCCCCTATTGGAATTTTCATGATTGGGCTTTTCCAAACCGAGGGGTTCCCGTTGCTTTTTCTGAAGACTGTATTTTGAGCACCATGCTCTATAAGGGAGCTTTGGATGCGGCTGTGAGACTTATGTCAGCATTGGGGGAGAATGAAGATGCCATCCGGTTTTCTTTGAAATCTGCGGAGGTTAAAAAAGCTCTCAATTGTTATGCCTGGTCGGATAAAGAAGGGCTTTATGTTGATGAAATTGGATCGAAAAGCTTGAGTCGTCACGTCAATGCCGCCGCGATTCTTTTCGACGTGGCTGATGCCGAGAAAAGACAGCGAATCGCGAAGCGACTGTTCAACGATCACGAGGTGAGGGACACATCATTGTTTTTTTCCTTTTATCTGCACCAAGCAGCACTGGAGTTGGGCCAGGGTGGATATATTCTTAGTGACATGAGTCGATGGCAAAAGATGTTGGACATGGGAACCAGCACATGGTGGGAAGTGCCGGAGAACCCGCGAAGCGACTGCCATGCATGGTCTGCATCGCCTACCTGTACTTTGGTACAGTTGCTTTTGGGGATTCGCCCAACCGAGCCGGGATTCAAGCGGGTGGAGATCAAACCTTATACTGCAAATCTCAAGTGGGCAAAAGGTGCTGTGCCGACACCGCTCGGTGACATTCTGGTCTCTTGGAACAAGGACAAGGAATTCAAACTTGAATTGACCATCCCCCCCGGCATGGAAGGCGATGTTTTGTTGAATGGGAAAAAGCGGACAATTGGCTCCGGAAACCATGTGATTTATGAAAAATAAACTGCTGCCATCCATATTTTCGCAAAAATCCTTCTGCTTTTTCCTTGGCCGACTTTTTTTGTGCATGGCAGCAGGGACGGGGATGGGCATTGCCGGGCAGGCGGAACCGGTCGGACAAGAGAAAATGCAGGCTGATACGGCTGTGGTAATGGATTATATCAAAAGATCATTTTCACTGACGATCAGGAAATCGGATGGGAAACAAGGAGAAAATATCGATGTGCCGTATCCTTACACGGTTCCATGCGCGACGGGGTTGTTTCAAAACCTGTTTTACTGGGATACCTACTTTACAAACCTGGGGCTGTTGCGGACAGATTTCAAGGAGGTGGCAAAAAACAACACTGACAACCTTTTGTTTCTGGCTGACAAACTGGGATATGTACCCAATGCCAACCGTTGGGAATATTCCAACCGCTCCCAGCCGCCATTGTTGGCATGGATGGTGCGCGATATTTTCACGGAAACAAAGGATCTCGAGTGGGCGGGGGATGCGTATCGAGTCTTGACCAGGGAGCATCATTTTTGGATGACGCAGAGATTGTCACCCACCGGGCTTAATTGCCATTCCCATTCGGCAACGGAAGGAGAGCTGGAGAAGTTTTACACATTTTTGTCACAGAACCGATTCAAGGAACTGGCCCTTGCCGACCGTAAAGAAAAGTTGGCCTTTAGCAGCCAGTCCTTGAGTGAAGCTGAGACGGGGTGGGATTTCACTCCCCGTTTTGATCGTCGCTGCGGGAATTTTTGTCCTGTGGATTTGAATGCCAACATGTATGCCTGCGAAACGATGTTGGCGAATCTGGCCAGAGCACTGGGCAAAAGGGAAGAGGGAGCTTTTTGGGATGAGCAGTCCGAAAAGCGCAGAAAATTAATGGTGAAGTATCTCTGGAACGAGGAAGTCGGTTGCTACACAGACTACGATTATGTGAATGGACGGCAAAGCGATCTGGTTACGTGTGCCTCCCTTTTTCCTTTGTGGGCAGGGGTTGCGACACAAGAGCAGGCCCAAAAGACCGTCGATAAAACGAGAATGTTGCTGGAATATGATTTCGGACTTGTTGCTTGCGAGCGACGTTCCCAAAAATACATCTATCAATGGGACTATCCGAATGGATGGCCTCCGCTACAATGCATTGCAATTCAGGCTTTGGATCGTTACGGTTTCAGGGAAGATGCATGTCGCATTGCCGAAAAATACGTCGGAACAGTGGTTCGAAATTTTGAAAAAACCGGAGGTATGTGGGAGAAATACAATGTTGTTACCGGGGCCACGGATGCCGTTGATGAATACAAAATGCCGCAAATGCTGGGATGGACGGCTGGGACATTCGTATTCGCTGTCGAATATTTGCAGCAGAATCATGCCGTTGCTCGGGATGAGGTGGGGCATGGTTTGCAGAATTGAGTTTTCAACTGAGAGCCAAAGCCGGGAGTGTTTTTGTTGTGGTGGAAAGTCTCATGCACTCCCCATCTTTTTGCTGTCATGATAAAACAAGGAAAAACAATTGTTCCAAATTTCGATCCCCAGAGGTTTCCCATAGCGGTTGTTGCAATTCCCAACCATCCCGAATATCCGTTGCACACGCATGCCTTTACGGAAATTCAAATAGTTCTTAAAGGCTCAGCGACAAATGTGGTGGACGGGTGTCCCTATCGGGTCGGACCCGGAAGTGTTTTCATATTATACGGATCGCACAATCATGCGATCAAGGATGTGGATCAATTGCATTTGCTGAATGTCCTCTTCGACCCAACCCAAATTCAATTGCCCGGGTTTATTACTCGAAAGCATGAAGCCTTGGCATCGTTGCTTGTGCAACAGCCACTGAAAAAGCGCAAAGAAGCAGATGTTGCCCCTTTTCTGATGCTTAACCAAGATTGTTTGGCGAGAGTGGAGGCGCTGGGTTATCAGCTTTTGTCGGAAATCCAATCGCAAAAACTTGGCTGTGAATTGTTCAGTGTTGCCTATCTTCTTGAGATTATGGCTTTGTTGACAAGATCCTGCATTTTCACACCCGAGGTTCATCCCAAGCATGTTGATGCCATTGAGAAGGCCTGCAACCACATGTCCCAACACTACATGGAGCAGATGGATATGGATAAAGTGGCCAGACAGGTGGGGCTCTCCCGAAGTCGGTTTTACAATCTTTTCCATCAGATTCAAGGGCAGAGCCCGGGCAGCTATTTGCTCCAGCTTCGAAACAGGAGAGCCGCCTATCTTTTGAAAAATTCCCAATCAAGCATTACAGAGATCGCTTACGAAGTGGGTTTTTCCGACAGTAACTACTTTTCGCGTTCTTTTTCTCGGATGTTCGGAGCCTCCCCACGCGTTTTTCGGAAGGCGCCCATTTGTCTCGTGGATCTAGAAAGGCCGTGCTAAGTCGACTTTACGGTATGGCAAAGTGAAAGACAGAGCCCCCTGCCGTGGACAATCGTGGGTTACCCGTGGATGCGGAAGGTGTCTTTTGCGGAAAGACTCGCAATGAATGCCGCGGCCAGCCTGGCGGCGGATTCGACGTCCTTCATCGAGATCATTTCCACCGGGGAATGCATGTAGCGGAGCGGGATGGAGAGAAGAGCGCAGGGGATGCCGTCCCCCGAGGTGTAGATCACATCCGCATCGGTTCTTGTGGAGCGGGAGACGGCTTCGTGTTGGACGGGGATTTTCTGTTTCTCCGCCGTGGAGATCAGACGCTCGACGACCAGAGGGTGGTTGGCGGCTCCGTGCGAGAGGGCGGGACCGTCTCCGAGTTTCACCAAACCGTGTTCTTTGACCGGGATTCCCGGGGTATCCGTGGCATGGGTGACGTCGAAAACCAAGGCCACCGAGGGAGCGAGGCGATGGGCGACCATTTTCGCCCCGTGGCTGCCGATTTCCTCCTGGACGCAGTTGACGGCGAAGGTGGTGGCGGCCGGGCGTTTTTTTTGGAGCTGCTCCAGGGCCAGGGCCAGCACATAACCGCCGATCCGGTTGTCGAGCGCGCGCCCGACAATGTGATCGCCGTGAAATTCCGTGGCGGCAGACTCAAAAAGGGCGGGGCACCCGACGCGGATTCCCCGTTCCGCGACTTCCGCCGCAGAGCGGGCCCCGATGTCCACGAAGAGATCTTTCCAGTCGGGAATCTTGTCCTTGCCGGTGTCCCGGAGGTGGATGGCTGTGTTCCCGATGATTCCCGGGACGATTCCTGCAGACCCGAAGAGCGAAATGCGCCGGGCCGGGGCAAGTGTGCGATCGGAGCCGCCCAAGGGGCCGATGGAGAGAAAACCGTTGTCATCAATATGCCGAACGATGAAGCCGATCTCATCCGCATGGGCTTCCAGCATCACGGAGGGAGCCTGCTTCGCCGATCCTTCCAGAACAGCCCAGGCATTGCCGTAGGCATCGGTTTCGATCCTGTCCGAGGCTCCACGGGCAAGAGCCATCCATTTTTGCTGACCGGCTTTTTCCCATCCGGAGGGGGAGGGGGTGGCGAGAATATCCAGAAGAGTTTTCCTGTTCACCAGGTCAGTCTTGCAGGCTTCCGGCGGGGTTCAACTGGAAATCTTCAGCCTGGATTCCGGAAAAAGGCAGCGACGGCAGGTTGACAGGCGGCGTTTGCCTCCGCATAGTCCGGCCCCGCCTTTGATGCGGCTGAATCTATGGATAAAATTCGAAATATTGCAATCATCGCCCACGTTGACCACGGGAAGACCACGCTGGTGGACCAACTTCTCAAGCAGGCGGGAACGTTCCGTGCCAACCAGAAGACCGAGATCCGGATGATGGACTCGATGGATCTGGAAAAGGAAAAGGGGATCACCATTCGCGCCAAGAACGCGGCGTTCCGCTGGAATGGATACCATGTCAACATCGTGGACACTCCGGGGCACGCGGATTTCGGCGGCGAGGTCGAACGCATCATGAAGATGGTGGACGGTGTGTTGCTTGTGGTGGACGCCCATGACGGCCCGCAAGCGCAGACGAAGTTTGTGCTTCGCAAGGCGATGGAAAACGGTCTCAAGCCGATCGTGGTGATCAACAAGATCGACCGCGAAAATGCCCGTCCCCACAAGGTGCTGGACATGGTTTTCGAGCTCTTCCTGGAACTCAATGCCAATGACGAGCAATTGGATTTCCCCCATATCTATGCAAGCGCCCGGGACGGTTATGCCAAGCGCGAGCTGGTGGATCCCAGTGAGACCATGGTGCCCCTCTATGAGGCGATTGCCTGGCATATCCCGGCTCCGAAGGCCTCGGATGCGGGATTTTTCCAGATGCTGGTCTCGAATCTCGATTACAGCGATTATCTTGGCCGGATCGCCTACGGACGAATCATCAGCGGATCGGTCAAAGTCGGCCAGAGCATCGTCTGCATCCATGCGGACGGCCGCAAGGAACGCGGAAAAGTCACGGCTCTCTTCGGCCACGAGGGACTCGAAAAAGTCCAGATCGAGGAGGCATTCTCCGGCGATATCATCGGTCTGACCGGGTTCGAGGAAGTTTTCATCGGCGAAACCCTCACCGATACCGAGGACCGCGAGGCTCTGCCTTTTGTGGACATTGATCCTCCGACGATCGCGATGAAGATTTGCGTGAACGATTCTCCTCTTGCCGGAAGGGAAGGGAAATTGCTGACCGCCCGCCAGATCCGCGACCGCCTGATCCGCGAGACCCGGACGAACGTTTCCCTGATCGTCAGCGACACGGAGATTGCCGGTCACTTCGACGTCAAGGCCCGTGGAGAAATGCAAATTGCGGTTCTCGTCGAACAGATGCGCCGCGAGGGATTTGAGATTCTGGTTTCCCGCCCCGAGGTGATTTTCAAGCGCGAGGAAGACGGAACCCTTCTGGAGCCGATGGAGACTTTGTATGTGGATGTTCCTTCGGAAAACCTGGGCGACATTCTCCAGTCGCTGGCGGGCCGCAAGGCGGAAATCGTGAACATGGAGCACAAGTCCCACAGTGTGCTTGTGGAAGCCACGATTCCCACACGCGGGCTTATCGGGTTTGAGACCGATCTCGTCAACGTCACCAAGGGCCATGGCATTGCCAGCCACCTTTTCAAGGAATACGGACCTCACAAGGGGGATATCCCGAGCCGCAACAACGGGGTGCTGGTTTCCATGGAAGCCGGAACCAGCATGGCTTATGCGCTGGACAGCATCCAGGAGCGGGGACGCCTGTTCATCGGGCCCCAGGAAGAGATTTATGAGGGAATGATTGTCGGGGAAAATGCCCGTCCGGACGACATGCCGGTCAATCCCTGCAAGGCGAAAAAGCTGACCAACATGCGAAGCCAGGGCGATGGAAAGGGAATTTCCCTTGCACCTCCTCTTGTTATGAGCCTGGAACGCGCTCTCGAATACATCGCTCCCGATGAATACGTCGAGGTCACGCCCAAGTCGCTTCGCCTGAGGAAAAAAATCCTCGATGCCAACATGCGCAAGCGCGCAGGCAAGAGCTGATCCTTCACAAAAATGGGGAACGGATGCCAGGTGTGTCCGCTCCTCGTGAAGAGAAAATCAAGAAACCCGGCCCACAAAGCCGGGTTTTTTTTGGTCTTTTCGACGGGAACCTCCTTTTGAAAAAACTACCCTTCCGTCGTCACCCCGAGAGGAATTTCTGATTGGTTGGCCGAAAGGGGATGGTCTGCCACGAGCCTGACCCGCCGGATGAGCCAGATGCTGAGGAGAGTGGAGCCGAGGGCAAGCCAGCCCAGCCACTGGACATGGAGAAGTCCGCCCGATGTCTGAACCACCACCCGACCTGCAAAGATCGAGGCCAGACCGCTGCAAAAGTCCCGCGTGCAGGCGGTCAGACTCATGAAACCTCCCCGGCGAACGGAAGAAACCGCCGACGTGAGTGTGGCCTGCGCGGGAATGAAGCGCCCTCCGGCAAATATGAAGAAGGCTCCGGTCAGGACCAACGTCACGGCAAGTGGCAGCATCGGGGCGTGTGTGATGAGCAGAATGAGCAGCGCGGCAACCGCGGCCAGGATGGTGAATACTCTGATCCTCCCATGGCGGTCGGACATTCGTCCAATCAGCGGAGCGGAAACAACCGTAAGAACACCTCCCACCACGTAGACCAAGGCAAGATGCGATTCCGGGAAACCGAGGTTGAAAACCAGATGGGGAGAGAGAAAGGGAATGATGGTAAAGTGCCCGAAGACAAGAGCGACCATCAGAAGCAGTCCCCTCCAGGCATTGGGATCGGAAAGCAGAGTGGCAAAGTTTTTCAGGGAGGCAGGCGGGCCGTCCACCAGGTGCCCTCGCACATGCGGCAACCACAGCATCAGAAGCAGCTCCACCACGAGACCGATGCCGACGATCAGGTAGAACGGAGCCTCCCAGCAAAAAAGTTGGGCGAGAAACAGGCCAAAAGGAACCCCCAGCGCGGCAGCGGTGGAAAAAGCGGTCATGATGATCCCCATGGCGGCTCCCCGGCGCTCTGTTGGAACAAGATCGCCGACAATCGCAAGAATCGTCGCGTTGGAAACCCCGCCAAAAGCCCCGCAGATGCCCCGTGCCAAAAGCAGGCCTGTCGCGGTATGGGACGCGGCACAGGCATAGGTGCCAATCAGAAAGCCCGCATAGGAAACCAGAAGAACCATTCGGCGGTCATAGCGGTCAATAAAAGGTGCTGTTAGCAGGCCGACGACGCCGGCGGTCATGGTGTAGGCGGCGATCAGGAGGCTGAACTGGGAAGCGGAGATGGAGAGGACCCTCATCAACTGTGGCCCCAGCGGCATCATAATCATGAAGTCCATGATGTGCGTGAACTGTACCATTGCCAGAAGGAGGAGAAGGGTTTTTTCGGAAAGACGGGCTTTGGAAACAGGGATCACGGAAGAAAAGACGATGACGTCCGGTGCGGGAAAAAAAAGCCCAAAGTGGTGCTGCTCACCGCACATTGTAGCGTGCTTTCAGGATTTGTCGAAAGATGCCGCCTGTGGTAGATCCCGGGAATGCCCATCAGGAAGCCGGAAAAAACACGGTGTGAGTGGTGTCTGAAAGATCCGCTCTACATCCAATATCACGACAAGGAATGGGGTCGTCCGGTTCATGACGACCGGGTGCTTTTTGAGTTTCTCATTCTGGAGAGTTTTCAGGCGGGGCTGAGCTGGCTCACCGTGCTCAAGAAACGTGAGAATTTCCGCCGGGCCTTCGCCGGTTTTGACGTGGAAAAAGTGGCGCGTTTCGATGCGCGAAAGGTGGAGCGATTGATGCAGGACGCGGGGATCATCCGGAACCGCATGAAAATCGAGGCGGCCATCAACAATGCGCGACGGTTCAAGGAGGTTCGGAAGGAGTTCGGTTCCTTTGACAAATATGTCTGGAGTTTCACGGGAGGAAAGCCCGTGGTGAACAGACCCCGCACGCTGGGGGAAATCCCGGCGACCTCCGCACTGTCCGACGCGATGAGCCGGGACATGGGCGCGCGGGGTTTCAAATTCCGCGGCAGCACGATCTGTTATGCTTTCATGCAGGCAGTCGGGTTGGTGGATGATCATACTGTCGATTGTTGGAGAAAGAAGGGAAAGCGCCCTGTATGATTGTCCGCGATCGTCTGTTGAGCCAGGGCATCGCGTCCGGGCTTCCCGGAGGGCCTGCCGGTGTTGTCGCATCCATGGGAGCGGTGCAGGCGCAGGACTATTCCTCCGCGCTTTGGGCCATCGGGCTGCGTTCGCCGGGAAGTGCCGAACAGGATGTCGAGTGCGCGGTGGCGGAGAGAAAGATCATCCGCACCTGGCCGATGCGCGGGACGCTGCATTTTGTTGCTGCGGATGATGTGCGGTGGATGCTCCGTCTTCTCACTCCGCGTGTCCTTTCGGGAACAGCACGGCGTGTGCGCGAACTGGGGTTGGACGATGCCGCTTTTGCGAAGAGCCGGAAGGTGCTGACCCGGGCTTTGCAGGGCGGGCGGTGTTTGACGCGTGAAGCCGTGCTGGAGCACCTGGAGAAAGCGGGACTTTCCCCGGCCGGTGGTCGTGGGTATCACATCCTGTTCCGTCTCGCCCAGGAGGAGTTGATTTGTTTCGGGCCGCGTTCCGGCAAAACGCACACTTTTGTGCTGCTGGACGAGTGGGTTCCCAAGTCACGGATCTGTGATCGCGAGGAATCTCTTGCAAGGTTGGCGAAGCGGTATTTTGACAGCCATGGTCCGGCCACGTTGCAGGATTTTGTCTGGTGGACGGGGCTTTCGGTGACGGATGCCCGGGCGGGAATTGCAGGGGCTGCGGGAAAGCTTGTCTGCGTCCGGTTTGAGGGAGTCGAACATTGGGGGCCGGAAGAACCTCCTGGGCAGAAATCCGCCGGTGATGCTGCGGTGGCGTTCCTGCCTGCCTTCGATGAATACCTTCTTGGTTACAAGGAACGTGGCGCTGTGCTGGAGCCTGTTCACAGTGGCAAAGTGAATCCGGGAAACAACGGAGTGTTCATGCCCATTGTGCTCCTCCGGGGTCGCGTGGCGGCCACATGGAAGCGTGTGATCAGGAAAAAGGCGGTTGTCATGACGGTGCATCCTTTTGCACCACTCCGGAAAGTCGATCGCGTGGCTTTGCAGGCTGCCGCCCAACATTACGCCCGGTTTGTTGGAGTGGAATCCGCCGAGGTTTCCTGACGCTTTTTCAGCGAAACTCCCAAACAATCAGGTGCTGCTGCCATCCAGAAGATGGATGAGTTGTTTCTTTGCATCCCACTCAAAAAGCCCGGCATATCGTCCCCAGGAGATGAGGGTGTGGGCGGTGTCGAGAGGAGGATGCCCGGGCACCCATTCAAGAAGACGGGCGCGAAGGGCGTCGGCGTCGAGCTTTTTCACGCGGAGAAGCTCATCGCGAATTTTGAGGAAGAGGCCGAGCTTGCCGATCTGGGCGCGAAGGATGGCTTTGCGTTCGGTGATCGGGGAAGACTGGATGCGTTGGCCGAGAGAGGTGAGGGCGACGTGATCGTGCGGAGTGTAAACGAGGCCGAGCATCTCGGCGGCTTTGACGGCCTCAAGCATTTCATCGAACTTCTTTCCCAGATCGTCTCCAAGTTCAAAGAGATCGCGAGGGGATTCATCACAGAGGGAAATGAGTCCGAGGATTTCTCCAATCGTGGCCCGGGGGAGAGGACGGATTGCGGGAGCGGCTGTTTCCGTTGATCCGGCTTCGGGCAATTCGTGATGAGTGAGGATGGAGTGGATTTTTTCAACGATCTCCTGGAATTCCGGTGTGCCGGGTTCGCGCGGGTAGGGAAGGGGATTCGGGATATCGAGGGCGATGCGGCCCGGGTGGGCTGCGAGCACGATGATCCTCTTGGCGAGATAGACGGCTTCCTCGATATTGTGAGTCACCGATATCATGGTGCGGAGTGGATTCTCCGGATCCGCACACAGGCGCCCAAGTTCATTGCGGAGGGATTCCGCCGTGAGCACGTCAAGGGCGCTGAACGGTTCGTCCATGCAGAGCACTTCGGGGTTGACGGCCAGAGCCCGGGCGATGCCGACGCGTTGCTTCATGCCCCCGGAAAGCTCGCGGGGATAGACCTTTTCATAGCCGGAAAGACCGACCATTTCGAGAGATCGGCGTACCCGCTCCGAGATTTCGCCTGCGGGGAGAGCGTATTGTTCGAGCGGGGCACTGACGTTGCCTTCGACTGTCAACCAAGGGAAAAGGGCGAAATTCTGGAAAACCATGGCCACGCCGGGACAGATGCCGGTGACTTCATGCCCGTTGAAAAGAACTTTCCCCCGTGTGGGACGGATGAGCCCGGCCATGAGACGGATGAGAGTGCTTTTTCCGCAGCCGGAGGGCCCCAGAAGGGCAACAATGTCATTCGAAGCAATGTCGAGGGAGATGTCCCTGAGAATGACCGCCGGGGGGGCGTGCTTCTCAGCAGTGAATTCCAGCGAGACATTTTCCAATTTGATGACGGGCTCGTTCATGGTGTGCTAACCTCCAAATCGACAGTAGAGATCGCCTTTGCGTTGCAGGGTTTTCCAGAAGGTGCGGTTGATGACCACGACGCAGACAGCCATGACGACAACGGCTGCGGCGAGGAGATTGAAGTCACCGGAGGCCGTGGCTTCGCTGATGGTTGCTCCGAGTCCGGTGGCGGTGAAGGTTTTGTCTCCCTGTTGAAGGTATTCCGAAACGATGCTTGCGTTCCAGGCTCCTCCGGCAGAGGTGATCCAGCCGGTGACGAGTGGCGGGAAGATGGCGGGGAGGAGAAAGTGTCGCCAACGGGCCCAACCACGGAAGCGGAAGATGTCGGCACAGGCGATCATATCCGTCGGGATGGCCTGTGCTCCGGCGGCGACATTGAAGAGGATGTACCACTGGGCACCGAGCATCATGAGGATGATTGATCCCCACTGGAGGTTGCCCCCGACGGCCAGAACCAGACCGAACACAAGAGGGTAAAGCATGGGGGCCGGAAAGGAGGCGGCAAATTGGATCACCGGTTGCAGGGTGCGTGCCCACCTGGGATTCAGACCGATCCAGACGCCGACAGGGATTGTCCAGAGCGAACTGATCAACAGAGCGCAGATCACGCGGAGGAAGGTGATGCCTGCATCGCCGATGATGCCAAGCCACCCGGTCGGAGAAACCTTCGCGAGCATGAATCCGAGTTGGACGAGTCCCAGTCCGCTGACAACGAAAATGGCGGCAAGAATGCCCCAATAAGTGAGGCCGCCGGCGGGTGAGGGTTCGTGGTGCTTCTTGAGGGAAACAAAGGAGGGAACGGCGGGGAGAAGTTTTCGAAGCTCCGTCATGGCCAGCATGGGCGCGGCGGCGGCGTATCCAACGAGATTTGAACGGGCCACCATCCTGCCGATGAGAGTGGTTTCGCGTGGTCCGCTGGCGGTATCCTCCAGCTTGAATTTTCTCGACCAGATGACAAGCGGCCACCAGACGAGGCGGTCCACCGCGACGATCATCACTGCCATGGAAGCGACTGCGGCAATTTGGGCGGGAACATTGCCTTTGGAGATGGCTTCACTCATGAAGGAACCGACTCCGGGAAGCTGGAAATTCTTGTTTCCAAGAGTAAATGCTTCGTTGATCGTGAGGAAAAACCACCCGCCGGCCATCGAAACCATGCAGTTGTAGATGAGACCCTGCGCGGCGAAGGGAAGTTCGATGCGCAGGAAAGTTTTCAGGGGGCCATATCCGCAGAGCACTCCCATCTGGCGCAATTCGATGGGAACGGCCTTGAGGGAGTCGTAGTAGCTGAAGACCATGTTCCAAACCTGGGCGGTGAAAATCATCAGAACGCAGGCCAGTTCGAGGCCGAGATTGGTCGTTGGAAAGATCATGACCAGGGCGAGGACAAGTCCCGGCATGAAGCCAAGCACGGGGATGCTTTGAAGAATGTCGAGCAGGGGAAGGAGGAGGCGTCTGGCGCGGGCGTCATAGTAGGCCCAGGTCGCGTACCCAACGGCGAAGACGAGGGAGAGAAGCATGGCGGCCCACCCGCGTGCCAGGGAATAAAGTGTGTATTCGGGAAGTTTGCCGATGGAGAGGTCAATGGGAGTCTCCGCACGGAAGGGAGCCTTCCATTGCTGGGCGACATTGAGGATCGCAAAGAGAAGTGCGCCGAGCACACAGACGACCAGCGCGTCGGCAAGCCGGGAACGGGTGGGTGGCTGGTTGGTGTTCACGCCGAGCCGATGAGAATGCCGGTAAGAAAGACGAGAACTCCGCCGACAACGACCTGGAAGGCGGCGGCGAGGAGCGGGGTGTCCATGTATTTGTGACGGATCCAGGAGATGACGGCGAGTTCGACGGCGACAACGGCCACGGCCACGATCATGGCAATATGGAAGTCGGCGATGAGAAACGGCAGGGTGTGGCCGATGCCGCCCAGTGTGGTCATGAGCCCGCAGACGATGCCCCGGGCCCAGGGGTGTCCGCGTCCACTGATGACGCCGTCGTCCGAAAGAGCCTCGGCAAAGCCCATGCTGATGCCCGCTCCGAGCGAAGCCGCCATGCCGACGAGAAAGGCGTCCCAACTGTCCTTTGTCGCATAGGCGGCGGCAAAGACCGGCGCCAGGGTGGATACGGATCCGTCCATGAGACCCGCGAGCCCGGGCTGGATCACCTGGAGGACGAAGAGTCTCCTTGCCGCCTCATCCTCGGATTTGCGTTCTCCCGAGGTTTCAAGGTCTTCCTTCATTCCGGCCGCCATTTCTTCGTGCGTCTGCTCGGTGGCAGCCAGTTCGTCGAGGAGGGAGCGGACGGCAAGATCGTTCGTGAGTTTTGCGGCAGATTGGTAAAAGCGGAGCGACTCGGCTTCCATGACCTCGACCGTTTCCCGGACCTGCCTGATGTTCAGCGTGAGCGAGAGCCAGAGAGGCTTCCGGCGGATGAAACCCTTCACGTCCTGACTGCGCACGAACGGAATGTGGTCCCCGTAGCGCTGCCGGTGCATTTCCATGAGCCTTTTGGCGTGGGTGAGTTCCTCATCCCGCATGGATTCCAGCATCTTTGCCGTGGCCGGATATTTTTCCTTCAGGCGGCTGGCAAAATCGCCGTAAATCCGCGCATCGTCTTCTTCCAGGGAAATTGCGAGGGCAAGAACCTCGCTGGGAGAGAGGTCTTTGAAAGATCTGGGCATGATAGAGCCTTTGTGCCGTGGTGATTCACGGCAGATCAAGAAGCAATTTGTGAATTTTCCGAAACGAACGCCCGCGTGCTCCGGAATCCGATCTCAAGCGATTTGGACAGCGTCGTGTGGTTGGACGGAAGATTTTGACCGGAGCATGTGGAGGAAATTTCCCAAAAATCCGAAAGCTCCCACCGTGAGAAACAGCGTGCCGAGGCCCAGCATTTTTTCGATGCCCAGCCAGGCTCCGGGGATGATCATGAGGACGCCGACGGCATAGTTGAAGAACGCGGCGAGGAGGATTTGTGCCGACAGTCGGACATCGAGCGGGGCATCTGCGCCACGTTCGTCATTCCGGATGAGCGAAGAGGTCTGGTAGAAAAGAGCGACGAGCCCGGGAGCGCAGGCTGCAAGGAGAGTTGCCAGGAGGGCGGCGGCCGAGAGTTGGACGGGGACTTCCTTCTGCACATGCTGTTCCCAGATGGCAAAGCCGAAGATCAGCACGCAAACGGGGATCATCCACAGACCGGTGTAGAGGATTTTGCTGTCCCACTCCAGGGAGAGGTCTTCGCGGGATTGAAGGATTGAGGTGAAGCGGGCGATATAAACCAGCACTCCCGCGAGGTAGAGTGCCGCGCAGAAGAGGACGAAGGCAGGGGGGCCGAAGGCTGTGGCGGCAAAGGCCCAGGCGGCTCCGGCGTTCACCAGGGCCAGGGCAAACCAGGGGGTGTTTGTGCGCTCCATCCTGCTGCCGAGGCGCAGGGAGGTGATCCGGAGAGCGAGGCCGAGGATGGCATTGAGGATGACGCCCGCCAGGCAGAGCACCAGGGTTGCGGGGCCCCAGGAGGTGCTTTCAAAAAATGGGATCAGGGGATTCTTTGCAAAGGGGATGCCGACAACGAGCATGATGCCGAGCCAGAGCATGGAGGCGGCAATGAAGGCCGCCGAGGCGTCCGGGCGGTCTTCCCGTTTGAAGGATCCGGCAATATTGACAATGAAGGCCACTGCTCCACAGGCGAGGAATGTTTGTCCCATCACGCTTTGCTGGGATTCCGGGT
>JADHED010000982.1_pt1 | contig 27096 bp, 20 predicted proteins | sample 8952041 | NCBI WGS metagenome assembly JADHED01 (sample SAMN16124423, study PRJNA663239) | bioreactor sludge metagenome | isolation source: sludge (control) | place: India:Bengaluru | collected 2018-09-08
GTGGTGGCGCTGGTGATGCACCGGGTGATCGTGAAGGTATTGAAAAACGGCTCGAACGAGCCCTCCGACCATGAGTGACATCCTGAACAAGATAGTGGCCGTCAAGCGCGAGGAGATCGCCGCCGGCATGAAGAAGACGCCGCTGGCCGCGATGCGCGCGGATGCGGAAAGCCGCGTGCTGACGCGCGATTTTGTCGGCGCGATGCGCGCCAGGATCGCTGCCGGACAGGCGGCGGTCATTGCCGAAGTGAAGAAGGCCAGCCCGTCCAAAGGGGTATTGCGCGCGGATTTCGTTGCGGCCGACATCGCGCAGAGCTATGCCGATGGCGATGGCACGGTCAGTGCCGCCTGCCTCTCGGTGCTGACCGATCGCCAGTTCTTCCAGGGCAGCGTGGACTACCTCAAGCAGGCCCGCGCCTCCTGTCCGCTGCCGGTGTTGCGCAAGGACTTCATGGTTGACCCCTGGCAAATCTACGAGTCGCGTGCCATGGGTGCCGACGCCATCTTGCTGATCGTGGCCTGCCTGGGCGATGCACAGATGGCCGAGATGGAGGCCATTGCACTGGGGCTGGACATGGCGGTGTTGGTGGAGGTGCACGACCGCGCCGAGCTCGAGCGGGCGTTGCGCCTGAAAACGCCGCTGATCGGCGTCAACAACCGGAACCTTCGAACTTTCGAGGTTTCGATCCAGACCACCTTGGACTTGCGCGCAGAGGTGCCGGCGGACCGGCTGCTGGTCACCGAAAGTGGCATCCTGACACGCGCCGACGTGCAGACGATGCGTGCGGCAGGGGTGAACGCCTTTCTGGTCGGCGAAGCCTTCATGCGCGCTCCGGATCCCGGCATGGCGCTGGCTGAACTGTTTGCGTGACAGCGCAGGCAAAGGCCAGATGCGGAGCGTCTACCCGTGAAAACCGAGAAGGCGGCTGCCCAGGCATCCCTGTGGGATCCGGGCGTGGCCAAGCCGCCGGTCGCATCTGCTCGCCTGGGCGCGTGGGAGCCAGAAAAATGGCGGGTGGCGCCCGACTGGAAGGATCTCATCGATGGTTTCCTGACAAGTGCGTCGGGATTGGCGCTGGCGGCCTTTCTGCGGGAGCGCATCGATTCCGGCGCGATCATCTACCCGCCGCAGCCATTTTGGGCGCTGGCATTGACGCCGTTGTCGGAAGTTCGGGTGGTGATTCTGGGGCAGGACCCATATCACGGGGCAGGACAGGCGCAGGGGCTGGCTTTTTCAGTTCCCGATGGCCAAAAGCTCCCGCCCAGCCTGCGCAACATCTTCAAGGAGCTACAGCGCGACATGGGCATTGCGCCAACGCACAGTGGATCCCTGGTGCGCTGGGCCCGGCAAGGCGTGCTTCTGCTCAACACCAGTCTGACCGTGGAGGAGGGGCGCCCGGCGAGCCACGCGCACAGGGGGTGGGAGCAGCTCACCGATGCGGTCCTGGCGGCGGTCGCCGGGTCCGCCTCACCCGTCGTGTTCATGCTGTGGGGCGGTCACGCACAGGCCAAACGGGCGCTCATCGATGCGTCGCCTTGGCGCGGCCGACATCAGGTACTTTGCGCCAATCACCCCTCGCCGCTATCGGCGAACCGCCCGCCGGCCCCCTTTGTCGGCTGCGGTCACTTTCGATCGGCTAATGCGTTTTTGGTGGCGACCGGGGGCCACCCGGTGGATTGGTGAGAATTTGAAGGTTTGGCTTTCGTACTATTCGAGACTGGACATTGCGACAAGGGTGTCGGTACGCTTGGCATATTTCGCACTTGCAGGGTACTAGTTTGAGTTCGGGATCTGACTTTTTCTCGGCCAAACGATCGGAACAGCTTCGGACCGCTGATAGTTGTGATGATTAGGGGATTCAACCTTGGAGCCAAGTGGATGACGGAAAACCTTCGTTTGCGGTCGAATTTCTATTCGCAATGGCGCCTGTCCGTGATGCTCCCAATCTGATTTGTGCGATTTGTTGCGGCGCACTGTCGATTGAACATTTCGGCGCGTTGATGGAGATGATCAAGGCACTGAGGGCTGCAGCCAAGCGTCCCGTTGGAGTGAACATGAGGGGCCGACAATCGGGTCACGCTTTCGATTGTTAAATGCTCTCTTTTTCATAGCTGACCGTGCCATCCGGTGCTGGGGAGTAGCCCATTGCCCCTGAAAATCACCTCGGGCACGCCCTCAGGGCGCTTCGCTGCCTATGATGCGGACACCCCACCAACCCTTCCGGCCGCCATGACCCCCGCCTCCGCCCCCGCCACCGCCGCCACGCCGCCCGCTTTTCGCGCCATTGCCGACCTGATCCGCGAGCACGCGCGCGCGGACCCGCATCGCCGCGCGCTCGCGCAGGCCACGGGCGCCGGAATCGACGCCATCGACTACGCCACGCTCGACGCCCGCATGGACCGGGTGGCCGCCGCGCTGCAGCGCGACGATCTGCGCCCCGGCGATGCGATCGCCGTCTGCGCGGCCACCTCCATCGACTACGCCACGGTCTACCTCGGCGCACTGCGCGCCGGGGTGGTGGTGGCGCCGCTGGCCCCCGGCAGCACGCCCGACGCCTTTGCGCGCATGCTGCAGGATGCGGGCGCGCGGGTTTTGTTCACCGATGCCGCGTCGGCCGATACGGTGCTCGATGCCGGGCTGGGTACGGTGGCGCGCGTCGCGCTCGACGGCGCCGGCGCCGGCCAGCCGCTGGCCGACTGGCTGGCCGCGCCCGGCGTTGCCCCCGAGCCGGTGGCGATCGAACCCGGCTGGACCTTCAACATCATCTACTCATCGGGCACCACGGGCATGCCCAAGGGCATCGTGCAATCGCACGGCATGCGCTGGGTGCACGTGACGCGCGGCGCCGTCTACGGCTACGGGGCGGACACGGTGACGCTGCTCTCCACCCCGCTGTACTCCAACACCACGCTGGTGGTGTTCTTTCCCACGCTGGCCTATGGCGGCACGGTGCTGCTGATGCCCAAGTTCGACGCCGCCGGCTGGCTGGCGCTCGCGCAGGCCGAGCGGGTGACCCACACCATGCTGGTGCCGGTGCAGTACCGCCGCCTGATGGCGCGGCCCGATTTCGACGCGCACGACCTCGGCAGCTTTCGCATGAAGTTCAGCACCAGCGCTCCGTTCGACGCCGCGCTGAAGGCCGACGTGCTGGCGCGCTGGCCCGGCGGCCTGGTGGAGTTCTACGGCATGACCGAAGGCGGTGGCACCTGCATCCTGGAGGCCCACGCCCACCCCGACAAGCTGCACACCGTGGGCCGCCCGGCCGAGGGCCACGACATCCGCCTGATCGACGACGCGGGCGTGCAGGTGCCGCCGGGCGAGGCCGGCGAGGTGGTGGGCCATTCGGGCGGCATGATGACCGGCTACCACGGTCAGCCCGAGAAGACGCGCGAGGCCGAATGGTTCGCGCCCGACGGCAAGCGCTTCATCCGCACCGGCGACATCGGGCGCTTCGACGCCGACGGTTTCCTCACCCTGGCCGATCGCAAGAAGGACATGATCATCTCGGGCGGCTTCAACCTCTACCCGAGCGACCTGGAGGGCCTGCTGGCCACGCACCCCGCCGTGCTGGAGTCGGCGGTGGTGGGCGTGCCGTCGGCCGGGTGGGGCGAAACGCCGGTGGCCTTCGTCGTCGCGCGCGAGGGCCAGGCCGTGACGGCCGACGCGCTGAAGGACTGGCTCAACGCCCGCGTCGGCAAGACCCAGCGCCTGAGCGCCCTGCAGCTGGTGAGCGAGTTGCCGCGCAGCGCCATCGGCAAGGTGCTCAAGCGCGAACTGCGGCAGCGGTACGCGGGCGACGCCCAGGCGTGAGAGCGCCGTTCAGTCCTTGTGGCGATCGCGGTGGGCGTCCTTCTTTCTTCTGGTGTCCTTCTTTTCCAGGCCGTGTTTGTCGCCGCTGCGGTGGCATTCGACGCAGTTTTCGTAGTCGAGGATGCCTTCCTTGAGGTGCTCCGCACGCACCTTGGCGGGCGTGTGTTCATGGCAGCCGTAGCAGGTGTAGCGGCTGTAATCGCTGCCGGTGTGACAGGTCTCGCAGGTTGCGTTGTGGTCCTTGTCGAGCACAAAGAATTTTCCGTGGTCGAACGTGGCTGGCTTCCAGGCCTGCTGCCCGTGGCACTGCTTGCAATTCGCGCTGAGCTTGCTGTGCAGCTTGTCGGTCGGCGCCACGTGGCAGCTGGCGCACTGCTCGCGCACCGCCACCCGCAGGAGGTCGTGCGAAAACGGCTTGCGGCTGCGTTGCGTGAGGCGGGGCGCCCGGTGATCGCTGTGGCAGGCCACGCAGTCCTTCTCGATCAATTCCTGGTGAAACGAGGCCTTCAACCCTTTGGTCTTCTGAACGAGTGGCACACCCTTGCTGCTGCGAAGGCCGATGTCCGACAAGGCGTGACAGGCGATGCAACGCCCGGAGGAAGCGCCACGCAACGGCGCGTGGCAGGCAAAACAATCGGTGTTGATCTCGGCATGGGCGGATACCACCGGGCCGGGACTGACCATGAGGTGCGGGTAGATGAACACCAGCGCGATCAGCACAGCCAAGTTGGCCGAAATCAGGGCCATCAGCCAGCCGCGCCTCATTTCCACCCCCAGAAGAGGAACACGGCCACAAGGTGGGCCAAGGTCAACACACCAAAGGCCAGCGTGATCGGAAAGTGCACCGCGCGCCACTGCTTGACCGCATCGAAGGTCAGGCTGTCCCAATAGGTACGGTCCTCCAGTTCCGCTGCGGACAGGCCCTGCTGGCGCATGCGCTGGCGGGCCTCTTCCAGGCGCCGGCGCGCACGGTCCAGCAGGAACTTGCCGGTCAGTCCGCTGGCCACGTTGACCAGCATCGCCAGCACCGCCAGCCAGCCCAGGATCGCATTGAAGTGGATGCCCGCATGCACCAGCACCAGCAGCGAGCCGGCCCAGGCCATGCCTTCGTGCCAGCGCAGCAGCTGCACCGGCTTGCCGGCGCCGATGAGTTTGCGTTTGCGCAAGGAATAGCCGAATGAGCCCAGGATCAGCAAGACCCCCGGAATGCCCAGGTAGCGTCCGATCCAGACCAGGTTGAAAACGTGCAGCAAGGCGTCGAGCAGCAGGGTCAGCGCCATCAGCGCCCCCAGCGCCAGATAGAACGGCAGGACTTCGCGGCTGAAAAGACGGGCTTTCAGGGACATCACGCCTCCAATTCCAGCGCCGCCCCAGGCACGCCGACGCACAGCAGGCAATGGCCTGCCGCGATGTCGTGGTCGGGTTTGGCGGCATAACGCACCGATCCGGACAACATCCTGGTCTCACACGCCCCGCACCCACCCGAGCGGCATCCCGAATCCACCTCCACGCCGTGCCGCTCGGCGAAGTCGAGCAGGCTGGCATCCTGCCCGTCCCAGGTCAGGGTGCGCCCCGCGCGCCGGAAATGAACCTCGACCGGCGCGACCGTCGCGACCGGCGCGGCGCCAGCCGATCCGGCCAGCCGGACCGAGGACGGTCCGAAAGCTTCGAAATGGATGTCGGCGGTCGGCACGCCCCATTCAGCCAGCGCGGGAACCAGGGACTCCATCAGCGCCGGTGAGCCGCAGACATAGAACTGGTGGCGCCCATGCGGCAAGGTGCGCCGCAGCAGGTCGATGTCGACATGCCCGGTGTGCTGGAAGTCGCGTCCGGGCACATCGTCCGGCGCGGGCCGGCTGTACACGACGTGCAGGTGAAACCGCTCATGTCGCGCGGCCAGTGCATCGAGCTGATCCTTGTACGCCTGCTCGCCCCGATGGCGCACGCCGTAGAACAGGTGAACGACGCGTTCGGGTTGCTCGTCAAGGCACCAGCGCAGCATGCTCATCATCGGCGTGATGCCGATGCCGCCACCGATGAGCACCACCGGCCCCGGCGAATCGGCATCGAGATGGAAATGGCCGCCGGGCGCCTTCACCCGCAGCACATCGCCTTCGTGGACATGGTCGTGCAGATGGCTCGACGACAGGCCGGGCGGGCAATCGGTTCGTCCCGCAGGCGGCACTGCACGCTTGACCGAGATGCGGTAGCTGTCCAGCCCCGGACGGTCGGACAGCGAATAGCAACGGGTGATGCTGCGGCCCGCCGGTTCCGTCGCCCCGCTGCCAGCGGGCAAACTCAGCTGAAAGGTCAGGAACTGGCCGGGCTTGTACGACGGCAAGGCACCGCCGTCGACCGGCTGCAGATAGAAGGAACAGATCGTGCGCAGCGGGTCCTCGAAGGCCCGACGCACCACCCGGAAATCGCGCCAGCCCGGCCAGGCGCCAGCCGGGGCCGTGACCGGCGGCTCGGGCACCGGATCGCTCGACCGCCCGTCCCGTTGGCGCCGCCACAGCGCCAGCGCCAAACCCAGACCCAACTGGAGCAGCACCGCCAACGTGATGGATGCGAAAAGCAAACCAACCGTCATAAGACTTGCACCTGACCCATGCCCCGCTCTGCCGCAGGCCGGCACCAAGCGTGCCGTTCGAGCATACGTTCGATACCGGACGCCATCCTGCGCTGCATCAAACCATCCAACCTTTCGCACGGTCCGACGCCCATTTGACGCCCTCGAACCACACCCAGGCCACCCCCACCGCCCCCGCGCCGGCAAGCAGCATCCCGGGTGTCAACGGCGCAAACGCGAACAGGCGCCCGACCGCGGGGATGCCGAGCACGCATACCAGCAGCGCCAGCGTGGCGGCCGCGATCCACCGGAAAAACCGGTTGGGGGTGTCACGCCCGCCCTTGAGCCGGGACGACCACGACCGGTTCACGTGAATGAGGGCCAGGTTGGCGATCACCAGCACGGTGAAGGTGAGCGCGCGGGCAACGTCGTCCGATTGCGAAACGCCGCGCGCCAGCGCATGCACCGCAAGCAACAAGGCCAGCAATCCACCCCCCTGCCACAGACCGCGCCCGAGCACCGCGGCATCGAACAGGTGCGCGTCCGGCGCGCGCGGCGGGGCTGCCATGGCATCCGCCTCCAGGGGCTCGGCCTCGAACACGACCGAACAGGCCGGATCGATGATCAATTGCAGAAACAGGATATGGACCGGCATCAGCAGCATCGGCCAGCCGAGCAGCACCGGCACGATCGACAGCCCGACGATGGGCACGTGGACCGCCACCACGAACACGATGGCCTTGCGCAGATTGGCAAAGACCCGACGGCCATGCCGGACCGCCGTCACCAACGACGAAAAATCGTCGTTCACGAGCACCAGCGCGGCCGCTTCGCGCGCGACGTCCGTGCCGCGCGCGCCCATGGCCACGCCGATGTGGGCGGCCTTCAGCGCCGGCGCATCGTTCACCCCGTCGCCGGTCATCGCGACCACCTCGCCGCGCGCGCGAAACGCCTGCACGAGGCGGAGTTTCTGGTCCGGCTGGACCCGGCAAAACACGTGCGTCTCGGCCAGCCGGGCATCCAGGGCCTGGTCGCTCAGCGTCGCCAGCTCCGAGCCCGTGATGACCGCGGCCTGCGTCGACAGCCCCACCTGTTGCGCCACCGAGAGCGCGGTGGCGGGGTGATCCCCGGTCATCATCACCACGCGAATGCCGGCCGAACGGCATTCGGCAACGGCCTGCGGCACATCGGGCCGGACCGGGTCTTCCAGGGCCACCAGACCGAGAAACTCGAACTGGAAATCGTGCTGGTTCACCGGCAGTTCGACCGCCTCGAACACCGCGCGCGCCACGCCGAGCACCCGTAGCCCCTGACCGGCCATGCGCGCGACCTGATCGGCAATCCGGCGATGCTGTTCCGCATCGAGGTGGCACAGGTCGACGATGGCCTCGGGCGCGCCCTTGGCGGCAATCATTCGCTCGCGCCGGTCGGGCGACTGCCAGACCCGGGACATCGCAAGCATGTCATTCGACAAGGGGTAATCCTCGACCAGGGTCCAGTCGCCGTGCAGGTGTTCGGTTTGTGCCAGCAGATGCCGCCCAGCCTCCACGATGGCCGACTCCATCGGGTCGAAGGTGCGCCGGTGGCTCGCCAGCACGGCGAACTCCAGGACCGCGTGCAAGGCCTCGGGCACCGGGCCGTCGCCGGCCCCCAGGACGTCATGCTCGGCACCCGGGGACCACAGGTGCCGAACCGACATGCGGTTGGCCGTGAGCGTCCCGGTCTTGTCCACGCACAGCACCGTCGTCGCCCCGAGCAACTCGACCGCCGGAATGCTGCGGGCCAGCACCTTCTCACGCGCCAGCCGCCAGGCGCCCAGTCCCAGGAACAGGGTCAGCACCACTGGCAGCTCCTCCGGCAGGATGGCCATGGCCAGCGTGAGTCCGGCCAGCAGGCCATGCAGGGCGTCGCCTGTGGCCATCCACCAGGCCAGCGCCAATGTGCCCGCCAGGACCAGGCCCGCCACCGCGATCCGTTTCACGGTTCGGGCCGTCTCGCGCTGGATCGGCGTTTCCTGGACAGCGATGCCGGCCAGTGACTTGCCGATCCGGCCCAACGCGCTGCGCTCGCCAGTCGCCGTCACCCGACCGATCGCCGTGCCCCGGGTCACCAGCGTGCCGGAGAAGACCCGGCCGGGATCGGCCTCGCCGGGCGCCGTCGTCCCCGCGCCCGGTTCGCCGCCGTTCGGCCCTGCCGCCTGCTTGTTCACGGGCGCGGATTCGCCCGTCAGCAGCGACTCGTCCACCGCGAGGTTGGACGCATCCAGCAACAGCATGTCCGCCGGCACCCGATCGCCTTCGGACAACTGCACGAGGTCCCCACAGACCAGTTCCCGTCCGGCAATCCGCGCCCATTGCCCGTCGCGCCGAACCAGGGCGCGGGGGCTGGACAGATCGCGCAGCGCCTCCAGCGAGCGTTCGCTGCGTCGTTGCTGGACCAAGGTGATGCCCATGACCACGGCGACGAATCCGAGCAGCATGAGCGCTTCATGGACGTCGCCCAACGCCAGGTAGATCACCCCGCACGCGACGAGCAGCAGGAACATCGGCTCCGATACCACCTCCCGGACCAGACGCAGGATGCCGCGCGGCCTGGAGGTCGGCAACTCGTTCGGACCGTCGCGGCTCAAACGGTGGCTCGATTCGCTTCGGGTAAGACCTTCGTGCATGCTGTGTCCGTGGACGATACAGTGTTCACCGGCCCGTACAGTCACGATGCCGGCCGGCAAGTGCGCCGATCGTGGAGGCGTGACGAAGCCAGGGCGTGGGACTCATGATGAAGCCGTTTGATGCAAATGAACCCTCGAATGGCACAACGGGATTTTCTTCATGAACGATGAACCGTTCCTGAACAACGAACGCCCCGCGTGAGCTGCAAATGGGTCGGCGGGCCTGTGCAAGAATCAACCCATGCATCAACCCAAGCCGCGCACGGGCCGCGGCCAGGAGACGACATGAAAACAGTGGCATCTGTGCTGGCCGTGGCGCTTCTGGGTCTGGCGGGCTGCGCCACGCCAGGCTCGGGCGGCCTGACGCCGGGGACGTCCACCTTGGCTGACGTGGAAGCACGGCTCGGCCGGCCCGCCAAGACCTGGAAAAACGCCGACGGCAGCCAGCAGCTCGCGTTTCCGACCGGGCCCGAGGGCACGCAGACCTTCATGGTGTTCATCGCGCCCGACGGCAAGCTTCAGCGCATCGTCGGCGTGCTCAACGAGCAGTTTTTCGGGCTCATCCAGCCCGGCATGACCCAGGAGCAGGTGCTGCGGCTGCTGGGGCCGGCCGGCGGCCCTGCCACGCCTTACCGGCGCAGCGACACGTTCGCCTGGACCTGGCTGTACTGCCAGAGTCAGAACGTGATGCAGTACTTCGACGTGAGTTTCGACGCCACCACCGGCCTGGTGCGCGGCGCCGGCCAGCACCTGTACACCCGCGGCTACCTGCCCGGCACACCGCCGTGCACGATGCAGAACATCGACCTGCCCTGAGGGGCTGGCCTCGGATCCTCAACCGGTGCCGCCGATGAACTGGGACCTTCCCCTGCCCTTCACCCGCGCGTTCACGCCCGCGGCCGGCGACATCGACGGCCTGAACCACACCAACAACGCCGTCTACGTGCAGTGGTGCGAAAAGACCGCCTGGGCGCATTCCGAGGCGCTGGGCCTGAGCCTGGCCGACTACCACCGCCTGGACCGCGCGATGGCGATCCGCCACGCAGACTACGACTACCTGCTGCCCACCCAGCTCGGTGAGGCGCTGACCCTGGCCACCTGGCTCACCGCCAGCGACGGCAAACTGACGATGGAGCGGCGCTTTCAGCTCGTGCGCGAGCGCGACCAGGCCACGGTGCTGCGCGGGCACTGGGCGCTGGTCTGCATCGAACTTGCCAGCGGCCGCGCACGGCGCATGCCCGCCGAGTTCTGCGCGGTCTACCTGCCCGCGATGGCCGGCGAATCGGTATCAAATTCATAGCTGCCGGTGGCCATCGGACGCTGGGAATCGGCCAAAAAACACCCTGAAAACACCCCGAAACGACCCCTGGAAACGCCTGGGGGGTCCGCCCCGTGCCCGCGCCGGCCCCGCGGCAGTTCTTTGCGCGACAGCCGCACCCCGCCCGGCGGGTGGAGAATGGCGGCACGACCGCCGCGCGCACCGAGACAGGCGCAGCAACCAGAACAGGCAGGAACCCCATGAAATCCCGAAAGACCGCCGCGCAACGCAAGCTGGTGGAACAGGCCACGGACTTCGGCACCTGGCGCGCGCAATCCATGGTGCTGGACACGCTGGAAGGGCTGGACGCCTGGAAGAACAACCCCGTGTCGCGCCACTACCAGCACAAGCTGATCCAGCAACGCTTGCTGAACCTGCGCGCCTGGCGCAAGGCCGGCGACTGGCCGCAACTGATCTTCAGCCTGCGCGAAGGCCTGCACCGAAACCTCGGCAACCTGGCCAACCCCGAGCTGTACAAGCATTCGCACGTCGGCACCAAGCTGCTGATCGACGACTACATCTCCGAGGTCACGTCGCTGCTGAACCACCTGTGCGACCATGACATCCCCGAGCTGCCCTACGCCCAGAAGCTGCTGTTCTTCCGCCACACCGGCCAGAGCTTCGGCCGCTCGGCGCTGATGCTCAGCGGCGGCGCCAACCTGGGCATGTTCCATTTCGGCGTCATCAAGGCGCTGCGCGAGCAGAACCTGCTGCCGCGCGTGATCTCGGGCTCCAGCGCGGGCTCGGTGGTGGCCGCCATGCTGGGCACGCACAAGGACAGCGAGCTCGACGCACTGTTTCGCGGCGACACCCTGGACCTGCACGTGTGGCGGCGCCTGGGCCTGCGCGAGATGCTGCGCCAGAAGTCGATCATGGACATCCGCGAGCTCGAGCGTTTTCTGCGCGCCACCATCGGCGAGTACACCTTCGAGGAAGCGTTCAAGAAGACCCGGCGCATCATCAACATCACCGTGTCGCCGGTGGACAAGAACCAGCACTCGCGGCTGCTGAACTACCTCACGACACCGCACCTGCTGGTGTGGAGCGCGGTGATGGCCTCGTGCTCGGTGCCGGGCCTGTTCCCGCCGGTCAAGCTGATGACCAAGGACCGCTTCGGCCACGAGAAGCCCTACATGGCCTCGATCCGCTGGGTCGATGGCGCCATCGAGAGCGACCTGCCCGCCCAGCGCCTGGCCGAGCTCTACAACGTCAACCACCACATCGTCAGCCAGACCAATCCGCACGTGCTGCCCTTCATCTCCGACCAGACCCGCAAGGAGGGCTGGCGGCTGTTCCTGACCGACCTGGTCAAGGGCGAGGTCAAACACCGCAGCAAGCAGCTGATGCAGCTGGCCTCCTACGGCATCGACCGCGGCATCGTCAAGAACCTGTTCGAAGGCGCGATCGCGGTGGTCGAGCAGCAGTACTACGGCGACGTCACCATCCACCCGCCGGTGCGGCTGCGCGACTACCAGCGCGTGCTCGGCGACCTGTCGCTGCAGGAATTCCGCGAGTGGGTGCGCGCCGGCGAGCGCGCCACCTGGCCCAAGATCGCAATCATCCGCGACCAGACCATCATCGGGCAGACGCTGGAAGACTGCATCATCCGGCTCAAGAAGCAGCGCGGCCGCACGGCCGCCGTCACCAACGAACCGCCGGCGCGCCTGAAACGGGCGGCCTGAGGCAAACAAGCCCCCACGCTCGTCACTTCGTGTACGTCGCTGGCCTTGCAGGCCGCAGCGCCGTCGGAGTTGCCGCTTCTTCGGGCTGTCCAAGCCTGCGCAGGCAGGCTCGGAGCCGCAGCCCTCAGCCCCGAGGGGGCTCGCCTGGCTTGGGGCGGCCCGGCGCTGCGGCGATCGCCCCCACGCCCGTCACTTGGCAGACCGGGCCGCCGCCTGCCGCGTGGGGCTTTGCTTGCATGCCGCGCACCGGTGGCCGATGATGCGGCTTTCCTTCCCTGCCCCGCCCGGGGCCGACCGCCGCATGTTCTCCCGACGCCGCCCCCCGAAGAAATTCAAGCCGCTGGAACCGTTTGCCGCCCAGGTGAGCAAAGCCGAGGTCGCGCTGGCCGACATCCGCAATGGCGACCATGTGTTCATCGGCACCGCCTGCGCCGCGCCGCACACGCTGCTGCAGGCGCTGGACCGGCTGAGCGTCGTCCCCGCCGACCTGGAGATGCTGCATTTCTTCACCGTCAACGCGTTCGACAAGGACAACGAGGGCCGGATCACGCGGCGCTTCAAGCACCGCGTCTTCTTCGTCGGCACCGACATGCTCGGCGCGGTGAAGCAGGGGCTGGTCGAGTACGTGCCGATCTCGGCGGCGCGGGTGCCCGAGATGATCGAGCGCGGTCGCATCCGGGTGGACGTGGCGCTGATCCAGGTGTCGCTGCCCGACGAATTCGGCTACGTGAGCCTCGGCGTCTCGGTGGACATGATTCCCGCGGCGGTGGCGCGCGCCCGGCTGGTGATCGCCGAGGTGAACCCGGCCATGCCGCGCAGCATGGGCGACTCCACCTTGCACGTCAGCCGCATCCACCACCTGGTGCCAGTGGACGTTCCCGTGACCGAACTGGCCCGCGAACCCGCCCCCGAAGAGACCGTGCAGCGCATCGCCCGCTACATCGCAGGCATCATCGAAGACGGCTCCACCCTGCAGGTGGGGCTGAGCCGCCTGGCCCACGAGGCGCTGCAGTACGTGACCGACCGCAAGGACCTGGGCATCCACTCCGACGTGATCTCCGACGCCATCCTGCCGCTGCTGGAGCAGGGCTGCCTGAGCGGCGCGCGCAAGACCAGCCAGCCGTTCAAGATCGTCACCAGCATGGCGCTGGGTTCGCGCGAGCTCTACGACCGCATCGACCGCAACCCCCTGTTCGTGTTCCAGCCGATCGACGTGCTGTGCCATCCGGCCACGATCGCCGCGCAGCACAAGATGGTGTCGATCGGCCAGGCCTACGCCATCGACCTGACCGGCCAGGCCTGCCTGGACCAGTTCTCCGGCGCGTTCTACGGCGGTCTGGGGGCGCAGGAGGAGTTCCTGCGCGGCGCCTCGCGCTCGCCCGGCGGCAAGCCCATCCTGTGCATGACGTCGACCACCGACGACGGCGAAGTCTCGCGCATCCGCGCCACGCTGGTGCCCGGCGAGAGCGCCACCATCGCGCGCACCGACGTGCACTACGTGATCACCGAATACGGCATGGCCTACCTGTTCGGCAAATCGATCCGCCAGCGCGCCACCGCGCTGATCGAGTTGGCCCACCCGAAATTCCGGCCCGAGCTGTTCGCGCAGGCCCAGGCGCTGGGCTACCTGACGCCGCAACAGACGCTGCAGAACCTGCGCGCCTATCCGGTCGAGGAGGAGCTCACCGTCACGCTCAAGGACGGTCGGACCGTGATGATCCGGCCCGCGCAGTCGGCCGACGCGCAGGGCATCCGCGAGCTGTTCCACCACCTCAGCGAAGCCGACGTGTTCACGCGCTTTTTCCGCAGCGTGCGGGGTCTGTCCGACGTGGAGGTGCAGCGGCTGTGCAACCTGAACTACGAGAACGAGGTGGCTTTCGTGGCCACCGCCGGCAGCCGCGAGGAGGCGCAGATCGTCGGGCAATCGTGCTACTTCGTGAACCCCACCACCAACCTGGGCGAGACCGCCTTCATGGTGCACCCCGACTGGCAGGGCTGCGGCCTGGGCGCCGCGCTGCAGAACGCCATGACCAACCATGCACGGCGCCGCGGCCTGCGCGGTTTCGTGGCCGAGATCCTGCCGGGCAACGACCGCATGCTGCGCCTGGCGCGCAACGGCGGCCCCCGGGTGCACACCCAGCGCGACCGCGATTCGGTTCAGATCACGACGTTGTTCTGAAACCGGGGCACTGAACGGGGGCACGCGTTCCGGCGCAACGCCGCAGACCGTGCGGCTGCACGGCGAGGCGAAGCAACGCAGTCATGCGTTTGAAGGCGAATCCGTTTCACCCGTTCCGGATGCGGCTCACCAGGGCCTGCGTGAACTGCGCGGTGCCCGCGTTGCCGCCCAGGTCGCCGGTGCGCACCTTGTCGATGTTGAGCGTCTGGTCGATCGCGTTGCGCAGTCGCGTGGCCAGCACTGTGAGGCGGCAGTGGTCCAGCATCATGGACGCGGCGAGCATCAGCGCGATCGGGTTGGCGATGCCCTTGCCCGCGATGTCCGGCGCCGAGCCGTGCACCGCCTCGAAGATCGCCGCGTCGGCGCCGATGTTGGCGCCCGGCGCCATGCCCAGGCCGCCCACCAGGCCGGCCACCAGGTCAGACAGGATGTCGCCGAACAAGTTGGTCGTGACCAGCATGTCGAACTGCCAGGGGTTGAGCACCAGCTTCATCGCGCAGGCGTCGATGATCACCGTGTCCAGCTGGAACTTGCCCTTGTACTTCTCCTCGTACAAAGCCAGCCCCGTCTCCAGGAAGATGCCGGTCAGCGCCTTCATGATGTTGGCCTTGTGCACCAGCGTGACCTTCTTGCGCCCGGTCAGTACGGCGTGGTCGAACGCGAACTCCAGCAGGCGGCGGCTGCCCGCGCGGGTGTTGATGCCGGTGGCCATGGCGACGGCGTGCGGGTCGTTGTCGATCTTCACGTAGTGCTCGTGCCCGATGTAGAGGCCTTCGAGGTTTTCGCGCACCACCACCAGGTCGATCTTGTCGAAGCGCCCGCCGGGCACGATGGTGCGGGCCGGGCGCAGGTTGGCATAGAGCTGGAACTCCTCGCGCAGGCGCACGTTGGACGACCGGTAGCCGCCGCCCGAGGGCGTTTCCAGCGGCCCCTTCAGCGCCAGGCGGGTGCGGCGGATGCTGTCCAGCGTGGCCTGCGGCAACGGATCCCCCGAGGCCTTGACGCCGCCGAGGCCGGCGATCTGGCGGTCCCAGTCGAACGGCGCGCCCAGTGCGTCCAGCGCCGCCAGCGTGGCGTCCATGATCTCTTCGCCGATCCCGTCACCGGGGATGAGCGTGGCGGGGATTCGGGTTTGCGTGGTCGGTTGCGTCATGACAAAAATCCCTGTTTGAACGCCGTGGATCGACGCCCTTCGATGCCATCATAGGCGCGAGCATTGCCCGGAACTGACAGTGCGACGCGCGCCTCAGAGAAGCGTCTTCAGATGGGCCTGCAACGAGCCCAGGCTGACGAAGGTAATGTCGTACATGCTGTTGAGTCCGGCCGCCTGCGCATCGCTGAGGTCGGTGGCGCAGATGATGAATCGGCTTCTCTCGACACCCAGGCGGCGCTTGAGCCGCAGGTATTTCTCGATGTCCTGGCGAAACTCGCCGGTCTTGCATTCGATGCAGATCGGCGTCTGGCCTTGCGGCAGAAAGATGACATCCAGCTCGTGCAGGTCTTCATTCGGAAAGGTCACCTTGACGCCGCGCGCACAGGAAAAGGCCCGGCCACCGGCGTGAAGCAGGGTCAGCAGTTCAATGAAGGCGTACCACTCGAGCCAGCCGCCCTCAAAGAACGCGCGGACCGCGGGCGCCGGCTGCAGCGTCAGGCGCACGATCTTTTCCTGCTTCTGGTACGTGTAGCGAGAAAAGAAGGTGTAGCTGTGCAGTTTGCGGCACAGGCCATTGACCGCCTGGGCGTCCTTCTGGCTCAGCCCCCCGAGTTCCAGGTTCAGCCAAGAAAAGCTCTTGCGGTAGGAAAAGCGGACACGCTCCATCAACTCCGCAAACAAACCGTAGCCATCGCCGATCGCCTTGGCCGCATCGTCAAAAAAACCCGTGGTGTCGACAGCGCTGAAATCAAAGCTGGCCTGAATCTGCCGGGCCGCGAGCCAGGTCTGCAAGGGCTGGTGCTGAGCTGCAGTGGCCAGTTCATCGGTGTTGAAGGCGTCCCCGCTGAGCGACGCCTGGGCCTGCAGGCGCTGGCTCGTCGGCGTTTCCGCTGATTCGGAGCCGGTCTCACTGTCTTTCAGGGCCGCCAGCTCGCGCAGCGCCGCGAAATAGCGCTCGACAAGCTTTTCGACATAGAAGACCGTGCCATAGACGGTGCAGGCCGCACCGCACTTGCCGCACGGCACTTTGGCCCCGACGGCGCTGACGGCGTCCTCCGACACGTAGCCGCACTGGTTGCAGCGGTAGATTCCCATCCCTGTCGTTCCTGGTTGCTTGCGGGTGTGGCCCCGACGCCGCTACATGGGCGTGCATCTGGTGGCGCGTTTGCGCCAAATTGTAGGGGTGGCCTGTGCCCGTGGCCCGACGATTCCGTCAAGGAACGGTGGCCGCACCAGCACTGGAGCCGGTTGCCGAATGGCTTTGCAGGAACGCGCGAATGGCCTCGAACGCCTCCTGCCCTTCTGGCAGATCCGGGTGGAACAGCTGCCAGACGTGCACCATGTGGCTCCAGCTCTGCAGCACCACCGGCGAGCCGGCGGCGGCGGCCCTGTTGACGTAGCGCCGGGCGTCGTCGAACAGCATCTCGGCTTCGCTGACCTGCACCAGCACAGGTGGCAAGCCGGCGAGGTTGCCGAACACCGGCGACACCACCGGGTCGCAGGGGCGGATGCGGTGCCGCGCCCACGCCGCCCACAGCAGCACCGAGCGCGGAACCCGGGCCAGCGCCCTGAACATCGGCCCGAGCATCGGGTCGGTGGGGATGTTGTCCTTCAGGCTCGGGCTACCCAGCGTGCCGTCGGTGGCGGGCGACAGTGCCACCACCGCATCGGGCGCGCGCAGGCCCTGGTCGCGCACCCAAGCGATCAGCGACAGCGCGAGGTTGCCCCCGGCCGAATCGCCGGCGACGAACAGCGCGTCGGCCGGTGCTGGCGCATCGGGGCCGTGTTCCGCCATCCAGCGCCAGGCGCTGCGGCAGTCGTCGATGCCCGCCTGGCGCGGGTGCTCCGGCATGAGGCGGTAGTCGATGGCCAGCACGGCGGCGTTGGCGACCTCGGAGAATTTGGCGGTCAGGCGGCGGTGGCTGGTCGGGCTGCCCACGATCCAGGCACCGCCATGGATGTAAAGCAGCCGCCGGCGCGGGTCGGCGCCGGGCGCCAGCACCCATTCGGCCTTCACACCGCCGGCATCCGCCGGGATGAACCGGTAGACCGGGTCGGTGACGGGAAACGCCGTGTCCATGTAGCGGCGCAGCCAGGCCAGGTGCGCCCGGCGCGGCAATTGCCGCAGGGCGCTTGAAATCCCGCCCAGCGAATTCACCACCGCCCGGTGGCCCGCGCTCGGAACACGGTCCGCGCCAAATCGTTCGCCCGTGGCGCGGTCGAAGCGTCGCAGGTCGGGCCCGCGCAGAAAAACGATCTGGAACAGGGCCAGCGCGGCCAGCACGGCCACGGTGCTCAGGAGGAATTCGGTCAACAGGTGCTCCGGTTCGGTATCCGCCGGCTCACGCCACCGGCCCGGTCATCTTATCGGCGGAAGGAGCGCCGCCCTGCCACCTGCGGGACCCGACCTGAAAGCTCCTGTTTTGATAGCTGTCGGTGGCCATCTGACGCTGGGCGACGGCAAAAAAAAGCTTCAAAATCTCCCAAAAAGGGCGTTTCGGTCTCGATTGAGGCCGCCTTGGCGGGCGAATCCCGGTGCCGGGGCCTTCGCGCCTTGGTGGCTGGCATCAGGGCGTGTCGTCGGCTGCATCGGCCGCGTCGGGTGCCGCCGCGCTGGCCGGGGTGCTGCGTGCCGGCCGGCGGTAGGCCGGCCCGTCGGGCGGGGGTCGCAGGTCGTAGAGCTGTGCCGGAAGGTGGCCCGCGCCGCGCGAGGGTGATGGCACACCGCGGCTCCAGAGCGCCGGCGGCACCGGGGCGCCGTGGGTGCGGACCCATCGCGCCAGCGCCTGCTCGGACGCGGTGGTTTCCAGTGGCACCAGCGAAGGCCCGCCCAGCACCACGAAACGCAGCTCGCCGGCCTGAGCCCGCAGCTGGAGCGCCTCGGGGGTCAGGATCGGATCGCGCCCCAGGTAGCCGCCCAGCGTCATCACCGACTCGCCGGCGCGCGCGATGAGCGGCGAGGCCAGTGTCGCGCTGGGCACGGCCACCAGAAAGCGCTCGGTGCCGCGATTGGCCCGCAGGAAACCGACCAGGTGACGCAGGTTCTCGCGGGCGGCGCGGGCGCGTACCACCGCCTCGGGATCGCTGCGCCGGGGCTTGAGCAAGGCCCCCACGTCGGCAAAGGGCGCGGCGACGTTGGGGCGCACCAGCACCACGCTCAGCGCCCACAGGCCCGGCACCACCAGGCTGGCCGCCAGCGCCGCGCCGGCCAGCGACAGGCCGGTCCGACCGGCGCGCCCGCGCTCGGGCAGTCCGGCCAGGCCAAGCGCCGCGAGCAGCAGCACGCCCATCGCCCCCGCGACGAGGCGGTGGTGCCAGGACGCGCCGGGCGTGGCCAGGGCATCGCGCTCGATGTAGAACTGCCACAGCGCCAGCAGCACCAGTGCGGCCGGCAGTGCAAACCGCCACCAGCCCGAGCGATCGCGTCGCCACAGCGCGGCCCAGCCGATGCCGGCCAGCGCGGCCAGCGGCGGCGCCATGACACCGAGGTAATAGGTGTGGAACACACCGCTGGCCAGGCTGAACACGAGCCCGTAGCTCAACGCCCAGCCGCTCCACAGCAGCAGCCCGGCCTGCGGGGGTGCCAGCGGGCCGGCGCCGCGCCGCCACCAGGGCGCCCCGAGCAGCAGCGCCACCAGCGCCATCGGCAACCACGCGCCCACCTGCGCGGCGTGAAACGGCGACAGCAGCCGCAGCAGCCCGGCGGGAGACCGGTCCCACAGCGGCGTGGCGTCGTCGGGGGGCGCGACCGGCTGCGGCGCGGGCAGACCGAGGTCGGCGGCGGTGAGCCAGTCGTCGTCGGTCTGACGGGCCACGTCTGGCTTCGGCGGCGGCGTTCGGGTGAAGCGGTTCAGGCCGTTGTGCATCAGCGTCAGCTCGGCCATCGAATTGTTCAAGGTGCTGCCGGCGTAGGGGCGCGCGCCGGGTGGCGTGAGGTCGAACGCCACCGTCCACGACAGCGCCACCGCCACCAGCACCACCCCGCCCCCGGCCAGGTGAACCAGGCGTTGCCGAACCGAAAGCCCGCCCGCGCCCAGGAAATAGACCAGCCCCAGCGTGGGCGCCAGAATCAGCGCCGCGGCCATCTTGACGTTGAAACCCACGCCGACCAGCGCCATCGCCAGCAGCAGCGCGCGCCAGCTGGCCCGCTCGGTGGCGCGCAACAGCGCCCAGGCGGCCAGCAGCAGCACCAGGGTCAGGGCGCTTTCGGTGTTGTTGGAGCGGTCCACCGCCACGCTGATCGGCATGATGGCCAGGCCCAGCGCGGCCACCAGCGCCGCACCCCGCCCGAAATGACGCGCCACCAGCCGGTGCAGCAGCCCCACCGAGAGCACGCCCAGCACCACCTGCGTGAACAGCACGCTGAACGCGCTGAACCCCAGCAATTTGGCACTGAGTACCTGCAGCCACAGCGCCACCGGCGGCTTGTCGATCGACACGAAGCCGGCGGGGTCCGCGGCGTTGTAGAAGAACGCGTGCGCGTTGTCCATCATGCTGCGCACGCCGCCGGCGTAGTACTGCCGGCCGAAGCCGTTCTGGTCGAGCTTCCACAGGCGCAGGAACGCGGCCAGGGCCAGCACCAGACCCAGCGCCGCGCGGACGCTCCAGCGCGCGTTCCGGTTCGACATCGACAAGGCGGTCATCACGCCATGGTCGCAGAGCAATGTAAAGCGCCGATGTCCGCGCCGCGCCCTACCAGTGGATGCCGCTGAACACCTGCGAGAACAGCTTGCGCGCCAGCTCCACCGGGTCTCCGAGGGCGGATTGCGCGTCGGCCTCGGCGCCGTCGCCGGCCAGGCCCTGCGCTGCCAGCGAGTCCGGGAAGAGGCGGAAGGCCTGGTTCAGCACGAACTCGCTGATCCCGGGTGTCACCGCCTGGGCCACCGCGCCCAGCAAACCCAGGCCGGTGGCCACCCGCTTGGGTTGCTCGATCACGGCCTTCATCACCAGTTCGGCCGCCTCGTCCGGCGTCAGGGCCGGGAAGGCGTCGTACAGCCTGGTCGGCGCGATCATCGGGGTGCGCACCAGCGGCATGTTGATGGTGGTGAAGCGCACGTTGCTGTCGGCGAACTCGGGCGCGGCACACCAGGCAAAGGCGTCGAGCGCCGCCTTGGACGCCACGTAGGCTGAAAACCGTGGCGGGCTGGCCAGCACGCCGATGGACGAGATGTTGATGATGTGGCCCTGCTTGCGCGCGAGCATGTTCGGCGCGAAGCCGAAGATCAGCCGCAGCGCGCCGAAGAAGTTGAGCTGCATCGTGCGTTCGAAGTCGTGAAAGCGGTCGAACGAATGCTTGACCGAGCGCCGGATCGAACGGCCGGCGTTGTTGATCAGGATGTCCACGTGGCCATGGTTCGCGAGCACGGTCTGGCAGAAGCGGTCGCAGTCCTGCAGGTCCGAGATGTCGCAGGCGTAGGCAAAGGCCTTGCCGCCCCGCTGCGTGATCGCCTCCACCGTCTCGGCCAGCTTCTGCGGCGTGCGCGCGGCCAGGATCACGGTGGCGCCGGCGGCGGCGAGCTTCAAAGCGCAATCCGCCCCGATGCCCGAGCTGGCGCCGGTGACCACCACCACCTTGTTGCGCACCGCCTGCCGCAGCCGGCTGGCCTTGCCCGAGCGCACCACCGCCTGGGCCGCCGCACCGGCCTGCCCCACCGGGCTGTCCTGGATCAGGCGCGTGACCTGCTTCACGGTCTTCACCGCGTTGGCCACCGTGGGCCGGGCGCGCCGGGCCGGTGCGGGCTCCGTCGCCGGCTTCACCTGGGGCTTGCGTGGCGCCTGCCTCGGTGCCGGGGCGTCGGTTGCGCGCTTCGAGGCGGGGACAGCCTTTGTGGCTTTGCGCGTGGTGACCATGGAAACTCCTGAACGACTGGACGAAAAAGCATGGTACCGGCGCCGGCTCACAGCTTCAGCGCGCCGGCCTGGATGCGGCGGAACAGGGCGGGCGTCAGGGGCTCGAAACCGCGCTCGCGGTCGCGCAGCAGGTACAGGGGCTCGGCGATGGCCGTGGGGTCGAAACCCTGTCGCTTGAGTTCGACCTTGCGCAGCTTGAAGGTGGTGGTGGTGTCCTGCGCCGGGACGATGCGCACGAACCGCGGCACCGCGTAGGCCGGCAGGGCGCGGCTGAGTTGCCGTGCCAAGGCACCGCCGTCGAAGGCCTGGCCCGGCCGCATCCGGATCGCGGCCATGCCGGCCCGGCCCTCGGCGTGCGGCACGGTGACGCCGTACACGCAGGCCTGCGCGACCCCGTCGATGGCACCCAGGGCGCGCTCCACCTCGGTGGTGGCGACGTTTTCACCCTTCCAGCGAAAGGTGTCGCCCACGCGGTCGACGAAAGCAATGTGCCGAAAGCCCTGGTCGCGCACCAGGTCGCCGCTGTTGATCCAGCGGTCGCCGCGGCGGAACACGTCGCGCAGCAGCTTGGCGTCGGTGGAACCGGCGTCGGTGTAGCCGTCGAACGGGTGCCGGGCGTTGACCTCGGTGATCAGCAGGCCCGCCTCGCCGGGCTCGACCCGGCGCATGAATCCGCGCGCATCCCGCAGCGGCTGCTCGCGTTCGGCATCGAAGGCGACGATGGCATAGGGCAGGGGCGTGAACCCGGCGGTGCGCGACAGGCCGAAGGCGTTGATGAACACCAGGTTGCCTTCGCTGGAGCCGTAGAACTCGCAGATGTCACGGATGCCGAAACGCTGCTGGAACGCGTCCCAGATCTCCGGGCGCAGGCCGTTGCCGATCACCACGCGGACGCGGTGATCCCGATCACGCGGATCCGGGGGCTGGTTCAGCAGGTAGCGGCACAGTTCGCCGATGTAGACGAAGGCCGTGGCGCCGCTGACGCGGATGTCGCGCCAGAAGCCCGACGCGCTGAACTGGCGCACCATGACCAGCGTGGCACCGGTGGTGAGAACCGCACTCCAGCACACCGTGAGCGCGTTGTTGTGGTGAAACGGCAGCGGACAGTAGAAGACGTCGTCGGCGCGCAGACCCATCGCCGCCTGCCCCATGCCGTAGCCGCTGCGCAGCCAGCGCAGGTGTGTCATCACCGAAGCCTTGGGCAAGCCGGTGGTGCCCGAGGTGAAGACAAAGCAGAACGCATCGCCCGCGCGTACCGGGGCTGTCAACGCCGGGTTGCCGGTGCCGGCCTGTGCGCAGGCCGCGGGCAGGCTGAACAGTCCCGTGGGCGTCGGCCCGTCGCCGCCCCACAGCCAGGGCGCGTCCTTCGGTGGTTCGCAGGCGCTGGCCAGTGCGGCCAGGCACGCATCACCGACCACGATGCGCTGCGGTTGGATGAGGTCCAGGCTGTGGGCCAGCACCTCGCCGCGCTGGTGCGGGTTGAGCAGGCCGGCGACGGCCCCGAGCTTGGCCACCGCCGCCACACAGGCCAGCAGCGCCGGGCCGTTGTGGAACAACAGGCCCACCGTGTCGCCGCGGTGCACGCCCTCGGCGCGCAGCACGTGCGCGATGCGGTTGGCCCAGGCGTTGAAGTCGCGGTAGTTCCAGCGCTGGCCTTCAAACAACACGCAGTCGTGGCCGGGTATGCGGCGGGCCTGGTGTTCGAGCACCGTCGCCATCGACTCGGGGCTGTCCGGCCTGAGCGCATAAACCTTCAGGGTCGCACGCAGCGCTTCCAGGGCCGAGGGCAGGCGGCGCAGCGCGGCGCGGGCGGCGTCCGGCAGACGGATGCGGTCCTGCTTTGATTCCATGATTGAATTTTGCGATCAGATTCGTCGAGGATTGCCCTCTGACGCACGATTATTCGCGTCGATATTTCGGATCATCCGGGCTTTACTGGCATCTTGGTTCTTACCCGAATCTTGGTGGAGCATCTCGGTGAGGAAGAAGGCGCTCGTTGAGAAGTTGGACCAAGCCAAGCCGCAATGATCCGGGACGAACCCGCCGGCGCCCTGCGTGGCGGCTGTACCAACCCGCGGATCAGGCGCCCCGCGCGGCCAGCAGGACTTGGGCGAGTTCGGCAAATCCGGCGCCACCTCGTGACGGGGTCACATACGCGGGCAGCGCGCTCATGCGGTCGGCGAAATCCCGCACATTGGCCACGCCCACGGCGTGCGGCAGGTACGCGAACATGGGGGCGTCGTTGGGTGAATCCCCGACGAACAGGCAGCGCTCGCGTTCGTCGGCCAGCTCCAGCCCGTAACGTTCACGCATCATCAGATGCGCCATGCTGAGCTTGTCATAGCTGCCGAACCAGCCGTTGACATGGATGGAGCTCACTTTGGCCGTCATGCCGGCGGCTTCCATGATCGTCACGATGCGGTCGATGGCATCGGGCGGCAGGGCTGGCACGTCTTCGCAGAAGTCGATCGCCAGGTCGTACAGGCGGCAGAACTGGTCCGACGCGACGGCGCTTCCAGGCACCTCGCGCAGGATCGTGTCACGCACCCGGGCCAGGCGGGCGGCGTGGGCGCTGCGTTCGGTGGCGTTCAGCAAGTGCCGGCATTGGAGCTTGTGCGCGGCCGCGTCATGCCAGCAGTAGAAGGCACCGTTTTCGCCGATCACGCCATCAACGGGCCACATGCGCCCGATGTGGTCGCACCATCCGGCTGGTCGTCCCGTGATGAGGATGACGCGCAGGCCGGCACGCTGCAGGGCATCCATCGCTGCGTAGGCGGGCGGCGTGAGGCGGCCACCGGTCGTCAGCGTGTCGTCGATGTCGCTGAAAACCGTGTGCGCACCCGTGGCCACGGCGCGGGGAAGGTCGCTCAAAGGGCGCATGGGTGCCTCAGCCCGCGCTGCCCAGCGCCAGCCCCGCATGCTCGCGCAGCGGGTGGAAATGGATCTTCGGGAAGCGCTCCTGCGCCAGCCGTACGTCGTAGGGGCTGGTGCACAGGTAGGCCAGGGTGCCGGCAGCGTCCAGCGCCAGGCGTTGCGGGTAGGCATTGGTGAATTCGCGCAGCTCGGCCGGTGTGTCGGCGGTGATCCAGCGCGCGCCGGTGTATTGGCAGCCTTCCAGCCGAACGTCGCAGTCGTACTCGGTTTTCAGGCGGTGTTGCACCACCTCGAATTGCAGCTGGCCGACGGCGCCCAGCAGCATCGGGCCGCCGACCTCGGGCTTGAAGACCTGGATCGCGCCTTCCTCGCCGAGCTGCTCCAGCCCGGTCTGCAGCTGCTTGGTGCGCAACGGGTTCTTCAGGATCACCGTCATGAACAGCTCGGGCGCGAAGAACGGCAGGCCGGTGAATTGCAGGTTCGCGCCGTCGGTGATGGTGTCGCCGAGCTGCACCCCGCCATGGGTGGTAAAGCCGATGATGTCGCCCGCATAGGCTTCGTCCACGGCCTCACGGCGCTGGCTCATGAAGGTCACCACACTCGTCGGGCGCAGCTCCTTCGCGGACCGTTGAACCTTGAGCTTCATGCCGGGCGTGTATTTGCCCGAGGCCACGCGCACGAAGGCGATGCGGTCGCGGTGGTTGGCGTCCATGTTGGCCTGCACCTTGAACACCACGCCGGAGAAGCCCTCGTCGTCGGGCTACACGGTCTTTTCCACCGGCTGCTTGTTGACGACCAGCGAACTCTTGCGCGGTCCGGGCGAGGGCGCCAGGTCCACCAGCGCGTCGAGCACTTCCATCACGCCGAAATTGTTCACGCCGGAGCCGAAGAACACCGGCGTCTGTTTGCCGGCCAGGAAGGCCTCGCGGTCGAAGGCGGGCGAGGCGCCGGTGGCCAGTTCCATGCTCTCCAAGGCGGTTTCCCAGTCGTGGCCGAAACGTGCCTGCAGGGCGTCCGGGTCGGTCAGCGGCATCGTTTCGAAGTCCTGGGGGCGGCGTTCACTGCCGGACTCGAACACCGTCATGGCCTGGGTGCGCAGGTTGATGATGCCGCCGAACGTCTTGCCCTGGCCCACCGGCCAGGTCATGGGCACGCAGGGCATGCCGAGCTCGCGCTCCACCTCGTCCAGGATGTCCAGCGGGTCGCGCACCTCGCGGTCCATCTTGTTGACGAAGGTGATGATGGGCGTGTCGCGCTGGCGGCAGACCTCGATCAGCCGGCGCGTCTGCGCCTCGACGCCGTTGGCGGCGTCGATCACCATCAGCGCCGAGTCCACGGCGGTGAGAACGCGATAGGTGTCTTCGGAAAAGTCCTTGTGGCCGGGGGTGTCGAGCAGGTTGACCACATGGTCGCGATAGGCCATCTGCATCACGCTGGAGGCCACCGAGATGCCGCGCTGCTTCTCGATTTCCATCCAGTCGCTGGTGGCATGGCGGCTGGCCTTGCGCGCCTTCACGCTGCCGGCGATCTGGATCGCCCCCGAGAACAGCAGCAGCTTCTCGGTCAGCGTGGTCTTGCCGGCGTCGGGGTGGGAAATGATGGCAAAGGTGCGGCGGCGCCGGGTTTCGGAGGCGAAGGACACAGGAGTTCCAGAAGAAAAGGGCAGGTTCGGGCGCGGCCGGCGCGGACTGGCGGGCGGCCAGCGAGCGCTGAACTTCGGCAGGCCGGACGGCGCGCGGATTTTACCGGCGAGCAGGGTCTTGCGGCCTGGTTTTATAATTCGTGGTTCCGAGGAGCGTTGCAGCGTCCCCAGCACAGCGGGGCGTGAGGCTCGGAACCTATCTTCGCAACGACGCTCATCCACTGAATGCGTGGTGAGTTCCAGTTCCCCCGCCAGTGGCCCTGTCAACTTCTGTTGTGGAGCACACATGAACGCCCGAATCGATCCTGCCGTCCTGACCGACTGCGCCATCGCCGACATCACCCTGGCCGACTGGGGCCGCAAGGAAATCCGCATCGCGGAGACCGAAATGCCCGGCCTGATGGCCATCCGCGAGGAATTCGCGGCCAAGCAACCGCTGAAAGGCGCGCGCATCACCGGCAGCCTGCACATGACCATCCAGACGGCCGTGCTGATCGAGACGCTGCAGGCGCTGGGCGCGCAGGTGCGCTGGGCTTCGTGCAACATCTTCAGCACGCAGGACCATGCCGCCGCCGCCATCGCCGCCGGCGGCACGCCGGTGTTCGCCCTCAAGGGTGAGACGCTGGCCGACTACTGGGACTACACCCACCGCATCTTCGATTTCGGAGCGGCTGGCACCGACGGCGAAGGCCCGAACATGATCCTGGACGACGGCGGCGACGCCACGCTGCTGATGCACCTGGGCAAACGCGCCGAGAAAGACCCGTCGCTGGTCGCCGGTGACGGCCACAGCGAGGAAGAGCGCATCCTCTACGCCTCGATCCGCGCCAAACTGGCGGTGGACCCGACCTGGTACAGTCGCAAGAGCGCCCAGATCATCGGTGTGACCGAGGAAACCACCACCGGCGTGCACCGCCTGAAGGAAATGTCGGCCAAGGGCAGCCTGATGTTCCGCGCCATCAACGTGAACGACTCGGTCACCAAGAGCAAGTTTGACAACCTGTACGGCTGCCGCGAGTCGCTGGTGGACGGCATCAAGCGCGCCACCGACGTGATGATCGCCGGCAAGGTGGCCGTGGTCTGTGGCTACGGCGACGTAGGCAAGGGCAGCGCCCAGGCGCTGCGCGCGCTGTCGGCCCAGGTGTGGGTGACCGAGATCGACCCGATCAACGCGCTGCAGGCCGCCATGGAAGGCTACAAGGTCGTGACGATGGACTGGGCCGCCGACAAGGGCGACATCTTCGTCACCACCACCGGCAACCGCGACGTGATCACCTTCGAGCACATGAGCGCGATGAAGGACCAGGCCATCGTCTGCAACATCGGCCACTTCGACAACGAGATCCAGGT
>JADHED010000986.1_pt1 | contig 27019 bp, 26 predicted proteins | sample 8952041 | NCBI WGS metagenome assembly JADHED01 (sample SAMN16124423, study PRJNA663239) | bioreactor sludge metagenome | isolation source: sludge (control) | place: India:Bengaluru | collected 2018-09-08
TGCCGCGGCGTGAGCGTGGCGCCCGCTCCGGGCCAGTCCAGCCAGCCTGGCGGCATCGTGCACCTGCAGGCGCCCGCGCCCGAGGCTCACGATGCCGGCCCGCGCCCACGCGCCGAGGAGCCGGCTGACCGCTTCGCGGCCGCACGCCAGGTCCTGCGCGAGCCGCTCGTGCGTGGTGCGCACGTGGGGCGTCACCTGGGCCCGGCGCAGCAGGAGTTCCGCGAGCCGCGCCTCGAGGCTCGCGAGCGCAAGCGCACTCGCCGACTCCAGGACCATCGCCAGGCGGGCCTCGAAGGCGGCGAACAGGAACGCGCGGAGCGCGGGCTCCGCGTCGACGAGCCGGCGGAACACCGCGCCCGGTATCGAGAGGCCCGACACCGCTTGTTCGACGAACGCCTCCGCGCGATACGGCTCGCCGGTGAGCACCGCGAGCGCCTCGAGGACGCACAACTCTCCCCGCCCGAAGCGGTACAGCACGATCTCCCGCCCGGTGTCACGGCGCTTGGTCACCCGCACCCGCCCCTCGGCGAGCAGCGTCACCGAGTCGCAGGCGTCCCCCTCCTGCCTGAAGAGGCACGGGCCCGCGCGAAGCGGCCTGGCCTCGGCCGACAGCGTGGCGCGCCCCTCGGCCGACAGCGATGCCGCGAAGGCGTATGCCGACAGTTCCTCCAGGGCTGTGGTCATGCCGACGACCTCTCTGCGCGCACGCGCGATGTCCGGCCCGCGCCGGCCCTCATCATCCCACGCACACGAGGCGGCACCGCGCGCGCCGGCCGGAACGAACGGGCGCGTCCGCCCGCGCTGCGCCTTGTGTGACCACGATCACTGACCGCGGCGTGCCGGGGCCTCACGCTGCGCACCAGCATCCGCCGCGCGCCCGCGCGGACATCCGCGCCCGCTCGACCGCCAGGACGGCCTCCCCAGCGCCCGGTCGGCGACGCCAGTCACGGGAGGTCACCTCATGCCACGCACGCCACGCGTCACGACGATGTTCGCCGTGCTCCTGCTCGTTTCGGCCCAGTCCCCGGCGCGCGCGCAGGAGGGGTTGCCCAGCTACCAGGTGCGGTTCCTCGGCCCGGGCTCGCCGGTGGCCATCAACGGCCCGGGCACCGTGGTCGGCGCCCGCCTCGTCGATGGCAACTACCAGCCGCTGGTGAGCGTGGCCGGCGCGCGCTGGAGCCCGCTGCCCGTTCCCGCCGGCGCGCAGAGCGTCTTCCCCACCGACGTGAACGACCACGGCGTGATCGTGGGCGTCGCCTACACCGCCTGGAACCCGGAAGCCGTGCGTTGGGTGCCCTCCTCCGCGGGCTACCGCGTCGAGGTCCTTCCCCGGCTCCCCGGCGACGGCTCGTCGTACGCCACCGCAGTCAACAACGCCGGCCAGGTCGTGGGGGCGCGGCGGGCGCTCGGCTACGTGCCCGCGGCGACCAGCGGGTGGCTCTACAGCGACGACCTGGGCGTCGTCGACCTGCAGGCCGTCTACGGCTGGTGGACCTATCCGACCGACATCAACGACGGCGGCGTGCTGCTGTCGGGCACGGAACGCCTCACGCTGGCCACCGGCGTGATCGACGCGGTCGGGACGGCCCCGGCCAACTACAACCCCGTCAACGGCGTGGCCATCAACAACGATGGCGTCGTCGCGGGCACGGCGTCGCTGCGGTCGAGCTCGCTCAACATCGTGTCGGCGTTCCGCTACCAGGACGCCACGGGCTGGAGCTTCATCGCCGGCTCGAGCCGCTACACGGTCGTCACCAGCCTGAACAACCGGGGAGACATCGGCTACGGCGAGCTCGGCGCGGGCCTCTACCTCGACGGCCTCGGCGCCTACCCGCTGTGGCGGTTGCTCGACCCGGCCGCCACCCAGGCCGGATGGGCGATCACCGGCAGCGGCGCGAAGGTCAACGACCTGCGAGTGGTGGCCACGACGGCCGCCAACTCCGTCACCGGCGAGTCCGGCGGAGTCCTGCTCACGCCCTCCGGCACCGTGCAGCCTCCGGCCGCCCCCGCGCTGTCGGCCGTCGCGCACCCCTCGACTCCCGCCGCGCCGTGGGACGGCATCGCGCTGACGTGGACCGCGTCGCAGGGCGCCAGCAGCTACGTCGTCGAGCGCCGGGGACCGGCGGACGCCGGCTTCGTCCCGATCACGCCGGGCTCGGGCACCATCCAGCTGAAGTACGACGACATCGCCGTCCAGCCGCGGGCCCTCTACACGTACCGGGTGTTCGCGCTCGGCGTGGCAGGCTCCAGCGCTCCGTCCAACGAGGTGGAGGTGGCCGCACCGGGCGGCGACGCCATCGCGCCGGTCGTGACCATCGTGACGCCGGCAGCCAACGCTCGGGTGTCGGGTGTCGTGCGCGTGGCGGCGCGCGCCACCGACAACGTGGGCGTCGTGCGCATGCAGATCAGGACGCCCGGCGGGACGCTGTTGAAGGCGGTGGACGCCGCGGAGATCAGCTACGACTGGAACACCTCGAGGCTGAGGAAGGGCTCGACGCAGTCGCTCGTCGTGGTCGCCTACGACGCGGCCGGCAATGCCGGGTCGGCGACGCTGACGGTCAGAATCGCCCGGTAAGACAGGGATCGACCGGTCCCGTCGCGGCCAGGCCGGTGCGGCGGGCGGGCGCGGGTTCACGTCGGGCTTGGCGGGCAGGAGGCCGTTCCGCCACAATCGCCCGATGATCGGGACCCGCGTCCGCCGCCTCACGCCTGCCCTCCTGCTCTCCGTCGCCGTCGCCTGGCTACCGCCCACCGTCGCCGCCGCCCAGGAGACGGTGACCGTCACCGTGCTGGCGACCACCGACGTGCACGGCTACCTCCTGCCCTACGACTACTTCGCCGCGCGCCCCGCGCCCCGCGGCCTCGCCGCCGCCGCCACGCTCATCGAGGCCGTGCGCCGCGAGACGCCCCACACGCTGCTCGTCGACTGCGGCGACACGATTCAGGGCTCCCCGCTCGCCGGCGTCCACCAGGCGGCCGTGCGGGCGGGCCAGACGTCGGCGCCCGACCCGATGATGCTGGCGATGAACGCCCTGCGCTACGACGCGATGACGGTGGGCAACCACGAGTTCAACTACGGCCTCGCGAACCTCACCGCCGCCCGCACCCACGCCCGCTTTCCCTGGCTGTCGGCCAACACGGTGGGCGGCGAGGCGTTGCCGGCCTTCGCGCCGTACGTCGTGAAGACCGTCGCCGGCGTGAAGGTGGCCATCGTCGGCCTGTCGCCCTGGACGATCCCGGAGTGGGAGAAGCCGGAGCACATCCGCGGAATCTCGTGGCTGGCGCCCGAGCAGGGCATGCGACGTGCCCTGCGGCAGCTCGAGGCGGAGCGGCCCGACGTCGTGATCGCGACCGTGCACGGCGGCCTCGACCGCGACCCGGAGAGCGGCGCGATTCACCCGGGCCAGGCGCCCGGCGAGAACCCGGTGTGGCAGCTGGCCGAGCAGTTCCCGCAGCTGGCGGCCATCGTCTATGGCCACACGCACGGGCGCGAGCCGGGGCGCCGCGTCGGCAACGTCCTGCTGGTCCAGCCGCGCGCGTGGGCGCGGGAGGTGGCGCGCCTCGACCTCGAGCTCGCGCGCGACGCGACGGGGCGATGGCAGCTCGTCTCGAGCCGGAGCGCGCTGCTCCCGGTGACGCCGGAGACGCCCGCGGCGCCGGAGATCGTGGCGCTCGCGCGGCCCTACCACGAGGCGGCCGAGCGATACCTGGACCAGCCCGTGTCGGAGGCTCCGGCGGAGTTGTCGGGAGAGCGCGGCCGCTTCGAGGACACCGCGATCGTGGACGCCATCCACGCCGTGCAGCTGCACTACGCGCAGGCCGACGTGAGCTTCAGCGCGCTGTTCGACCCCTCGGTGCGGATCGCGCGCGGGCCGGTCAGCCAGCGCCAGCTCGCCGCGCTCTACGTCTACGACAACGAGCTCTACGCCATCGAGGGGACGGGACGCATGGTGCGCGAGGCGCTCGAGAACTCGGCGCGCTACTTCCGCACGTGCCCGGAGCCGTCGTGCGCGACCGGCCCGCTCGTCGATCCGGCCGTCTTCGGCTTCAACTTCGACATGGCGCAGGGCGTGGAGTACGAGATCGACCTCACGCAGCCCGCCGGCCAGCGCGTGAGGCACCTCCGCTTCCGCGGGGCCCCGCTGCGCGACGATCAGCCGCTGCGGCTCGCGGTGAACAACTACCGCGCCGCCGGCTCGGCCGGCTTCGGGATGTTCCGGGACGCGAAGATCCTGTGGCGCTCCGGCCGCGAGATCCGCGACCTGATGGCCGACTACTACCGCGATGGCCGGCCGCTGCCGGCGCGCCCCGACGGCAACTGGCGGCTCGTGCCCGCGCGCGCCGCGGAGACGCTGGCGACCGGCGACGCGCCGTCGCGGTAGTCCCGCCGCCTCGGCGGGGCAGTCGTGTAGAATGCCGGCGTTCAGCGACACCCCGGCACGCGCGGCGCGCCACGGCCATCGTCCACGGAGTACGTCCCATGGCGCAACGCCCCTGGTTGAAGTACGTCGGCCTCGGCTGCGGCGGGCTGCTGCTCGTCGTGGCCGCCATCGTCGCCGTGACGTTCTTCGTGGTCACGCGCATGACCGCCGAGCCCGAGCGGGTCGTCCGCGCCTTCCTGGACGCCGCCGCGGCGGGCGACTACGCCACGGCGCACGGCCACTTCTCGGTGCCGTTGAAGGAGGCGCAGCCCCTCGACGCCTTCGTCGCCGGGGCCAGGGCCAGGCCGTCGCTGTTCGCCGTGGCCGACACGACGTTCTCGAGCCGGTCGATCGACGGCGGCGTCACCAGGCTCGAGGGCACGGCCACCCTGAAGGCGGGGACCACCGTGCCCGTCGCCTTCTCGCTGGTCGAGGAGAACGGTCGCTGGGTGCTGCTCTCCTACAAGATCGGCGCCGACTGACACCCCGCCGTCACGAAGCGTAGCTGCCTCGCCACTTCCACAGCGACCGTCTCACAGGAGTTGCTCCCATGCCGTCACCCGTCGTCCGTCCCCCCGCCCGCTTCTCCCGCCTTGCTTGTGTGCTCGCCCCGCTCGTCGCGGTGGCCGGTTGCACCCAGATGCTGAGCATGGAGGGCACGTCCAAGGCCATCAGCGAGGGCCTCGCCAGCCAGTTGGCGATGTCGATCGCGTCGGTCACGTGTCCCGAGTCGCGCGAGATCAAGGCCGGCGACGTGTTCGAGTGTGTGGCCACCCCGTCCGTCGGCGGGCGTCTCACCGTCCAGGTCACGCAGAAGGACGACGCCGGCAACGTCGCGTGGGAAGTGACCAAGACCGAAGGCCTGCTGGACCTCACCAAGGTGGAAGCCTCGGTGAAGCAGGGGCTGGCGCAGCAGGCGAGCCTCGAGGCCAGCGTGACGTGCGGCGAGCGCTGGCGGGCCACCAAGGCGGGCGACGCCTTCGAGTGCCGGGCGTCGGGCAACGAGGGCCAGGCGGTGACCGTCGTGGTGACGGTCACCGACAACGAGGGCAACGAAGTAGGCGAGCTCGGGCAGGGGTCCCTCGTGACCCCTGCCGCCCCACCCAGCCCTGCCATGTGACGGGTCAGCCTCTCACGGCGGCGAGGCCGCCTGGGCGCCTGCGCCCACCCTTCCCCCGCGACATCGCAAGCCGCCCCCCTCCCGCTTCAACCGCGGCGCGCTCATCACGGTCTCACGAGCCAGGAACGAGGAGGCCGACCATGCGCAGCGCGGTGTGCTACGCGGCGACGTGTGCCGTAGGAACGACCTTGATCGCCGGGCACGGCGCGGTCACGGCGCGGGCCGCCGGTCCGCCGGTGACCGTTCGCACGGTCGCGCTCGAAGCCGACGGCGTGATCGGCGTGGCCCTCACCAACGGGACGGCCGTCCACCTCGCCGACGTGCCGGTGACCGTCCACACCGAGAACGGCACGCTGGTCGCGGTCCGGTGGACCGAGGTGCCCACGCGCACCCCGATGGCGTCGGCCGTCGGTGGCACGACGCTCGCCGGCCACGGCCTCCGCCTGCTGGTGGCCTACGTCGACCTCGCGCACGACGAGATGCGCGTGCGGCGGTCCGACGATGGCGGCCGCACGTGGGCCCCGCCCGAGGTGCTTGGCCCGCGCCCGGCGGGGCCGGCCCTGCCGACGGCCTGCCTGGCGGCAGCCGACGACGGCCTGCGGGGCGTGGTGGCCTGGTCGGCGCAGCCCTCTGAAAGCGACGGGCCGCTCTCCATCGCGCAGTCGACGGACGCCGGCTGGCACCTCGCGGTGCACGCCGCGGTCCGGAGTTCCGGCGCCGCGGTCTACTGCCCCACCGGCGGACCGCCGGAAATCGTGTGGCGCGACCACCGCGACGGCACGGGGCCCCGGGTGGCCGTCTACCGCGCCGAGGTCGACGCGTCGGGCGGGCTGCTGCGCGAGCGCCGCGTGCTGGCGCCGGCGTACGACCCCAGCCTGTGCGGGTACGCGGACATCCGCTTCGTGGGCTATCACACCGGCACCAACGACGCCCACCTCGCCCGGAGCCTCGACGGCGGCGTCACCTTCGCGGAGGTGACCGGCGCAGCCGAGGGCCCGCGCGGCCAGGCGCTGGACGACACCGGCAAGTTCGTCTCGGTCGCGTGCGGCCCGCACGTGATCGTCGCCACGTGGGGCGACTGGCCGACGAAGGCCGCGGCCAACGCCAAGGCGCCGTCGCGTCAGCTCGGCGCCGTCGTCTCCACCGATGGCGGCGCTTCGTGGCTGCGGCTGCGCCTGGCTGGCGACGACACCTCGCAAGGACCTGCGACCGTGGCGGTGTCCGGCGAACGGGCGCTCGTGTTCTGGAAGGCCGTTGGCGGCGTGCGCCTGGCGGTGATTGAACCGCAGCCCGGCCACGGCGAGGTGCCGCGCGAGACGCCCTGAGGCCGCACCGCCCATCCCGCCGGGTTGAGCCGCGGTGCGAGCGGCGCGTCAGTAGATGCCGGGCCAGCAGGCCCCGAGCGCGCGGCTGACGGAGGCGAGGGCCTCGCGGCCGCGCGCGTTGTCCCCGTGGACGACCGGCGGGGCCTCGCCCGCCGCCCCCAGCACCTGCACCGTCACGTCGAGGCAGTCGGCGAGCGCCTGCAGGTCGTAGCCGCCCTCGGTCACCGCCACCAGCTTCCCGCCGGCACACCTGGCCGCCACGTCCCGCAGCCTCGCCACCATCGTGGCGTAGCCCTCGGTGGAGACACGCATCGAGGCGAGGGGGTCCCGCTGATGGGCGTCGAAGCCGGCCGACACGATCAGCAGGTCGGGGGCGTAGCGCTCGAGCGTCGGCACGACGGCCTCGCGCACGACGAGGTCGTAGTCGGCGTCGGTGGCCCCCGCCTCGAGCGGCACGTTGACGGTGAAGCCCGTGCCCTCGCCCCGCCCGATCTCGGTGGCGGCGCCCGTCCCGGGGTAGTAGGGAAACTGGTGCAGCGAGACGTAGAGCACCGACGGGTCGCCGTAGAAGATCCACTGCGTGCCGTTGCCGTGGTGCACGTCGATGTCGACGACCGCGACGCGCGCGAGCCCGGCGGCGCGCGCGTGCGCCGCCGCCACCGCCGCGTTGTTGAACAGGCAGAAGCCCATCGCCTTGTCGCGTTCCGCGTGGTGCCCGGGCGGCCGCACGAGCGCCAGCACCGGGCCCGACCCGGCCAACACGATGTCCACGCCCTGGCAGGCGGCGCCGGCGGCGAGCTGCGCGGCGGCCACCGACCCCTCCGACGTGTAGGTGTCGGGGTCCAGCGTCACCGCGCGCCCGGCGAGCGCGAGCACGCCGTCGACGTAGTGCGCGGCGTGGGCGCGCAGGAGCTCGTCGCGGGTGGCCGGGCGCGGGGCCAGCACCGCCCCGCCCGTGGCGCGCCACCGGTCGGCGACGGCGTCGAAGACCACTGCCCGCTCCGGGCGCTCGGGGTGGCCGTGCGGGGGGACGTGGCGGCCGAAGTCCGGTGACGCGATGAGGTGCAGCGGCACGGCGCAAGCATACACGCGCCGGCCGCCGGTGGCGGCGCGTCAGCGCAAGGAGCCGCCCAGTGCCTCCACCAGCCCCTCCAGGCACCGCTGCAGCGCGGCGAGCGCGTCGTCCACGTCGCGGTCGCTGGCGACGGCCATTGGCGGGGCGATGTGAAGCCGGATCGTGGCGAACGGCCTGGGGATCTGCGTGCGGTCCCAGCTGCCGAGCGTCCAGTGGCGGTCGGCCTCGGCGTGGAACGGCAGGATGGGGTGCCCGGTGGCCCGGGCGAGCCACACCACGCCGGGCTGCGCCGCGTGGCGTGGCCCCTTCGGACCGTCCACCGTGAAGGCCACGCCGCGCCCGGCCGCCAGTTCCCGGCGCAGCTGCACCAGGGCCTTGACGCCCCCGCGCGAGGACGAGCCGCGAGCCGTGCCGAACCCGAAACGCCGGATGATGCGCGCGATCCACTCGCCGTCGAAGTTCTCGCTGGTGATGACCACGATCCCGCGGTCGCGGAAGTGGATCATCCCGGGCAGGATGCGGCCGTGCCAGAAGGCGATGATCGGCGGGCGCCCCGCCCGGTCGAGCGCCGCGAGATGCTCGGCGCCGGTCACCTCGAGGCGCCAGGTCCGCGAGAGGGCACGGATGATCGGCGTGGCGACCGCCGCGATGGCGATCGCCTGCCAGCGCTTGCGGCGCGACGCGCTCCAGTGCGGCGCGTCGCTCACGAGGCCGAAGCGGGCCCGGCCGGCGGCGCCGCGGGCGCGGCGGCCTTCATCCGGGCATCCACGTAGGACATCAGGTCGGTCATCTGCAGGTCGGCGTTGGCGCTGGCCTGCGCGCCCTTGAGCATGATCGAGCAGAACGGGCAGGCCATCACCACCGTGCCCGCCCCGGTGGCCTGCAGCTGCTCGAAGCGCTCCTGGCTGATCCGCTTGCCCGGCTCGTGCTCCTCGAAGAGCAGGCCGCCGCCGGCGCCGCAGCAGAACGGGTTGTCACGGCTGCGGACGGGCTCGGCCACGCGGGCACCGAAGCGGGTGAGCAGCTGGCGCGGCTCCTCGTGCGTGTCGGCGTAGCGCCCGAGGTAGCACGGGTCGTGGTAGGTCACCGCGTCGCCGCCGGGCATCGACATGTCGCGCGTGAGCCGCTCGACCAGCGTCGCCGAGTGGATCACCTCGGCGTGGAAGCCGAACTGCTGGTAGTCGTGCCCGATGGTCTTGAGGCAGTGCGGGCACGAGGTGACGATCTTCGTGGCCTTCGCCGCGGTGAACTCCTCGACGTTCTGCTGCGCCAGCTCCTGGAACATCAGCTCGTTGCCGGTGCGCTTGGCGATGTCGCCCGTGCAGCGTTCCTTGGCGAGCACGCCGAAGGTGACGCCCTTGGCGCGGAGGATGTCGAACAGCGCGCGCAGCGACTTCTGGAAGTCGGCCTCGAAGGCGCCCGCGCACCCCAGCCAGACCAGGTACTCGTGCTTGGCCGGGTCGAACGTCTCGAGGCCGGCGCCCTGCACGAACTTCTGCCGCTGGTCGTAGAGCAGGCCCCAGATGTTGCCGCGCCGCTCGAGGTGATTGAAGGTGCTGGCCAGGTACTCGGCCGCCTCGCCGTTGGAGGTGAGGCCGCGCCGCGCGCCCACGATCACGGGCGTGTGCTCGACTCCCACCGGGCAGGCCTGCTCGCACGCGCCGCAGGTGGTGCACTGCCACAGCACGTTCTCGTCGTACAGCTCGACGAGCTTCCGGTCGAGCGCGCCGGCGAGCAGCGCCTCCTCGTTCTGCAGGATCAGCTTCTTCGGGTTGAGCAGCTTGCCCGTGGCGTAGGCCGGGCAGTTCTCCTGGCAGCGGCCGCACTCGACGCACGTGAAGGCGTCCAGCCGCGCCTTGCCCGGCAGGTCCTTCACCGTCTCGAAGCCCACCTCCTCCTTCTCGAAGTCGAGGTTCGGCACCGTCTGCAGGCGCAGCGACTTGAGGAAGACCGTGACGGGCGAGATGAGCAGGTGCAGGTGCTTGGAGTTGGGGATGAGCCCGAGGAAGCAGAGGATCACGAGCATGTGAACCCACCAGTTCACGCGCTCGGGCAGGCCCGGCTCGGCCATCCGGTCGAAGTGGAAGAACTCGATCAGGTAGGTGACCATGAGCGTGACGATGAAGAAGCCGATGAGGATCGACTCCTTCGACACGTGGTCACCGAGGGCCTTGGGCTGGACGATGCCCCGCCGGACGATCAGCAGCAGGATGCCGGAGAGCACCGCCACGCAGAAGGGCACCAGGGCGGCCTTGTACCAGCCGAACCACCGCGTGCCCGTGAGGTCCACGATGCCGAGGCCGTGGAGCAGTTCGACGATCGTGTAGAGGCCGAAGGCGCAGAAGCCCCAGAACACGAACAGGTGCGCCATGCCCACCCAGGGCTTGGCCCGGATGACCTTCGACTGGAAGACCACTTCCGAGAGGAAGCGGCGGACGCGCGCCGGGAGGTCGTCGAGGGAGAAGTTGTTGGCGCCCGCCATCACCAGTTGGTAACGCGTGCGCATCTGCAGGCCGAACCAGCCGACGAACCCGAGGAAGACGACCCAGAAGGCGGCAATCTCTATCGCGGACATGTTCGGCTCCTGCGCCGAGGGGCGGCGGCGCCGCGGTGGCCCAAGGTCCCCCGTGAGCAGCAGGCGGCGGGACGGACCGCGCCGGCTCGCCTTGGAGGACCGCCGAGGTGCGAAGGCTCGCAGAACGCTCCGAACGCTCAGGGCCGCGGCCATGCCGCGCTTCGGATCGTCCCGAAGGCAGGAGCGTTCTGCCGGCGTCCGACGGCGAGCGGGCGTGGTCCGCCACGCCGCCGGACGCGCGTCAGTCTACCCCTTCAGCGCCGCGATCATCGCCGGGACGACGTCGAAGATGTCGCCGGCGATGCCGTAGTCGGCGATCTCGAAGATCGGCGCCTCGGGGTCCTTGTTGATCGCGACGATGGTGCGGGCGCCCTTCATGCCCACCTGGTGCTGGATGGCGCCTGAGATGCCGAGCGCAAGGTAGAGCTTCGGCGCCACGGTCTGGCCCGAGCTGCCCACCTGGCGCTCCATCGGCAGCCAGCCCGCGTCGCAGATCGGCCGCGAGGCGGCGAGCTCCGCTTGCATCGCCTCGGCCAGCTGCTTCGCGAGGTCGATGTTCTCCGGGGCCTTGATGCCGCGGCCGACCGACACGATGCGCTCGGCCTGGGTGAGGTCCACGGCCTGCTTGGCCTCGCGGAACGGCACCTCCGGCTTCTGGCGCGCCTCGACCCCCTCGGCGGCGACGGAGCGCACCGGCGCCGTGCCCTTCTGCAGGTCGTCGAGCTTGTGGCTGCCGATCTGGAAGGTGACCAGGTGCGGCGCGGGCCCCTCGAGCACGACGTCGGCGTACAGCTTCGCCTGGAACATCGGCCGGGCGAAGGCGACGCCGCCCTCGTGGGCCTTCACCGCGACGCAGTCGGTGACGATCGACCGGTCGAGGCGCGCGGCGAGCTTCGGCGCGTAGTCGCGCGCCTGGTAGGTGTGCGGGATGAAGACGTAGGTGGGCGACTCGGCGGCCACGAGCGCGGCGATCGCCGCGGTGTAGGCGTCGGCGGTGTAGCTGGCGAAGGCCGGCGCCTCGACGCGCAGCACCTCGGCCACCGCGGCCTGCGCGAACTCGGCGGCCGGGGCGGCGGTGTCGGCGCCGAGCACGGCCACCTTCACCGGCTGCCCGGTGCGCTGCGCCGCGACGATGGGCTCCCAGCTCGCGCGGTTGATCTGCCCGTCCTTCTGTTCGGTGATGACCAGGATCATGGGGTCCTCGACTCCAGGGGCGCCGCCTCGCGGCGGCGCGGCCCGACGTGGCGTCTGCCGTCTAGAAGACGCGAGCCTCCTCGCGCAGCACCCGGACGAGTTCCTTGGCGGCCTCGGCCGGGGTGCCGGCGATCATGCGCGTCTGCTTGCTCTTCTCGGGGAAGTAGAGGCTGACGATGCGCTGGCGCGCGGCGGTGGCGGCCGGCGGGTCCACCCGCTTGATCTCCTTCTTCTTGGCCGCCATGATGCCCTTCAGGGTGGCGTAGCGCAGCGTGTTGATGCCGCTCTGGATGGTCAGCAGGGCCGGCGTCGGCATGGTCACCCACTGGAAGAACTGCCCCTCCAGCTCGCGCTTCACGCGCAGGGCGCCGCCCTCGGCCGCCACTTCCATGATGATGGTGGCGTGCGGCATGCCGAGCTTCTCGGCGAGCACCACGCCCACCTGCGCGAACCCCTGGTCGTCGGACTGCAGCCCGGTGAGCACCAGGTCCACGCCCTCGGGCCGGATGGCCGCGGCGAGCGCCTCGGCCACCGTGAAGGCGTCGGCATAGGCGAGCGCGTCGCTCTCGACGTGCACGGCGCGGTCGGCGCCGCGGGCGAGGGCCTCGCGCAGCACCTGCTGCACGCGGGCGGGACCGGCGGAGACGACGATCACCTCGCCGCCGTGCTTCTCCTTCAGCCGCAACGCCTCCTCGAGGGCGTAGGCGTCGGGCTCGTTCATCTCGTACGTGGCGTCCTGGTCACGGATCCAGGTCTTGGTGTCGTTCAGTCGCAACGGCCACTCGCGGGTGACCACCTGCTTGACGCAGACTGCGATTTTCATCGGCGTCCCCTGGAGGAAAAAGGGTGCGCCCGCGCGGGCGCAATCGTGGGGCAACGACAGGCTGCCGCACCGCGGCATTCTACCTCAAGAGCGGCCGGGCGCCTGGCGGGCCCGTGGGCGGGCGGCCGGGAGCCGGCAGGACCGCCCGGGCGTCTCCGGCGGGCGGCCGACCGACGTCGGCCGTCACGACTCCCCCCACCGGGGCGTTCCGCGTGTGCCGCCGCATGCGTGCCCCCACCACGCGGCGTGTGCCAACGTGGCCGGCTCGGGCCTGGCGCACCCGGCCCCTACACGTATCGTTTGAAGAGCAACGAGGCGTTGGTCCCGCCGAACCCGAACGAGTTCGACAGGGCGTACTCGATGGCCATCGGCCGGGCCGTGTGCGGCACGTAGTCGAGGTCGCAGGCCGGGTCGGGGTGATCGAGGTTCGCCGTGGGCGGCGCCACCTGGTGGCGCAGCGCCAGCACCGAGATGCCGGCCTCGAGCCCGCCGGCCGCGCCGAGCAGGTGCCCGGTCATCGACTTCGTGGAGGAGACGGCCAGCCGGTACGCGTGGTCGCCGAAGCACCGCTTGATGGCGAGCGTCTCGGTGGGGTCGTTGATGGGCGTGGAGGTGCCGTTGGCGTTCACGTAGGCCACGGCGTCCGGCGCCACGCCGGCTTTCTGCAGGGCCATCTGCATGCAGCGCACGGCGCCGTCGGCGTCCTCGGGCTGCGCCGTGATGTGGAAGGCGTCGGAGGTGAGGCCGTAGCCGACCAGCTCGGCGAGAATCAGCGCCCCGCGCCGCAGGGCGAAGCCCAGTTCCTCGAGGACGAGCACGCCCGCCCCCTCGCCGATGACGAAGCCGTCGCGATCCTTGTCGAAGGGCCGGCTGGCGCGCTGCGGTTCGTCGTTGCGGGTGGAGAGCGCCCGCATGGCCGCGAACCCCCCCACGCCCATGGGCGTGATGGCCGCCTCCGAGCCGCCGGCGATCATCGCGTCGGCGTCGCCGCGGCGGATGATCTCGAAGGCGTCGCCGATGGCGTGCGCCGAGGCGGAGCACGCCGTGCAGGTGGCGGAGTTCGGCCCGCGCGCCCCGAAGCGGATGGAGACGTGACCGGCCGCCAGGTTGATGATCGCGGCGGGGATGAAGAAGGGCGAGATGCGCCGCGGGCCGCCCTCGAGCAGCGCCCGGTGCTCGCGCTCGATGGTGCTGAACCCCCCGATGCCCGAGGCGATGAACACGCCCACGCGCGCGGCGAACGCAGGCTCCACCTTCAGCGCGGCCGCCGTCACCGCGAACTCCGAGGCGGCCAGCGCGTACTGGATGAAGACGTCGAGCTTCTTGACGTCCTTCTTCTCGACGAACTGCAGCGGATCGAAGCCCTTCACCTCGCCCGCGATGCGCGCGGCGAACTGCGACGCATCGAAGTGCGTGATGGGCCCGATCCCGCTGCGCCCCTCGCAGAGCCCCTGCCAGGTGGGCTCGGTGCCCACGCCGAGCGAGGACACCAGCCCGATGCCGGTGACGACAACGCGCCTGCTCACCCGACCTCCGTATCTCGGTGTTGCGTGTGCGGCCCGACGCCGCCTACTTCTTGGCCTTCGCGTGGGCCTCGATGTACTCGATGGCCTCCTTCACGCGGGTGATCTTCTCGGCGTCCTCGTCCGGGATCTCGATCCCGAACTGTTCCTCGAACGCCATCACGAGCTCGACGACATCCAGCGAGTCGGCGCCCAGATCGTCGACGAACGACGCCTCGGCGGTCACCTCTTCCTCGTCCACCCCGAGGTTCTCGACGATGATGCTCTTCACCTTTTCCGCAACGGTCATGGGTGCCTCCACTCCAGTGCCTACGTGTACATCCCGCCGTTGACGGCGAGGACGTGCCCGGTAATATACGACGCCGCGTCGGAGGCCAGGAAACAGACCGCCTGCGCCACGTCGGCCGGGGTGCCGAGCCGCCCCAGCGGAATCTGCGTCGTCCAGGTCTCGCGGGCGCCCTCGGCCACCGCCCGCGTCATGTCGGTGTCGATGAAGCCCGGCGCCACGGCGTTCACCGTGATGCCGCGGCTCGCCACCTCGCGCGCCATCGACTTCACGAACCCGATGATGCCGGCCTTCGACGCCGCGTAGTTGGCCTGGCCGGCGTTGCCCATCTGCCCGACCACCGACGTGATGCAGACGATGCGGCCGCCGCGCTGCTTGAGCATGGGCCGCAGCACCGCCTGCGAGCAGAGGTAGGTGCCCGTCAGGTTGGTGCCGATCACCGCGTCCCAGTCGTCGGGCTTCATGCGCATCAGCAACTGGTCGCGCGTGATGCCCGCGTTGTTCACCAGGATGTCGATGCGGCCATGCCGCGCCAGCACCCCGTCCACGGCCGCGTGCACCGAGGCGGGGTCGCCCACCTCGAGCGTGACGGCCTCGGCCCGCCCGCCCCGCCCGGCGATGGCGGCGGCGGTGGGCGCGGCGTTCTCCGCCCGCGCGGCGGCCACGACGGTGGCGCCGGCGGCGGCCAGGATGTCCGCCACCGCGCGGCCGATGCCGCGCGAGGCGCCGGTGACGAGGGCCACGCGGCCCGACAGGTCGATGATCACGACGCGGGAAACAGCGCCTCCAGCGCGGGCTGGCCGAGGTGACGCTCGGTGCTGACCGTCGTCGCCTCGTCGTGGATGCGTTGGACGAGCCCGGAGAGCACCGTCCCCGGACCCACTTCAACATATGTGCGAACGCCCGAGGACGCAAGGCGCCGCACGAGGTCGAGCCAGCGCACCGGCCGCGAGACCTGCGCCACGAGCGCCTCGATGGAGGCGGCCGCCGTGCGTTTCACCTCGGCGTCCACGTTGGCGACGACGGGCACCTCGGGGTCGTGGGCGGCGAGCGCGCGCAGCTCCGGCGCCAGCCGGGCCTCGGCCGGCTGCATGAGCGCGCAGTGGAAGGGGGCGCTCACGTTGAGCGGCAGCACCTTGCGGGCGCCCAGGGCCTTGGCGCGCAGCCCGGCGCGCGTGACCGCGTCGGCGTGCCCGGCAATCACCACCTGGGCGGGCTCGTTGATGTTGGCCGGGCTCACCACCTGGCCCTCGGCGGCCTCGCGGCAGGCCTGCTCCACCTTCTCCACGTCGAGCCCGATGATGGCGGCCATCGCGCCGGTGCCCACGGGCACCGCCTCCTGCATGTACCGCCCGCGGCGGCGGACGATGCGGAGCGCGTCGGCGAAGGCCAGCGTGCCGGCGGCGACGTGCGCCGAGTACTCGCCGAGGCTGTGGCCGGCGACGAAGTCGGGCCTGAGTCCGCGGCTGGCGAGCCACCGGTAGGCGGCCACGCTCACGGTGAGGATGGCCGGCTGCGTGTTCTCGGTGAGCACGAGCCGGTCGTCGGGCCCCTCGAAGATGAGCTGGCTGAGGCGCTCGCCGAGCGCCTCGTCGGCCTCGGCGAACGTGTCCCGGCACACGGCCGCGTGCTCGTGGAGCGCACGGCCCATGCCGACCTTCTGGGCCCCCTGTCCGGGGAACACGAACGCGATCATGGCGAATTGGTTCCGGGTGAACGTGGGGACGCCACGGCCGATGGCCCGTCGAGACGGGCCGTCGCACCGCGGTCCACGGGACGCCGCCCCGCCCGGCCGACGGACGAGGGCCGAGAGGAGGCGACCGGCGCGCGTCGGGAGGCGGCCAGCCGGCGCCGGGACGCGCCCGGCGCGCCGGCGGCGCGCCGCCTACTCCTCGGGAACCGCGCGCACCTGGCGGCCGCGGTAGTGGCCGCAGGTGGGGCACACGACGTGCGGCAGCTTCGGCTCGCGGCACTGCGGGCAGGGCCCGGTGCCGATGGCCTTCAGCGCGTCGTGGGTCCGGCGCTTGGCGGTGCGGGTCTTCGAGTGACGTCGTTTCGGATTCGGCATGGTGACTCGTCCACTTCGTGGCCGGAGCGCGACACGCCCGCCGGCCTCACTGGCTCACTGGCCCTTCTCTGGCTCCCGGCGCTCCAGCAGGCGCCGCAACGGCGCCAGCCGCGGGTCTTCCCAGACCACCTGGCAGCCGCACTCGCCCTGGTTGCGGTTGGCGCCGCACTGCGGGCACAGCCCCTGGCAGCCCGGAGCGCACAGCGGCTTCATGGGCATCGCCAGGTAGAACTGCTCGCGCATCAACTGCCCGAGGTCGATCGACTCTTCCTCGTAGAAGGCGACGCCGAGGTCCTCCTCGGCCACCTCCAACTCCCCTTCCCCGACGTTGGCCGACTGCGGCAGGTAGCGCAGGTCGAACTCGGCCGACACCGGCCAGGGGAAGCCCTCCGCGCAGCGGCTGCACGTGAGCTGCAGGGCGGCCTCGATGCGCCCCACCAGGTGATAGCGGTTCTCCGAACGGCTGAGGTCGAACTCCAGCCGCACGGGCCCCACCACGCGGTAGTCGTCCGCGGACCCGGCGAACGCCTCGGCGGGGTACTCCCGGCGCACGTGCTCGGAGTCGCCAGCGAGACGGGAGAGGTCGAGGTGCATCGCGGTGTGCCCTGCGGGCGCCCACGCGCCGCGCACGAAATTGCGAGTATAGCACGGTGCCCCGGAGGGCCAATCCGCTGGGCTGCGCGCGGCGCTGGGGACTGAGGAAATAGGAAATAGCAAATAGGAAATAGGAAATAGGAAGTAGGAAATAGGGGGGAGGCAGTGGGACTGCCGGCCGGCAACGGCACCCCGGCCTCCGGCCTCGACTCCGCGTGGACCGGTCAGGGCCCCATCCTCACGCGCCATGCCCCGGCAGGCCCGCTGCCGAGCAGGGACGCGCGGGTCTCTACAGGCGGGCAAACGAGGTCCGAGACAGCGCGGACCAGTGTCCCCGGCGCGGGGACCATCACGCTCGTCCCATCACCCGCGGGTCCGCGTCACCTCCACCCACGGCGTCGGCACGAAGAGCTGCTCGTAGAGCCGCACGGCGTAGCGGTCGGTCATGCCCGCGATGAAGTCGCGGGCCGCCGCGTCGAGGCCCTCCTCCTCCACCGTGGCCCGGTCCAGGAACTCGCCGGGCCGCGCCCGCACCCGCTCCCAGATGCCGCCGAGCACGCCCGCCGCCTTCGAGAACTCGGCCGTCGCCATCGGGTTCTCGTAGACCGCCCGGAAGAGGAACTCGCGCAGCGCGAGCGTCGCCCCGAGCACCTCGTCGCTCATCCGGATCTCGGTGAGCCCGCCGGCGAGCGTCTCCTGCACCACGTCACCCACCATCCGCCCGATGCGCCGCGACGTGGTGGTGCCGAGCACCTCCACGGCGAACGCTGGCAGGTCCTCCGCCTTCAGGATCCCCGCCCGCAGCGCATCGTCGGTGTCGTGGTTGACGTAGGCGATGATGTCGGCCACGCGCGCGATCTGGCCCTCGATGGTGGAGGCCCGCACCTCGGCGGGCGCCCCGACGGGCAGCCCGTGCTTGCCCTTGGAGTGGCGCGCGATGCCGTCGCGCACCTCGAAGGTGAGGTTCAGGCCGCGCCCGTCGTTCTCCAGCCGATCGACGATGCGCAGGCTCTGCGCGTGGTGGCTGAAGCCGCCCGGCACCAGTTGTTCCAGGACCCGTTCGCCCGCGTGCCCGAACGGCGTGTGCCCGAGGTCGTGGCCGAGCGCGATGGCCTCGGTGAGCTCCTCGTGCAGGCGCAGCACCTTGGCGATGGTGCGCGCGATCTGCGACACCTCGAGCGTGTGCGTGAGGCGGGTGCGGTAGTGGTCGCCGGCCGGCGAGAAGAAGACCTGCGTCTTGTGCTTCAGGCGCCGGAACGCCTTGCAGTGGACGATGCGGTCGCGATCGCGCTGGAAGGCGGTGCGGATCGGGTCTTCGGGCTCGGGGCGCAGGCGCCCGCGCGAGCGCACCGCCTGCGCGGCCTGCGGCGCCAGCCACTGGGCTTCGAGGGCTTCGATGTCTTCGCGGATGGTGGCCATGTCGGGTCGATGCCGTGTGAAGGGCCGAGATCGCCGGCCCGCGCCGGGCTGCCCGGACGCCGGCAGCCGGCGCCCCGGATCACGCGCGCAGGAGATCGCGCAGGAAGCTCGTGCCGTGCGCCAGCGGCGGCACGCCGAACCCCTCGGCGAGCGTCTGCCCGAGGTCGGCGAAGGTGGCGCGCACGCCGAGGTCGCTGCCGGCGGCCACCATCGCGCCCGTCGCGAGCAGCGGCACGTACTCCCGCGAGTGGTCGGTGCTCGGCGTCGTCGGGTCGTTGCCGTGGTCGGCGGTGATCACCAGCAGGTCGGTGGCCCGCAGCCCGGCGAGCACCCGGGGCAGCGCCGCGTCGAACCGCTCCAGGTTCGCCGCGTAGCCGGCCGGGTCGTTGCGGTGGCCGAACTGGACGTCGGAGTCGACCAGGTTGACGAAAATCAGGCCGCCGTCCACCCGGCCGATCTCCTCGACGAGCACGTCGACGCCGTGCGCGTCGCTGGTGGTCGGCGTGGACCGGCTGATGCCGCGCCCCGCGAACAGGTCGCGGATCTTGCCGACGGCCACCACCGGCACCCCGGCCGCGGTGAGGCGGTCGAGCAAGGTGTCGCCGGTGGGCGTGCGGGCGTAGTCGTGACGGTTGGCCGTGCGGCGGAAGGCGCCGGGCTCCCCCACGAAGGGGCGGGCGATGACGCGGCCCACGCCGTGGCGCACCGACACGATGTCGAAGGCGACCTCGCACATCCGGTAGAGCTCGGCGAGCGGGATCACGCCCTCGTGCGCGGCGATCTGGAACACGCTGTCGGCCGAGGTGTAGACGATGGGCCGCCCGGTCCGGACGTGCTCCTCGCCGAGTTCGTCGATGATGGCCGTGCCCGAGGCGGCCATGTTGCCCAGGGTGCCGCGGCCAATCCGGCGCTCGAACTCGTCCATGATCGCCGGCGGGAACCCGTCCGGGAACAGCGGGAACGGCTCGTCGAGCACCAGCCCCATCAACTCCCAGTGGCCCGTGACCGAGTCCTTGCCGGGCGAGCGCTCGGCCATGCGGGCGAAGGCGCCCGCCGGGGCGGCCACGCGCGGGATCCCCGGCGCGGCGACGAGCGCGCCGAGCCCGAGCGCGGCGAGGTTCGGCAGCCGCAGCGGCACGTGGCGCGCGATGTTGCCGAGGGTGTCGCTGCCCTCGTCGCCGTAGCGCGCCGCGTCCGGCAGTTCGCCGATGCCGACGCTGTCGAGGACGATGACGATGGCGCGGGCGAAGGCGCCGGCAGACGGGCTGGGGGGCACGGCCACGGACTACGACTCGTGCGAGGCGTAGTAGTTGGCGATGGCGCGCGTGGACCTGATGGAGGCGATGGCGTGCTTGAAGATCATCAGGTCGGCGCCCTGGTGCTCGACGATCACGGCGAAGCGGTCGAAGTTCTTGATGCGCCCGTCGAACTCGCCGCCGTCCATGAAGCGGATGAGCACGGGCAGCTTCTCCCGGCGCGCGTGGTTGAGGAACACGTCCTGGATGTTGGGCGACGCAGGCTCCTTGCGTCCGGCCGGCGGCCCCTTCGCGTCGCGTGCGTGCGCCATCAGCGAACCACTCCCCGCGCTCGCAGGATCGCCTCGGCCGCCGCCACGATTTCCGGCCGTTCCCCGGGCCCCTCGAGCCAGTCAAGGGTAGGCTCTTTGCGGAACCAGATCAACTGGCGCCGGGCGTAGTGGCGGTTCTCCGTGACGATCAGGGCGCGGGTCTCGGCCGCCCCGCGCACGCCGTCGAGCATCTCCAGGATCTGGCGGTAGACGAGGCCGGTGAGCGGCAGCGCCGCGCGCGGCAGCCCGGCCGCGAGGTGGCGACGGACCTCGTCCACGACGCCGGCCGCGAACTGCGCGTCCACGCGGCGGGCCACCCGCTCGGCGGTGAGCGCCGCCGGCAGGCGCAGGGCGATCGTGACCACGTCGTACTCGGGCAGCGGCGGCCGCGTCTCGGCGAAGTGATCGGTGAGGGGCCGCCCCGTGAGCCAGCGCACCTCGAGGGCGCGCACCAGCCGCTTGCGGTCGCGCGGCTGGATGCGCACCGCCGAGGCGGGGTCGACGCGCGCCACCATGCGGTGCAGGAACGCGTCGCCGTGCCGGTCGGCGATGTCCTCGAGCCGCGCGCGCAGGTCCGGATCGGCCGGCGGCCCCTCGAACAGCCCGCGCGTGACCGCCCGGTAGTAGAAGCCCGTCCCGCCCACGAGCAGCGGCAGCCGCCCGCGCGACGTGATGCCTCGAATGACGGCCGCCGCGTCGCGCGCGAAGGCCGCCGCCGAGTACCGCTCGGTGGGCTCGACGATGTCGATCAGGTGATGCGGGATGCCGTGCTGCTCCGCCGGGGGCACCTTGTCGGTGCCGATGTCGAAGCCGCGGTAGACGGCCGTGGAGTCGCAGTTGACGATCTCCCCGCCGTGCCGCAGGGCCAGCTCGATGGCGAGGCGGCTCTTCCCGGTGGCGGTGGGACCGACGATGGCGACGAGGGGAGGCATTCGGGCTTGGGGCTTGCGGCCCGGAGTGTGTGGGCGAATGTCGGCGCCCGGGCGCAGGATCGGGGCCTCAGGCCTCACGCCTCGAGCCTCAGGCCCGGCGCGCGGCGCCGCCGCGCGCCTCACTGCGACGGCGGCTCCTCGTTGAAGTAGAACGTCACGGTGAAGAACGCCTTGTCGGCCGGGTACTCCGACGGCAGTTCCTGGGTCGGGTTCGAGGCGAGCAGCGCGTTGTAGGCCGAGTTCGTGAACGCGTCCACCGAGGACGGCCGGGCCACCGTCAGGTCGGTGATGCGCCCGTCCTTGTGCACGTTGAAGGTGAGCACGACGTGCCCGCGCAGCGACATGGCGGCGTAGGGGATGAACCAGTTCCGCCGGATTTGCGCGATGAACCGCCGGATCCACGGCCCGAACTCCACGCCCTTGGTGTCGAACTGGATGGCCGGGCCGAACTGCCCGCCGCCCTCCGGGTTGTGGAAGTTCTGGTTCTGGACGTAGCGCTGCAGGTTCTTCAGGGCCTCGCCGAGCGATCCGCCCCCGGTGGCCGGCGCGGCGGCGCCGGTGCCCGCGTCCGTGCCGCGCGACGTCCGGCCGGCGGCGCCCTGCTGGAAGGCGAATCCGTTGGATCCGGCCGGCTCGGCGCCCGGCGACGGCTGTGGTTGCTGCGCCTGGGCCATCGCCTGCGCGGCGTCCTCGCCCGGGCCCCGGCCCCGCGCCCGCTGCGGCGGCTCCTCCTGCGCGATGATGCGCTCGGAGGTGTTGCCGCGCGAGAACGGCAGGGGGTTGGTGGGCGCCGGGGCGCGCTCGATCGTGCTGGCCACGCGGTCCTGGTCCGACAACTCGGCGCGCGGCGGCGGGGCGGCGGCGCGCAGGTCCACCTGCGGCTGCACGAACACGAAGCGCGGCTGTTCCTGGGCGCGGGCCTCGCGCTGCGCCTGCTCGAGCGCCAACTGCTGGGCCCGCTGCGCCTCCTGGGCCCGTTGCAGCGCGGCCTTGACGAAGGGGATTTCCGGGGCGAAGAGGACCAGCGCCAGCACCAGCAGGTGCACGAACACCGAGATCATCACGCCTTCGCGCAGCGAAATCGCGCGATCCAGCGTCGGAGTCTCGGGCCGGGCGTCCTCGAAATCTATGTACATCGAACCCTGCGTTGATTATACGGGCGGGGTGGCATCCAGGATTGTTTCGACGTCCGGGAGACCGCGGCAGCCGTGCCCGGCGCGCCTGAGGGCCGTGGCCGCGCAAGCGACCCGCCGGCGGCGCCCCCCGGGCGGTGGCGGCCGCTCGTCAGCGGCCCGCCTGGACTGGCTCCTTGTGCGCCAGGTAGAGGTGGACGACGCCGAAGGTGAGCGCGGTGGCCGTGACGCGGGCGAAGCCGGCCTCGCGCAGCAGCGCCGAGAACTCCTCGGGCTCGTAGAAGGTGCCCACCGACTCGGGCAGGTAGCGATAGGCCTCGTCGTGGCGCGAGACGACCGCCCCGATCCGGGGCAGCACGGTCCGGAAGTACCACGTGTAGAGCGAGCGCAGCAGCGGCGTGCGGGGCATGGCGAACTCCAGCACGGCCAGCCGGCCGCCCGGCCGCAACACGCGCAGGAGGTCGGCCAGCGCCACGCGCGGCTCGAAGACGTTGCGGATGCCGAAGGCGATGGTCGCCGCCTCCACCGACCCGCTCGCCACCGGCAGGTGCATGGCGTCGCCCCGCACGAGCGGCGCCACCGGCGAGAGCGCCGCCTCGCGCAGCTTGCGCTGGCCGATGCAGAGCATCTGGTGGGCGAAGTCCACGCCGAGCGCGTAGCCGGCGCGGCCGGGGCCGCCCCCCCGCAGCGCCGCGAGCATGACGTCGGCCGTGCCGGCGCACACGTCGAGCACGCGCTCGGTGCCCGTCAGCCTGAGCGCGCGGATGGCGCGCCGCCGCCAGTAGAGGTCGAGCCCGCCGCTGAGCAGGTGGTTCAGCAGGTCGTAGCGGCGCGCGATGCGGTCGAACATGCCCGCGATGCGCTGCGGCGACTTGTCGGGGCCGGTCGCGGGGCCGCCCGGCGCCGCGCGCCGGGCGTCGAGGGTCGCCATCAGTCCTTCCAGCGCGGGAACAGCGTCTGCTCGAAGCCGAGCACCGAGAGGATCTTGCCCGCGACGAACGCGGCGAGGTCCTCGACGGACTGCGGCAGGTGGTAGAAGCCGGGCATGGCCGGCAGGATGATGGCCCCGGCCTCCGCGCAAGCCACCATGTTGCGCAGCTGCATCAGGCTGAGCGGCGTCTCGCGGGGCACGATCACCAGCTTCCGCCCTTCCTTCAGCATCACGTCGGCCGCCCGCTCCACGAGGTTGCTCGAGAGGCCGTTGGCCACGCCCGCCAGCGTCTTCATCGAGCACGGCACGATCACCAGCCCCTCGCAGCGCTGGCTGCCGCTGGCGAGCTTGGCGCCCTGGTCCTTGTGGTTGTGCAGCACGATGGTGCCCCGCCGCACCCCCTCGCCGTAGCGCTCCACGAGGAACGCCTCCAGGCGGTCGGGACTCGCGCCCTCGCCCAGCTCGTCGCGCAGCAGGCGACGCCCGTAGTCCGAGAACACGACGTCCACCACGCAGCCCTGCTCGAGCAGCGCGGCCAGCGTCCGCACGGCGTAGATGGCGCCGCTCGCGCCGGTCACGGCGAGCGCCACGTTGCGGGCGCGTCCAGCGTCAGCCGACATACAGCGCCACCCCCGTGGCCACCAGGTAGAGGATCCCCACGTAGCCGTTGAGGTCGAACGCCCGCTTCACCTGCGAGAGGTCGTCGGCCGACACGAGCGACTGCTCGTAGACGAGCAGGACGGCCACGCCGGCGACACCGGCCAGGTAGATCGGCCCGAGGCCCGCGATCACGCCGAGCCCGGCCAGGCACACGACCGTGACGACGTGCAGCGTGCGCGAGATGGCCACCGCCCCGCGCACGCCGAAGCGCACGGGAATCGACCGCAGGCCGTGCCCGCGGTCGAACTCCAGGTCCTGGCAGGCGTAGAGCACGTCGAAGCCGCCCACCCACGTGCCGATGGCGAGGCCCAGCAGCACCGGCTCCACGCCCCATCCCCCGCCGGCCGCGATCCAGCCGCCCACCGGCGCCACGGCCATCGCCAGGCCCAGGAACAACTGCGTCATGTGGGTGACGCGCTTGGCGAGCGAGTACCAGAAGACGATGGCGAGCGCCACCGGCGAGAGCGCGAGGCACACCGGCCCGAGCGGGTAGCACACGGCGACGAACGCCACCGACGACACGATGACGAAGGCCAGGGCCTCCCGCCGCGACATGGCGCCGCGCGGCAGCTCGCGCGACGCGGTGCGCGGGTTGAGCGCGTCGAACCGCGCGTCGGCGAGGCGGTTGAAGCCCATCGCCGCGCTGCGCGCCGTCACCATCGCCGCGACGATCCAGCCCACGCGCGTCCACGTGAGCGGCACGAGGCGGCTCGCCAGCAGCGCCCCGACCAGCGCGAACGGCAGCGCGAACACCGAGTGGCTGAAGCGCACGAACGCGCCGTACGTGCGGAGACGCGCGAGCAGGCTCATGCCGCCACCCATTCGATGTCGCCCGCGTCCACCCCTCGCACCAACCGTTCCTCCACGTCGTCGTCGGCATCGACCGCCACGGCGATGGCCGCGACGCGCTTGCCGGGCTCGAGCGTGCCGAGGTCGGCGTCGAGCCGCAGGGCCCGCGCGCCGCCGATCGTCGCGCACGCCAGCAGCCGGGCCGCCGGGACGTGCGGGGCGAGGCGCCGCATCGCCGCGAGCTCGCCGAACACGTTCAGGTCGTCGTTGCTCGCCAGGCTGTCGGTGCCGACGGCGACGTTGGCCCCCGAGGCCAGGAAGGCGGCCACCGGTGGGACGCCAACGCGCAGGCGTTCGTTGCTGCGCGGGCACGTCACGATGGAGGCGCCCGCGGCCGCGACCCGCTCGAGATCGGCCTCGCTCGCCTGCACCATGTGGACGAGCACGGCGCCCGGCACCAGCCAGCCCAGGCGCTCCAGGTACCGTACGGGCGAGCAGCGCGGGGGCGTCCATCGCGGGGTCCACGTCCCCACGTGCTCGAGCAGGTCGCGCCACGGGCCGGAGCCGTCGGCCAGCAGGCGCGACTCCTCCGCCGACTCCGCCAGGTGCACCGCCAGCACCGGCGCGGGCCCGGCCAGCACGTGCCGGCGAATCGCGTCGAAGAGATCCGGCGCCACCGAATAGGGCGCGTGCGCCGACACGGTGACGCGCACGTTGGGCGCGGCGCCCCGTCCCCCCTCGCCCACGGCGCGCGCCACCAGGGCGTCGGGATCCGGCGGGTCGAACCCGATCAGCTCGCGGAAGACGACGGCCTGCAACCGGCTGGCCGCGAGGGGACCGCACGAGGCCGCGGTGTTGCCGACGTCGCCGACCGCCGCCGTGCCGCACGCCAGGCACTCGCGCACACCCGCCTCGCTCGCCGCCACCTCGTCGGCCGCTTCCCGCCGGCGCAGGGCGACCAGCGCCTGCACCCACTCGGGCATCGTGGCGAACGCGGGCAGCCGCCCGCGCAGCCAGCCCAGCTCGAGGTGCGTGTGGGCGTTCACCAGGCCGGGCAGCACCGCGCGGGCGCCGGCGTCGCGCCAGGCCACCGGCGCCCCGGCACGCTCGCGCTCGCGCGCGCTGGCCTCGATGCGGGGCCACGGACCGACCGCGAGCAGCCGGCCGCCCTCGCACAGCAGCCCGCCGTCGCGCACCGGGGGCTGCGCGATCGGCAGCACCCAGGCGGCGCGCACCGCCGTCACCGGCGCGCCGGCCCCCTCAGGCACCGTCACGACCTCGCCGCGTCGGCGCGCTGCCTGGCCGCCCGGGTCCGGCCGGCGTAGTTGCCGAGTTCGGCCGGCACGAGGGCCTCCCCGTCGCGCTTGGCGACGTCGAGGCCGAACCGCCGCTCGATCTCGCGCTCGCGGAAGATCGGGTCGCCGAGCACGTCGTAGTGCATGTTGCGGCGCTTGGGCGTGAAGCCGGCGTTCTCGATGTTGCGGACGATCTCGACCTCGTCCATGCAGTAGCTCGCCCCGGCGGCCCGCACGACGTTCTCCTCGATCATCACGCTGCCCATGTCGTTGGCGCCGTAGGCGAGGCTGAGCTGCCCCACCTTCCCGCCCTGCGTCACCCACGACGCCTGCAGGTTCTCGAAGTTGTCGAGGACGATGCGCGCGGTGGCCAGCGTGCGCAGGTACTCGACGCCGGTGGCCTCCACGCCTTCCAGCTCGGTGTGCTCGGGCTGGTAGCTCCACGTGATGAACGCCGTGAAGCCGCGCGTCTCGTCCTGGAGGGCGCGCAGCCGGAACATGTGCTCCAGGCGTTCCTCGGGCGTCTCGACGCTGCCGAACATCATGGTCGCCGTCGTGCGCAGGCCGGCGCGGTGCGCCTCGCGCATGACGCCGAGCCACTCGTCGGCGGTGGCCTTGTTGTAGCAGTTCAGCAGCTTGCGCACGCGGTCGACGAGGATCTCCGCGCCGCCGCCGGGGATGCTGTCGAGCCCCGCGGCGACCAGCCGTGCGATCACCTGCGCCGGCGGCAGCTTCGACAGCCGCGAGAGGTGCACCACCTCGGGCGGCGACAGCGCGTGGAGGCGGAACGCCGGGTAGCGCTGCTTGATCGCCCGGAAGAGGTCCTCGTACCACTCCAGCGGCAGGTCGGGATTGTGCCCGCCCTGCAGCAGCAACTGCTCCCCGCCCACCTCGAGGGTCTCGTCGATCTTGCGGAAGATCTCCTCGAAGGCCAGCACGTACCCCTCGCGATGGCCGACCGGGCGGTAGAACGCGCAGAAGTTGCAGCGCGCGACGCAGACGTTCGTGTAGTTGACGTTGCGGTCGATGATGTAGGTGACGATCCGCGCGGGGTGCCGGCGGGCCCGGAGCTCGTCGGCGAGCCGGCCCAGCAGCGCCGTGGGCGCGTCGCGGTAGAGTTCGCGCGCCTCGTCCTCGCTCACCCGGCCGCCTGCCCGCACCTTGTCGACAATCGTGTTCATAGCCCTTCGATGACCACTGGCGCAGCGAGGCTGCGATCCCGGCCGCGCCGCGCGGCCCCGGGGCCGCGGCGCCGCCCGCCGGCCCCCCCCCCCCCCCCCGCGCGGCCC
>JADHED010000987.1_pt1 | contig 27016 bp, 22 predicted proteins | sample 8952041 | NCBI WGS metagenome assembly JADHED01 (sample SAMN16124423, study PRJNA663239) | bioreactor sludge metagenome | isolation source: sludge (control) | place: India:Bengaluru | collected 2018-09-08
GTGCATAGCAGCCATAGCAGCAGTATTCTTTTCATAAGCACTGAAAGTACAAAAATAAAAAAGGTAACTGATAGGGACAGTTACCAAATTAAGATTTACAGGGGCCGGAGTTTCGGCTTTTAGGTTTTATAGGTACACCGTTTTTCGGGGTTATAGGTCAATCTTTATAGATTGTTGGGTTATTAGGTACTGTAAAGTACGGTGTAAAAAAACACGCTGCCAACAGGCATTAAACGAGTGGTAGGTTTGGTTATACGAATGACATGTATGGTTCTACCAATGAAAAAAGCCCCGTCATAAGACGAGGCTAATTATTTACTAAGAGTTAAAATTATTGATTAGTGTGCTTCTTCACCTGGTTTCAACGGTGTTGTTTGAGAGATGAAGTCGTTGCCATTACCATCATCTTTGTAATCGTATGGCCAACGGTGTACTTCAGGAATATCACCTTCCCAGTTACCGTGTCCCGGATTGATTGGTGTAGTCCACTCAAGTGTTGGAGAACCCCATGGATTTTCTGTTGTCATTTTACGACCACGAAAGATGCTCACGAAGAAGTTTACAACAAATATCAGCTGTGCAAAGAATACAAGTACTGCTGCAATACTGATAAAGCTGTTCAGGCTTTCGAATTGTTTGAATGATTCCCATGCACTGTAGTCGTAGTAACGACGTGGCATACCTGCAATACCTTCGTAGTGCATTGGCCAGAAGATTAGGTAAGCACCTGCCAGTGTTATGAAGAAGTGGATATAACCCAGTGTGTTGTTCATGAAACGTCCGAACATTTTAGGGAACCAGTGGTAGATACCCGCAAACATACCGAAGAACGCAGACACACCCATTACTATGTGGAAGTGCGCAATAACGAAGTATGTATCGTGCAGGTGAATATCCAGTGCAGAGTTACCCAGGAACAGACCTGTAAGACCACCAGAGATGAACAGTGATACGAAACCTATCGCAAACATCATTGGTACAGTGAAACGGATATTACCTTTCCAGATAGTCGTCAGCCAGTTAAATACTTTTACCGCAGATGGTACCGCAATCAACAGCGTCAGCAATACGAAGATTGAACCCAGGAACGGACTCATACCCGTAACGAACATGTGGTGCGCCCATACAACGAATGCCAGTACTGTGATACCTATCATAGAGATAATCATCGCGCTGTAACCGAAGATTGGCTTGCGGCTGTGGTTAGACAGTACTTCTGATGCCATACCCATACCCGGTAACATGATGATGTATACCTCTGGGTGACCAAGGAACCAGAACAAGTGTTGATACAGGATAGCAGAACCACCAACGTGCGGCAGCGCTTTACCACCTATAAATATTTCAGACAGATAGAAGCTGGTACCGAAGTTACGGTCGAATATCAGCAGTACGAAACCTGAGAACAATACAGGGAAAGAAAGTACACCCAGTATAGCAGTGAACAACAATGCCCATATAGTCAGTGGCATACGTGTCATCGTCATACCCTTCGTACGCATGTTCAGGATAGTAGAGATGTAGTTAAGACCACCCAGTAGTGAAGACACAACGAACAGTGCCATACTTACCAGCCACAAATCCATACCCAAACCCGAACCCATTGATGCTTCTTTCAGTGCACTCAGCGGAGGATATGTTGTCCAACCACCTGATGCAGGACCTGTTTGTATAAATAATGAAACAAACATTATGATACTAGACAGGAAGAAGAACCAGTAAGAAAGCATATTCATGAACGGTGAAGCCATATCGCGTGCACCTATTTGCAGAGGAATAAGCAGGTTCGCGAATGTACCGCTCAAGCCGGCAGTCAATACAAAGAATACAAGTATCGTACCGTGCATTGTTACCAACGCATAGTAGAATTCAGGGTTAAGTTTACCACCTTTTGCCCATTCGCCAAGGAATTTCTCCATGATTGGGAATGTTTCGTTAGGAAAACCTAACTGCAAACGGAAGAATACAGACATCAGGGCGCCTATAATAGCCCATATGATACCTGTTATAAGAAACTGTTTTGCAATTATCTTGTGGTCTTGGCTGAATATATACTTCGTAATGAAGTGCTGTTCATGGTGTTCATGACCATGATGCCCGCCATGCGCATCGTGTGTGTGCGCTACATTAGTTCCTTGAATGATAACGTCGCTCATTTTTTGCACTTTTATGTGTTCTGTAATAGTACAGAACGATTACTTCATCGTTATTGCTTTTACACTATCGGTTTTCTGTTCTGGTGCCGCAGTACCTTCCGCTGCAGGTGCAGCAGCTGGCGCATTGTTTGCAGCATAATATGTTTGCTGCTTAGCCATCCATGCATCGTACTCTTCTTGTGTTTCCACTATTACGGTACCACGCATAGAGTAGTGGCCTTTACCGCACATCTGATCACAAGAGATTTCATAAACGAAATCTTTGTTACCTGTGATTTCTTTCATTTTAGCAGATGTGATGGTAGGTGTGAACCACAAGGTAGTTACGATACCCGGCACAGCATCCATTTTCATACGGAAGTGAGGCAGCCCCACATCGTGAATAACGTCTCTTGAACCTATCAAGATGCTAACAGGTTTATTAACTACAAGGTGCAGTTCACCATTTTGAGCTATGATGTCGTCTTTGTTATCCTTATCATCCCAATCAAGACCCAACACATTGGTTGCATCATTGATTTTTCTGAAATCTCTTTTACCAAGTACACCATCTTTAACAGGATAACGCACTATCCAGTTAAATTGTTTACCAACTACCTCTACAACTGTTGCATCTTTAGGAGGAGCACCTGTCATTTTACCCCAGTTGCGCAGACCGATAGCTACCAGCACTGCCATTGCAATGGCAGGCACTGTAGTCCATATCAACTCCAGCTTGTTGTTATGCGGGAAGAAGAATGATGTACGTTTTTCTGTAGACTGGTAGCGATAAGCAAACCAGAAAAGCAGTGTTTGGGTAATGAAGAATACGACACCTGTTACAACGAGTGTTACCAACAGCATGCTGTCATATTCCACTCCATGCTGAGACGCAGATATAGGCAGCATTTTGTCTATAAGTGCATCGTGACACAGCCATATGCCATACATACCCAGTACGAAGAAAAGGACTAGCAGCAATGCCATGGTACGGTTTACTCTTGCATTGATTTTCCCTTCGCCACGCAAAATAGTAGCGTACTCACTGGCTTTTGCTATCTGGTAGATGATAACAAATACCAGCCCTGTTAATAGTATTGATATAAATCCCGACATGGTCAGTTATGCTTGTATTTACTGTAATTAGTTTATACTGTGTTTATTATCCGTTGTTCTGTTATTAGCTCTGGTGTATCATTGCTTCTTTCAGCAATGGGTGGTTTGCAGGTACCAGTGATGCTTTAGACAATGTATTAGATACAGTGAATATCAGCAATCCGGCAAATCCGGCAAAAATACCTAGTTCGTACCAACTAAGTACCCAGTGTCCACTCAATGGACCAGGCATCGTCATGATAAAGAAATCCAACCAGTGACCGAAGATGATAACGATAGCCATGAAGCTAACAGTGAAATAATTGCGCTTGCTAGGGCGAGCCATCAAAATCAAGATTGGCATAATGAAGTTGATGATGAATACAGAATACCAAATCAGACTGTAAGGACCGTGCTGACGCATTTTGAAATACGTAGTTTCTTCAGGTATGTTACTGTACCATATCAACATGTATTGTGCAAACCAAACGTATGTCCAGAAAATGCTGAAGGCAAACATCAATTTACCTAAATCGTGTACGTGCTCTTTAGTTACTATTTCAAGATTGCCTTGATTTTTCAGGTACACAACAAACAGCAGGATAACAGACATACCGCTAACGAATGCACTTGCAAAAGTGTACCAGCTGAACATGGTTGAATACCAGTGCGCATCGATGCTCATAATCCACAACCATGGTGTAGTGCTCATTTGTGTCAGCGCATATACCAACAGGAAACCTGCAGACCACTTGAACACTGTCCAGTATATTTTTGTGCTGTTTTTAGGAGCAGACTCTTGTGCTATAGACAGTGCGCGGAATTTGCGACCAAAGAAAGACCACAGTGCAATTGTTACGATTGTAAAACCGATGAACATTTCTTTGTTCAGGAATGCAGACTTGCCTTCCAGTATTTTATCACCCTCTGGGTGTACCCAGTGGTAGATAGTGTTATGACCATCAACACTGAAACCTGTTGCAATAAATATCAGGATAGCACCTGCTATCAGGCCAAACACCCATACATTCGCACCTATTGCTTCCGGTACTCTTTTGTAAGCAACTATCCAGCCACCTTGTGCCAAAGAAGCAGCCGCTTGTATAAATACGCTTGCTACACTCAACAGCAAAAAGAATACACTGTTTTGCAACAGTACTAACCAGAAGCGGGTTTTATCGTGGTGGTCGTGTCCGCCCAGCATTGTTACACCGCCTATTATTAATACCAACACACCCACTGCAATCAGTGCCAGGCTGGTATTTCTTAATCTTGCAGGTACCTCAAAACGTTCTGTCATTGTAATATTATTAGAGAACTACGTTTACTTGTTTCTTGATGTTTCTTATTAATGTTTAGCAGTTTCGGTAGTTGCCGCTACAGCTGTATCTGCAACCGGCGCAGGCGTTGCAGTACCTGTTGCACCAAAAGCAAATGCATCACCGCCATTTTCAGACTGCACTTTCTTGATGTATGCAATTACCATCCAGCGTTGCTTGATGTCTAATTGGCTGGCATAAGAACCCATAGTATTTTTACCATACTTGATAGCTGCATACATAGTACCAGCGCTCATGTGCAGGTATTTTGCATCATTCAGGTTGGCAGGCATGGCTGCAAACTTACCGCTTGCATACAAAGGCCCCTGACCATCGAGGTTGGTACCGTGGCATATACCGCAGTATATATTGAACAAACGTTTACCCTCTGCCAATTCCGCTTCGTTAAAGCGCATATCGGTAGTGAATGATTTGTACGCGTTTGTATCACCTTCTACCATGTGGTCAGGCAATTCATGTCCTACTGCTACAGTACCGCTTATTGGCTTACGGCTTGTTTGTCCGTCAGCAAAGTTCGGGTTAGCAGTATACGCATCATAAGCACGAGAGTAAGTCATATCCGGAGCGTAGATTTTACCCGGATTGCGGCGTGTGCTACCACTGTTGCAAGACGCCAATCCAAGTCCTATCATCAGGCTCGCTACTACTATGCTCTTGGTATTGTTCATAAATATTTAAAAATTCAAAAAGTCAAAATTCAATATCACTCGCTATTCCCTTCTCACCAAATTAACTAATCAACTATGCAACCAATCAACTGAATTATGCCAGTTCGTATGGTTCTTTTTTGTCCCAACGTCCAAACCACCATTCAGATTCAGCAACCTGTATTGAAGTTTCTACGGCATTTGTAGATTTCAGAAAGTTGATTACTTCTTCTTCGTTGGTATGATCGTTGATTTCCAATGCTACAACAAACAAATCATCCGTTTGGCGTGGGTGGAAAACGTGTTTCTTAACACCCGGCATTATCTGATTCAGATAGCAGAAAGTAAGGACCATACCTACCGCTGCAAACAATACCGTCAACTCGAAAGTGATAGGTATGAAAGCAGGCAGAGACCAGTGTGGCTTACCACCAAAGTTGATAGGCCAGTCGCTGCAGAATATCCATGACATGAAACCTACCGCAGTGCTGGTACCCGTGATACCATATATGAAACCCGCTACGTGAAGATCAGTTTCTTTCAGGCCCAACGCACCGTCCAGACCGTGCACAGGGAATGGTGTGTACACATCATGCAGTTTATAACCGCTGTTGCGTACTTTCTTCACTGCAGGAAACAGCACGTCCTCATCGTCATAACAAGCAACTGCAAATTTCTTTATAGCCATTTTAAATATTAATTCAAAAGTTAAAAGTCAAAATTCAATTACGTTACTCAATCAAGCTACCTACTAGTGGTGAGCGTGATCCAGTTCGTGTTTAAACTCTTCTGTTGTCTTCGCGTCGATAGTTTCCATTTTCTTCTTGTAGTTCTCGCCTGATGTTTTCAGTACGAATTTGATTTCCGCAACTGCAATAACAGGGAAATATTTAGCAAACAGGAAGAAGCATGTAAAGAACAGACCGAATGTACCAACATAGAAGCCAATCTCAGGCCATGTTGGGCTATAGTATGTCCAGCTACCCGGCAGGTAATCGCGATACAGTGATGTAACGATGATTACGAAACGCTCGAACCACATACCGATATTCACCACGATAGACATAATGAATGTGAAAGGTATATTACGACGCAGTTTTTTGAACCAGAACAACTGTGGAGACACCACGTTACATGTCATCATCGCCCAATAGCTCCACCAGTACGGACCAAGTATACGCCATTTGAACGCATCTTGTTCGTAAAGAACGCCACTGTACCAAGACATGAACAGCTCAGTCAGATAAGCCACACCTACGATAGAACCCGTAAGTACGATTACCTTGTTCATTGCCTCCAGGTGACCAACAGTAATGTAGTCTTCAAGGCCAAGTATTTTACGACAGATAATCAACAGGGTTTGCACCATCGCGAAGCCTGAGAAGATCGCACCCGCAACGAAGTATGGCGGGAAGATGGTAGTATGCCAACCCGGGATAACTGAAGTAGCAAAGTCAAAAGATACGATTGTGTGTACTGAAAGTACCAGTGGCGTACTCAAACCTGCAAGCACCAGAGAAAGTGCTTCATGGCGTTGCCAGTTTTTAGCAGTACCAGTCCAGCCAAATGATGCAAGACCGTATAAGCGTTTACGCAATTTAGTTGTAGCGCGGTCACGTACCGTTGCAAAGTCAGGTATCAGACCAGAGTACCAGAACAACAATGATACAGTGAAGTATGTAGAGATCGCGAATACGTCCCAAAGAAGTGCCGAGTTAAAGTTTGGCCACAATGGACCACGACCGTTCGGGTAAGGCAGTACGAAGAAGCCATCCCATACACGACCCATGTGGAATATCGGGAACTGGCCTGCGCACATTACCGCGAAGATTGTCATCGCTTCCGCAGCGCGGTTTACACCTGTTCTCCATCCCTGACGGAACAGCAACAAGATAGCTGAGATAAGCGTACCGGCGTGACCGATACCTACCCACCATACGAAGTTGGTGATATCCCAACCCCAACCTACTGTACGGTTGATACCCCATACACCGATACCGTAATAAACTTCCCAAAACACTGAGAAAACACCTAACAGCAACAGCGTAACCGAGAAGAAGAAACCTACATACCACATGCGGCCCGGTTTCTTTTCTATAGGGCTGATTATATCTTCTGTTACTTGGTGATACGTTTTATCACCATCTACCAGCGGTTCCCGTACAAACGATTCGTACTTTAAATGCATAGCGCCTTATTAGTAAAAAGTTCTTTGTTTTTATTTCTGTCGGGATTTCTGTTTTCACATCCGTCCCATATTTTTTTATTTCCTGCTTCGCCTATTAAATGTGAGCTTTCAACAAGCCGTCTGTAGCTTCATTACCACCTACTATCGTTTCCGTGTTACGGATTTTCGACATGTAGTTTACGTTTGGTAATGTGTGTATTTGCTCCAGCACATAGAATACGCGCTCTTTATTGTCTTTTCTCAGCTGTGCGATAGCGCTTTCTTTATCATTCACGTTACCAAACACGATAGCATCAGATGGACAAGCTTGCTGACAAGCTGTTCTTGCAGCACCATCTTTCATTGGTGCACCTGCTTTCTTAGCTTCCAGTTTCGCTTCCTGCAGACGCTGTACGCAGAAGCTACATTTTTCCATAACACCGCGGCTACGTACTGTAACGTCTGGGTTCAGTACCATGCGTGTCAGGTCGTCGTTCATATCATCACGACGGTAGTCTTCGTACAAGTTGTCATCAAAGCAATCAGCACCGTTCCAATCCATCCAGTTGAAGTGACGTACTTTGTAAGGACAGTTGTTTGCACAGTATTTAGTACCGATACAACGGTTATAAGCCATTTGGTTCAAACCTTCGCTGCTGTGGTTGGTTGCAGACACCGGACATACGTTTTCGCAAGGCGCGTTGTCACAATGCTGACACATCATCGGTTGGAAGATAGTCTGGATAGTATCCGGATCATCTGGCATACCGCTGAAGTAACGGTCGATACGCAACCAGTGCATTTCTTGCGACTTCAGTACGTGTGTTTTACCTACTACAGAGATGTTGTTTTCTGCCTGGCAACCCATCACACAAGCACCACAACCGGTACATGCTGTCAGGTCTATAGACATACCCCAGTGGATACCCGGAGATTCGAAATCAGGGTACAGCGTACCATTTTTACGGTAACCTTCTTCATCTACAACTATTGCAGCAGCAGCAGCAGTAGCAACATCTACAGGATTGTGAACTTTGTCTTCACCATGTCCTGCATTTGCATGCTCACCACCGTGTGCTTCGCCATGTTCTTCCCAAGGCAATGTAGTGTAGTGACCTATTTCTTTATTACGTGCTTCCAGCAGCATGTTCGGGTTCTTAGCGAACTCGGCAAGTGTGTATTCACGAACTATCGGACGAGCCTCGTAACTGTGGTGCGATTGTGTAATCGCAACATCATAAGTTTCTTCTGTTGGCTTGATGGTAACCGCAGTATTGTATACAAAGTTTTGACCATTGTAGCTTACAAATGGATAAGCATTTTTACCACCTATTTCTTTACCGAATTTATCTTTACCACTTGCAGCAGCACGACCTACTTTAGCATCGCGGCCAAAGCCTACAGCTATTGCTACTACATCGTTGTTCATACCAGGCACAACTACCAATGGCAGTTTCATGGTTTGACCATTAGCAGATATTTCGATTACTTTCTTAGCGTTTACTACCTCTGTGATGCTTGTCAGTTCTGCACCCAGTTCAAATGCTTTCTTAGGAGATACGCAAGCGTAGTTGTCCCAAGTTGCTTTTGTTATTGGGTCAGGCATTTCCAGCAACCATGGGTTATTACTCCATGCGCCGCCTTTACCGATAGATACTTTTTGGTAAACTACCAGTTCCATACCGCTAACAGCTTTTTCAGCTTGTATAGCCGCTATAGCACCGCCAACATTGCCGCTGAATGATGCACCGCCCATTGGCATATCGCCGGCAGGGTTGATAACACCATCTTGCAGTGCTTTATCCAGATTAGCCTGGCTGCCAGTTTTAGCAGTCCAGTAGTTTTTCCAGATATCACCGTATGTAGTAGATGCACCGGCCCATACTAACAGGCTATCCTGGAATGCACGTGTTTTGAACAGCGGCGAAATACCAGGTTGCATCAGGCTATAATAACCTGTCTTAGGTTCTGCATCACCCCAGCTTTCCAGCCAGTGGTTATCAGGCACTACGTATTTACAAGCTTGTGCTGTTTCATCCATACGCTCAGCGAATGATACGCTAACCGCTACGTTTTTCAGCCCTTCAGCAAATTTCTTACCATTGTAGTAATCATATACAGGGTTTACATCCTGCATAAAGATGGCACCAACTTCGCCTTTGCCCATAGCTTCTGTCAGTGCTACCATATCAGCATCTATACCTGCTTTGTAATTGCTGGTAACAGCCCAGTTGATGGTAGTACCGTTAGCGCCTATAGCAGCGTTGATGGCATTTACTACTGTTTGGATATTTACATCGTTAACACCACAAACTACAAGACCGTTACCTTTTTTCAGGTCGGCAGCAGCTTTGGTTACGAGTTGGTTCAGTTTTTTGCTTGCCAGTGACGGAGCAGCACCGTTTGTTACAGCGTTGTAAAGCGCTACAGCTATTGCACCCATTTGCGATGGCTTGCAAGTAGCACGGTCATCTGCAGCAGCACCTGTAATAGTGTGGTTAGCTTCTACCTGATAGTGCTTAGACATCTTCAAGTTTTTAGCTGACACTTTACGGCCTTGTGCATATTGCTTAGAGAATTCAGCAGGAGACAACCAAGTACCCAGGAAGTCTGCACCCAGACCTACAATTGTTTGTGCTTTATCGAAATGGTAAGAAGGCAGCGCACGTTTACTGTAGCTGGCCTCGTTTGCCTGCAACATACCGCTGTATGATATTGCATCATACGTTACGTGTTTTGCTGTAGGATATTTCGCTAAGAATTGATTGATTGCTTCTTTAGTAGTAGGGCTCAGGATGGTTGATGTCAGTACATATACTGATTTTGTGTTGCTTGCCAGTGCATCTTTTACGCTGCGGTCGATAGCATCAAATGTTGCTTCTTTACCTTCAGCAAACGGCTGGCGCAGGCGTGCTTTATCGTACAGGTTCAGTACAGCAGCCTGTACACGAGCTGTAGTAGCACCCTGTGTTATCGGAGACAGCTTGTTACCTTCCAGTTTTATAGGACGGCCATCGCGTGTTTTGATAACAACAGCACAATATTCACCACCGTCAACAAATGTAGAAGCGTAGTAGTTAGCTACACCCGGCACAATGTCTTCCGGTTTTATAGCATAAGGAATTACCTTACGAACAGGCATTTCGCAACTTGCAGCCAATGTAGCAGCAACGGTGCTGAAGCCCAGATATTTCAAAAAGTCGCGGCGGGGAGTAGTCGCGTCCAGCAGATTGCCACTTATGTCAAATGGCAGCGGCTCTTTAAACTCGTTATCTACTGCTTCTTTATGAGCTGCATCGTTGTTCAGCTCTTCAAGACCCTTCCAATATTGTTTTTGACTCATACGGTTCAATCCGGTATAAATTGTTTCCGAATAATTTTTATTACTTGATTATACTACACTTTCTGATTAGTAGTGACATTTTTGACACTCAAGGCCACCGATGTCTTCTACTGTTACACCGGTACGTTTGCCCGATTTCAGTTCTGCGTGATATTTTTCAAATATTGAATAATAGTTGTTGTTTGTAAACTGTACTTCCGTTTGACGGTGACAGTTGATACACCAGCCCATAGACAATGGAGAGAATTGGTAAACCTCATCCATTTCCTGAACAGGACCGTGACACTGCTGACATTGTACTTTACCAACTGCTACGTGCTGAGAGTGGTTGAAGTAAACGTGGTCTGGCAGGTTGTGAATTTTAACCCATTCAATAGGAGTAGCCTTGATGTTACCTTGCTCATCGCGGATGTACTCTTTCTTAGCAGGATCCCAACCGGCATATTTGTACAGCTTTTGGATTTCAGCAGTACCGTCTACTTTTTTGCCTTCAGCAGTTACCAGCGGATGCTCTTCAGCACCTGTGTATTCGTTAATCTGTTTGTGACAGTTCATACACACGTTGGTAGAAGGTATCATTGCGTGCTTGCTCTTCTCAGCACCTGCGTGACAATACAAACAGTTTACCTGATTTACGCCTGCGTGTACTTTGTGAGAGTAGAATATTGGTTGCTCCGGCATGTAGTTTTGCTGACGGCCCATTTCAACTGCACCGTTAGTTATCCAGTAACCTGCCAATATAAATGCCAGGATTACAGCCATTGCTATTACCACTTTATTGCGGTAGAAAGGAATTTCTTTTACGTTAGGAACGCCGTCTTTTTCGTTAGCCACACGCTGCAGACCACTGTTCACCCTCCAAAGAATGAAAGCCAGTGCAAGCAGGATAATTGTTACCAAACTGTAAATCCAGTTGCTGCCTTCTGCATCTTTTGCTGTTGACGCTGCACCTGCACCGTCATCTTTTTTCGCAGATGGCGGTTCTACACTGTTTACATAAGTAACAATCGCATCGATTTCTTCGTTCGACAGGTTAGGGAACGCAGTCATCGCTGTTTTGTTCCATTTAGCATACAAGTCATTACCATACTTGTCGCCGCTTGAAATAACCGCTGCAGAGTTCTTAATCCATTTGTACAACCATTCTTTGTTTGGCACACGGGTATCAACGCCTTTCAGCGCAGGACCTGTTGCATCCTTCAACGGATTGTGACAGCTGGCACAGTTTGACATGAAAAGAGCCTTACCATCAGGTGCGGCTATAGCAGGGATGTTAAATACGAATAGCGTAAACACCAAGGCAATCACACCTTGGGCAATACTCCGAACCATCGGCTTAATAAATTCTGACACTAGGAATGATTTTTTTAAAATTAACGTTCCTTTTAGACAAAGCAGGGGCGAAATTACAACACAATGACGAAAGTTTATACACATTTGTTAAAAAATGTTTTTCAATACTGGCAAGGGTTTCAGAGGATATTTTAATTCTGACAATTTGTTTTTGTCACCTGAAAGTCACTAAAAAGCACCGCCCCGTTTAATGGTTTTTTAATGTCTATCGTAACAAAAACTATACACTAATAAATAAAAACAATCTGATAAGCATTGAGCAGCAACTAAATACTGCCCGTTCTGCCACCATCTACGGGTATGCTGGCACCATTTACATAGCCCGCAGCAGGAGAAGCCAGAAATGCCACCATCGCAGCTATTTCCTCAGGTTTTCCGAACCGTTTGGCAGGTATCTCCTCCAGCATTTCTTTTTCTACCTCATCAAGCGCAGTACCTGTTTTGGCAGATTTGTTGGTGATGATATTCTCCAGTCTTGCGGTTGCTGTTGCACCCGGCAGCACATTATTTACCGTGATTCCGAATGGTGCCAGCTCGTTGGCCATTGTTTTTGCCCAACTGGCTACTGCACCGCGTATGGTATTGGAAACGCCCAAACCCTTCAGCGGTATCTTTACAGAGGTCGAAATCACGTTGATAATTCTGCCATAGCCTGCATCTTTCATACCCTGCATTGCAAGTGTAGCAAGGATATGGTTACAAATCAAATGTTGTTGAAAAGCCTGCAGAAAATTTTCAGGCTTGGCATCAACAATAGGGCCTGCGGCAGGTCCGCCGGTATTATTTACCAGTATGTGGATGGTGTTATGCTGCACAAATGCAGCTACTGCTTCCTGCACATTTGCAGGATTGCCAAAATCCGCTACCAGATAGCTGTGTTGCTGTCCGGCAGTGTTTTCCAGCTTGGCTACTGCTGCTTTTAATGCTTCTTCATTGCGTGCTATCAGCACACAATTAGCACCCAGCGATGCCAATGCCTGTGCACTTGCAAAGCCTATGCCCTGCGTACTGCCTGCCACCAATGCGGTCTTCCCGCTCAGGTTCATCGAAAGCATGTTGTTATATGTTTAACTGCGTTTGAAAATCTATTCCTTCCCGGCTATTACCAGTACTATCTCGCCTTTCGGCGCATGTGCTTCATAGTGAGCAGCTAGCTCTGCCAATGTACCCTTCCTTGTTTCTTCAAATATTTTGGTCAGCTCTCTGCATACCGCAGCCTGCCTGTCTGCACCAAAGTATTCTGCCAGTTCTTTCAGTGCTTTTGCCAGCCTGTGTGGCGATTCGTACAATATAATTGTACGCTCCTCCTCTGCCAGCTTTGTAAGCATGGTATGGCGCCCTTTTTTCAGCGGCAGAAAGCCCTCAAAGGCAAATCTGTTGCTGGGTATGCCGCTTTGTACCAATGCAGGCACAAAAGCTGTAGCACCTGGCAGGCATTCCACTGGAATATCGTTCTTGATGCACTCCCTCAAAAGCAGAAAACCCGGATCTGAAATGCCTGGTGTGCCTGCATCTGTTATCAGTGCAAAGGTTTTGCCAGCCTGCAGTTGCTCTACAAGGTGGGCAAGTATTTTATGCTCATTGTGCTGATGGTATGGCGTCAGTGGCTTTTGTATGCCATAGTGCTTCAGCAATACGCTGCTGGTACGCGTGTCTTCGCAAAGTATTACATCGGCATTCTTCAATACCTCTACCGCACGGTACGATATATCGCCGAGGTTGCCTATAGGAGATGGTACAAGATACAGGCGCATGCTGTATTATCCTTCTGTAATGCTGAATTCGTAAGACTCCATTACCGGATTTGCCAGCAGCTTGCTGCACGCGTCTTTCACTGCTTGTTCAGCCGCTACTTTATCTGCTGCCTCTACATGCAGAGTGATGTGTTTGCCAATGCGTACATCCTGTACTGCTGTCAGGCCCAGATTGTGCAGGCTGTTGTTTACAGCTTTACCTTGTGGGTCCAGCAATTCTTTCAAAGGCATTACGTTGATGTGAGCAGTATATTTCATCTGTATTGATTGTTTTTATGCTTCTTTCGGTTTGTAAATAAAAGACAAAAGTATGTATAGTATAAATGCCAGCGGCAGTGCAGCTACATGTAGCATAGGTATAGCTGCCAGCCCGGCTACTATTATTACAGCCTGCGGCCAGAAGTAAGCAAGCTGCCATTTGGCAGGCATGAATTTTATAAAGCGGATTTTAGAAACCATCAGCCAGCACATCAGTGCAATGATGGCATAGATAACCCATTTATTCAGTATCAGAATACCAAGCCCCATCGGGTTGTAGAAGTTGATAAGCGGCAGAAAAGCCACAAATACACCTACTGCCGGTATTGGCATACCTATAAAGGAAGACTTCTGTTCTGTAATTGTAACATTAAATCTTGCCAACCTCAGTGCCCCGAAACAAGCTACCAGAAAAGCAGGACTCATAGACAGCATGCTTACGTCCAAAGCGTTTGGTTGCGACATATACGATGCCCACAACATTTTAAAAAGTATCATAGACGGCGCCACACCAAAAGACACAACATCTGCCAATGAATCCAAATCGGCTCCAATTGACGACGATACCCTCAGCGCCCTTGCAGCAGCACCATCCAGCATATCGCAAATAGCAGCTGCAAATATGAAGATACTACCCCAATAAGCCTGCTCTGTACCTACAATCCAGTATTCCATGCCATTTACAGCCGCCAGAAACGGTTGCGAATTGAGCGTGAACGCGATGGCTATGCAGCCAAAGAACAGATTAGCTAATGTCAGCAGATTTGGTAAATGCCTCATGAGGGCGTAAAAGTAATAAAAGAAAGGTGAACACAGGCTAAACCATACAGCCTGAAAATAAAATAGGTGGCAAAAGCCACCTATATATAAAACTTGAAAATAATCTGAACTATTCCGGCACTACCAGACGGAAGCCATTACCGTGGATGTTTACAATTTCCACTGTGCTGTCTTCTTTCAGGTATTTGCGCAACTTGGCAATATATACGTCCATGCTACGACCATTGAAGTAGGTATCACTACCCCAGATGCGTTTCAGCGCGGCATCGCGCGGCAGCAGGTCGTTTTTGTATTCGCACAGCATCAGCAGCAGTTCATTCTCTTTCGGAGAAAGTGTCTGTGGCTCACCACCGTCAAACTGTAGTGTACGCAGCTTGCTGTTGAAGTGATAGCGACCTACCGTAAACTCTACCTGAGAGTGTTGTTTTTCCTGCAGTTCCTGATTGCGTTTCAGAATGGCTTTAATTTTGTGCAGCAACACCTCGCTATCGAAAGGTTTGGTGATATAATCATCCGCACCAAGTTTATAGCCATTCAGTATATCTTCTTTCATGCTCTTGGCACTCAGGAAGAACAATGGAATATCCGGATCAACATTACGTATTTCTTCAGCCAGCGTGAAGCCATCCATGTTTGGCATCATCACGTCCAGCAGGCATATATCATATTTTTCGCGGCGGAAAGCAGCCAGACCAAGTATACCATCTCTTGCCAGTTCTACTACAAAATCATTCAGCTCCAAGTAGTTTTTCAGTACTTGTCCGAAGTTGGTATCATCTTCAACCAACAGGACTTTAAATTTTTCGTTTTCCATACGGATGTGTTGTATTGACACCAAAAGTAATAAGTGGTGTCGTTATTCATAACAAATGTTTTGTTAATAAAACCTCGGACAGTTCATATTCTTAGCTGCACGTTGGTGCTCGCCGTACCCTCCCTGTTGTATGATGGATATCTCAAACGCACCGTTGGCCTTCATTTCGGGCCCGAGTTTCGATGATGTGTAATCGTAACTGCTGATAATACGCAGCGTACCGTATTGCATACCAAGCGATATAATTGCCGCATCGTTAAAGCGATAGTGGCCGCCTGCTATTACACTTGCTTTAGCTTTCCCTTTATCGAAAACAGTAGCCGATATCAATGTACCAGCAACTATTTCCTGCGCACCACGTTGTGTTGTATAATACACTGCCGGATTAATGGTGAATGTCTTATCCATTACGAATGTACCATCAAGGCTTACAAACGGGCGAATACCTATTTTATTTAGTTGATTGTAGAAAGACTCTACCGGCTGCGTAACGTGCGCTACACTACCGCTCAGTTTTACAAATGCTGCTTCGTTAGGGAAGTATGAAAAACTGATACCTGCGCCTACGTCATAGAAGCTTGTCCTTACAATGTTTATCTGCTCACCGTTTGGCAGGTTTTTATCAAACTTAAACCTGTCCCACTGCATGTCGAACGTTAGTGTATTATAATTTACACTTCTGCTTGCATATGCACCTGAAAGACCTGCCGATATCAGAAAATTATCCCCTGTTTGTACATGATACGCCAATGAGAAATCTGCACGTGTCATGCTCAGATCGCCATCGCCTGCTTTATCATTATAAAAAACCAAACCCATACCAAGCCAGTTGGTACCAGACATACTTTTGTATAATGTACAATCTCCAAATGCAGAAAATGTATTATAATTTACCGGCAACCTTGTCCATTGACTACGATAGTTTAGACCAATCCTGTAATCATCACTACTCATCAATGCCGTATTGGAAGGGCTGAGCAATAACGGCGCGTTATAAAACTGAGAAAAATGCACACCCTGTGCATTGCTCTTAGCTAATACACCACAAATCGTCAATAACAAAAAAACTACTTTTCTCATACCCCTATCTTAGCAGTGTTATATTTCCTTTTTTGTTAAAACTGGTTCCATCAGTAAATGTCACATTCAGCACAAAACCATAGGCTTCCATTTCCTGTGGCTTGTTTTTGTATGTTCCATCCCAACCTATATTCATATCATTGGTTTCAAATACCTGCTGTCCCCATCTGTTAAATATTCGCAGATTAACTGTTTGCACACCATAGCCACGAACATATAGTACATCGTTCTTACCATCACCATTCGGGCTGAATGCGCTTGGTATATCTGCCAGTGGCTTTACATCGGCAACCAGTGGCTTACATACAGTATCACTGCACCCCTCTTTATTGAATGCAATTAAACAAACAGTATAATTGCCTGAACGCTTGTATGTATGCGATGGATTAATTTCCGGTGAGCCTTCTCCATCTCCGAAATTCCATGAAAACGATATAGCATTCTGCGACTTGTTACTAAAATCGAATGGCACATTCGTTTCCGGTACGTTTGGTGAGTATATAAAATCTGCAACTGGGGATGGATATAATGTAATTGTTTTTGACATACTATCTACCCTATTACAGGTTGCCGGATTATATGCAATCAATGTCACTTTATAAGTACCTGTACTATCGTACGTATGACTTGCTGACGGCTGTGTTGATGTTTTACCATCTCCAAAATACCACATATACGTTGCAGCATTTATAGACCTGTTTGTTACTCTGAAAGAGTCTGATATACAATTCAATTCAGGAACAGAAAAATCAGCTTTTACTGAGTCATTCCTGAATGTTATGGTCTGCGTTGCAGTATCCGGAGTATTACAAGCTGCCGGGTCTGTCATTATAAGCCTTATTGTATATGTACCTGCACCTGGGTAGTTTTTATTTGCAGGCGTAACCCCTGTAAAAGCGCCGGAGCCATCACCAAAATCCCATGTAAATGATGTACCTGCCGGCGTAGGGCTGTAGGCAGATGTATTAACGAAAGAAGCCTTGTACGGGAAACATGTATCAATAACTGTAGCTGTGAATGCAGCATCAATTTTAGCATTACTTACTGTTACCGTTGCATAAGCAGTATCTCTGGCATTACATGCATCAGGATTGGTTACTATCAATCTGATTGTAAAACTACCTGCAGTATTGTATGTTTTGGGGCCGGGAGTTGCACCGGTGAAGACGGGCGATCCATCGCCAAAATCCCATTCATAGGTTGTAGCATTTGTAGAAGTATTGCTGAATGTAATGCTTTGACCAACACATATTTTGGGCGACCCTATAGAAAACTGTGCATCTACACTACCAAGATTCATGGCTATCTTTAATGCCACAAGATTACAATTGCTCGAGCCATTTGTATTTCTATAAGCACCTGTTGTTGTCGGCACACTGTTCGAACCTCCGCAGCCACCACATATTGCCTGATATATAACTCCATTCTTGTCAAAACGACTGGTACCGCCATCCACATGGTCTCCTATAGTAGGGCTGCCAAAAAAGCCGCCAAACAATTGAGAAGTAGCATTGCGAGACATCACGAAGAAATAAAAATCTTCTCCCGTAGGTGATGTACCACTAATAAGTGCAGGTGCAGGAGAGCCTAATACGGCTGGCATGCCTGTTGTACTACTGCCATTCCCGGATACAGTACCACCCCAACCTGATACATATACATTCTCGCAAGTATCTACCAGAAACGCAGTGGGTGTAATGTTTGTTACAGTTGCTGTACCCGAGCCAAATTGAGTAGCGTATATCGGCGTTGTGAGTGTACTATCTAATTTTAGTATGAATTGGCTGGAATTAGGATTAAAACCCGGAGAACTAACACGTGGCACACCATTATTCAACGATTGCCCCATTACATACACATTATTGCTGTTGTCTGTTTGTATACCATAACATTGGTCGTAACTACTGCCGCCAACAAATGAGCCTATCAGGCGCGGATAAACACCTCCATTCTGATATTTCACAATAAAACCGTCTATACTACCACTGTATGAAGGGCGATAAGTACCACCTGTTGCATAAAAATTACTACTGGCCGTACCACCGGAAACATATACCGCAGACTGAGACTTATTGAATGCCAAAACATATGCTGCATCATCGCCCGAACCACCCAGATATGTACTCCATATCAATGAACTCACTGCGCTATTCAATTTAAAAACAACACCATCTTGCGTAGAGCCTGCTGTAGCCTGCGAGCTGTTTACCTGTGGAAAATCACTTGACCTGCTACATGCAGCTACGTATATGTTACCTGCATTATCTACTATCACCTCACTACGTGCATCATCGCCGTAGCTGTGTTTCAGAGAAGACACCACGCTATATACTGCAGAAATATTTATACCATCGTCTCCTGAACCACCCATGAAAGTAGAACCATTCAATGCAGTACCACTTGCATTAAAAGATGTTACAAATATTTCAGACCCTCCACTATAAGGCCTGAATGTTGTCGGGAAACCGGAAGAACATGTACGGCCAACCACTATCAGGTTACCACTGCCATCTACTACCATGCTATGTGGCTGTTCGTTGTTAGCACCACCCAGATAAGTAGAATAAATAATAGCATTACCCGCACTATTGAATTTTGTAATAGTTACATCCGGTTGAAAAGCATTTTCGCCACCACAAGCACCGCCACCACCAAATGTAGTACTATATGCACCTGTACTTGTTGGGTAACCCGAGCCACTGCTTGCACCGCCGGCATAGAAATTGCCTGCATTATCATACGTAGCTGTAAAACCCCAGTTATCGGCACTGGAGCCTGTATATGTAGAAAATACGACCGTTGGGTCTATCACCAGTGTATAGTTGTTATCATACCCCTGAGGAAATGAGTAGCTTACCACATTTCCATTCAGTTTGTACTTACATGGAACTTCTACTTTTTCGTCGTTGATATACTGGTACGCGTATGGCTTCAGCTCTTGCAGTGTACCTACTGATGTTTTTATGGAAAGATTACCTTTCTCAATACTAAGACCGTCTGCACCTGTAAACTTCAGTTTGATATCTGCAGCGTCACCACCGGCATTTACTATAAAATCGTATTTAAGATTTCCCTCTTCCGATGCTACGTGCAGGTCTATATTTTTGTAAATACCCTTGTAGTCTACATTCAGGCTGGGGTGTATGCCCGATTTCCAACGGCTTTTATCATTACCCAGATAGTAATTGTAGTAGTGTGTTTGCTGCTTGCTTTCCGTCACTTCTGCTTTCAGCGCGCCTTCAAACGTCACTCTGTAGGTATGGAAGTACAGCGTTTGCGGAGCAGGCAGGTGATTTTCTTTTACGCCGTGTATTTTAGCACTGTTATCATTTGCCTCTACCTGGTAGGTAATACCATTTTGTTCCAGATACACATTACCACCACCTGTTATGCTTTTATATAAGAAAGGAGCATCCCATTGTCCTTTATTGGCAACAAATTCCAATGTGCTGTTGCCAGACTTTGCGATTACTCCCAACGGCAGTAAAGCCCCTAATATTATAAAGCGGAATAATTTTTCCATTATATACCTGTTAAACCCCAATTACTGTTAAAGTAAATGTAACATTTTTAGCACATATACCGAAGCATAATAAGGCTGAAACAGGTGTTTCAAAAGATTAAAAATTATTAATGTATGGCTTTTAAACCCTTGGTTAATAGCAAAATGTAAAGAGGATACTTCCCCCTCGGCGATGTCATCGCCGTTTAAATAAAAGAAAGGAATACGGCGGTCTTAGTTTACCACCTTGTCTGCACAGCAGCTGCTGGCAAAAGCATCCGGCTTGGCTTTGAATGCAAAACCCATACCCAGAATGTAACCCATTGCCTCGCGCAGGGCTTCATTGCTTTTAAACTGGGGGTTGGTGTTGATGTCTGCATGCACTTCCATGTCTACATCGTAGGTGTTAAAGAGGTCGCAGAGCTCGTAAGCAATCTCTATACTTTTTGCAACCTCTATCAGCATGCGCTCTTTTACACTGTACTGCTGCTTTGTCTTGTCGTTACAGATGTACATAAAGCCGCCATGCTTTTCCCTAAGAAATACGATAACGGTAGCAAATTCCGTTTCGCCCCCCCGTACCTGCGAGTCTGTACCAATGCAAACCTTCAACTTCCAGCCTGCGTTTCTTTCCCGCACTATCGCATTCTCTACCGCGTTCTTGACGGGTTCTTTCAGTGTTTCCCCACTAAATGTGCGCCATAACATAGGTATATATTTTAGTTATAATAAAGTTACCCATATAATTGTTACAAAATCTTTATGTGAATGTTAGCATATAGTGAAATGCACATGTTATAAACATTTTTACTTTGACGTGGCTTAAGTGTTTGTTATCCAGAGGTTAAACATTAGCTCTTTTCGTAACTCATGGATGATAATTCCGCAGGAGTGTTATATTTGTACTACTATGGTAGCCATGCTGCCGTAGCTACGAGAGAAAGGCATATAGGGTGTAAGGGAATATCAGTAAACAAACTGGTTATCTCTTAAACTGATTAAATGGAATTGAACAAAGGAGAAAGGGACAGCACCGCTATGCTTCATGCCGATTACTGGACTATCGGCAGGTGGTTCTCTTTTCTTATCATATTTACGGCTGCTTGGGCAGGCATTTATTTTGCCACCCACTCAGACTATGGTGTACCCGGCTACGAGTATGCCACTTTCAATACACAACAGGTTCGACAAATCAACCGCATACTTACCATCAATGGTGGTACAGATGTATTGCGTGTGTCGCAGGATGCTAAACAGCCCACTACTTTTATTGACAGTTCTGTATCGCTTACCCCTTCTCAAAACGAGCTCAATAATGTAAATACCATCGGCGGGTGCGATATCAATTGCCGTGCAGAAAAAGTGCTGATGTATGTAAACAGTGAGTTTGACGGTAAGGTAACACCAGAGCAGCAACAGGCGCTGAAACAATACATAGGCACATTTGCACAACAGGATGCAGGCATCTTTCTGGCAGACTACAAATTGAAAGTACGTTCTTATTTCTGGCTGGCCGGCCCGCTTATATATGCAGAGGTTGTCTTCTGGGTAGTGATAGGCGTTGTGTGCAGCCTTTTGTTTGGTGCAGGCAATGCACTGCGCCGCAGCAATAAGCGCGGGTTTGACAATAAGCAGATAATGTATCAGGTCGCAAAGCTTTTCTATGCGCCTTTCCTTACCATCGTTATCCTGCTGGCATACAACTACTTCAATAACAATACTACACTCAGTACCAATCTGGGGCAGGGTATTATCGTATTCGCTTTCATTGCAGGCTTTTTCGCAGGTCGTTTCATGAACTTTATGGATAGGCTGAAACACCTGATTCTTCCCGGCGCTGCTAACGACAATGAACTTGCATATGGAATGGCTATACAGGGCACACAACAAATACCTGTTACTGCCAATGTAGGACAGATAGAAGCAGTAGAGCGTATGAAAGTGGATGAAAATGGTGAGCTGACAGAAGAGGTAGAGGTAGCACCGCGTAAAAAGAATGCAGATGATATAGATGTGGATGTAGAAGTAAAACTGGACATCAGCGGCTTGTTTGATGAAGAGAAAGCAGATATTCTGGCAAAAGGTTTCAGCAAAGCGATTGTAACACTGCACAATGTAAACGGTAAGGAAATAATACCTGCTAAAAAAACAGGTAGCGATGATACGCCCATATTTACGGCATACAATGTGAAACCCGGCATCTATATAGCTCGTGCCACACTATCGCAAAAAATAAAGGATGATCATATCATCAACCTGTTTGGCGAACGCACATCTTATGTTACGGCAGACAAGCCCGGGCTGGAACTCTACATCCGCAAATACGAATTGGTAGACTAACTATACTAAACAGAACATACTAAGAGGGGCTGCTATATGCAGCCCTTATTTTTTGCCACCATTGCCTTTTGCTTTATTTTGCAGTTGTATATGAAGCAGATTATCGCATTACTATTTTTGTTGTCTACAGGCTTTGCTGCCGCAGCACAGCAACAATCGGGTACTACAACACAACAAACTACACCTTTGCTCAGTCCGCGCGCTTATGTCAATACAAAGCATGTGTACGTTTCTTACGGGCAACCTGCCAAACGCAATCGTATTATTTTCGGCGAGCTGGTACCTTATGGACAAGTATGGCGCACGGGTGCAAACGAGGCCACAGAAATAACCTTCCGAAGCAAAATGAAGATAGCAGGAGTATCTGTTGATACGGGTACTTACACATTCTTCACCATCCCGGGAGAGAAAGAATGGACCATCATCCTGAACAAACAATTAGGCCAATGGGGAGCGTACGAATACGATAAACACAAAGACAAAGACGTAGTGAAAGTTAACGTGCCTGTTGTACCATTGAAGAAGGTGCAGGAGAAGCTCGTGTACGAAGTTTCGCGTAAGGTATTGACTATCAAATGGGACAAGACAAGTGTCAATATTCCATTGATTATTAACCAATAATTAATAATCTTATAAAAAATACGTGAGTTACGAATTCGTCCGTCATTCTTCCCGATTCGTCCTCATTAAGTTTCATTCTGCTCAACCGCATATTATTTTTATGTCAGCTTCTTAATGAATGTTAAGAGCATAGGAGTAAACATAGGTAAACGGCAATTGCGGCGTGTTTTTTAACTCGCCGCTTTTTTTATGCCCCTACCTGCTGAACAAATCCCCTTATTATTTGGTTTTACTGCATTATTTTGCGCACATGAAGATTGTTCCCGGAGAAATAAAGACAGCAGACTTACACGCGTACTTACTCGGCGCTATATCGCCACGCCCTATATGTTTTGCCAGCACGGTCGATAAAGATGGCAATGCCAATCTTTCACCGTTCAGCTTTTTCAATGTATTTGGCAGCAAGCCACCGGTACTGGTGTTTTCGCCTGCGCGCCGCGTTCGCGATAATACCATCAAGCACACGCTCGAAAATATATACGAAACCAAAGAAGTAGTAATTAACGTAGTGAGCTATGATATGGTACAGCAAATGAGCCTTGCCAGTTGCGAGTATCCTAAAGGCACAAGCGAGTTTACCAAAAGCGGCTTCACACCGGTGAAGAGTGATATGGTAAAAGCATTCCGTGTAAAGGAATCGCCTGCACAGTTGGAATGCAGGGTGACACAGGTAATAGAAACAGGTACGGAAGGCGGTGCCGGCAACCTCATCATTTGCGAGGTACTGTGCATGCACATCAACGACGAGGTACTGAACGAAGCAGGCAAGATAGACCCGCACAAAATAGACCTCGTAGCACGTATGGGTGGCGACTACTATTGCCGCGCATCAGGCAATGCGGTATTTGAAGTACCAAAGCCAAATCTGCAATTGGGTATTGGTATAGACAACCTGCCCGAAAACATTCGCAAGAGTACAATACTAACAGGTAATAATCTTGGCCTGCTGGGCAACAGCACATCCATACCTGTGGTAGATACTGTGCTCTATGATGACAGGTTGACGCACATACTGCGCGACAACAGCAACGATGAACCAACACTTACAACTGCACTGCATCTCTATGCAAAAGAACTCCTCGACGAGGGTGATGTTCATAAAGCATGGCAGGTATTGCTTGCAGGTGGATAGATATTTAAAAAGGCTTAGCAAATGCTAAGCCTTTTTCTTTTTTCATAACTTTATTACATGAGACTACCGATCATAATTCTATCATTTATAGTATCACAATCCTTCGCACAAACGACTACTAAATCCCCTATCAATTCAATTGTAGCCTATATTAATGCAATGCATGACTCTTGTACAGATGATGGTGTGAATAATGTTTACGTTATGAAGTTTTCGAAAGACACATCTGATAATAATAGCATTGCAACAATTGGCTATATCCATAATTCATTCGACCTTAAAAAAATTAACGCCCCATACAAGGAATACATTCAGATAAAAAGTGACTATGTTCTCCTCTGCAACTATAGTCCTGAACAAAACATTTTTTTGGGTGATTTTAAACCGATTAAGTTGCATTCAAAAAACTCACACTTGATAACTGATAAGCTATTGCCAATTAAGAAAGGGTTCATTACAAGACATTCAAACAAAGGCATAGTTATTAAGAAAGCAGGCAACTCTTATACCTCTACCTATTACCACGATCTTTATGACATACCTGACATTAATAATTTTACGAACAAACCGACATATATTCCTGTAGTTCAAAAACTAGATATAGACTCTTTTCTAAAAGGGTATTACGATTAGATTATTAAGTAGTTCCTCCTATTTTCAAAAGGGGGTATTGGCAGAGATGTGCGAAGCATGTCGTTGCCAATCGGGGTGGTTGGCTCGCGGCAGATACACGCTTTATTTCCTCAACCTTTTATCCTAACTTTTCATTGTATGAAACTCCGCCTTGCCATACTCGCCCTGTTGTTTTCTTGCCAATCAATAAAGGCTCAAGACTACTTTGCATACCAGCACATCTGTAATCGTGCAGATGATGACATACAGACTAATAATTTACAGCAGGCTGCACAGCGTTACGATTCGTTGTACAACAATTACAAATTCATCTACGGTTTTCATTGCTTCAAGGCACTGCAGGTAGCAAGCAAATTGCAGGACGAAGCGCGCATCAGCAAATGGCTTACCAAATGCATTACACAAGGTATACCCTTATGGATGGTTCGTGCCAATGATATTACCAACCCAATACTTAACTACAATTACACACAACAAATCATACAATCTTACGACAGCCTGCATCGCATACACCTTTCAAACATAGATACCGTATTAGCCAACCGTATGTGGACGATGATACTGAAAGACCAGCGCCGTACAGATAAAGTAAACAATGGCTTCTTCCTCTTCAAAGTAGTGTACTACCCGCGATGGCTACGCAACAATAAGAAAGAACTCGATGCCCTGATAAAAATTATGGATACTATCGGCTATCCCGGCGAAAAGCTCTGTGGTTTTCGCCCCGACCTTGTTGACAGTGCCATTGCGTACAATCTCTTTAATCAAAGAGGGCCTGCCTGCATCAGGCATACATCGGGGCAAACCATGCTGATGCATGCATACAGCAATCCACGCAGAGACATACAGGATAAACTATTAAAAAACGTAGCCAATGGTAATATGCCTGCATATCAATATGCTATTGCTGTAGATTTTATGGCAGAATATGGCAGGCAGAAATATGGAACTTACAGCCACTACTACGAATGGTTCAGGAGAAAAGCCACCCCGGCAGACACGCTCGTTGCAGTAGATATACGCAGGCATTCCATCGGGTTAAAAACACTTTCTCAGGCTGAAAAAAATGGAAAACTATACAACCAATATTATAGAGAACGCAAAACTAGTAGTGCTATATTACCGGAGTAATAATCATCTTTTTAACGTATATTTGCAATAATAAATATACCATGAAACTACCCGAAACTATCGGAACAGATATTTGTTACATCCTGCAACAAAATGCAACAATCCCTGTTGCAAATAGATTGATTATTAAACATCATGCTGTAACAAAAAAATGAAAACTATGCATTTACTATCAAAAACTATCAACACATAGATAAAATCAACAACCGACTAAGACTACTAAAATCCTACATTTGTTATAGAGGGATTTTATACTTTATACTATCTACTAAAGACTTTCTACAACAAGGAACATGTTTACAATCAATCGTCCATATCAGCCAGCCGGAGACCAACCAACTGCTATAGCAGAGTTGGTAAAAGGCATTAACGAAGGTGAGAAGTTTCAGACATTATTGGGTGTTACCGGTAGTGGTAAAACCTTCACCATGGCCAATGTTATACAAGAGGTGCAAAAGCCCACACTGGTGCTTACTCACAACAAAACATTGGTAGCGCAGCTGTATGGCGAGTTCAGACAGTTTTTTCCTGAAAATGCTGTTGAGTATTTCGTAAGCTATTACGACTACTACCAGCCCGAAGCATATATACCTACATCAGATACTTATATAGAAAAAGACCTCAGCATCAACGAAGAGCTGGAAAAGCTGCGCCTGCGCGCTACCAGCAGTTTGCTGAGTGGCCGCAGAGATATCATTGTGGTGGCATCGGTAAGCTGCATCTATGGTATGGGTAATCCTACAGACTATGCAGCAGGTATCATCCGCATCAATCGTGGCGATAGTATCGGGCGCAACCAATTCCTGCATAGGTTGGTGAACGGTTTGTACATGCGTAGTCAGGGAGAGTTTACCCGTGGCACATTCCGTGTGCAGGGCGATACGGTAGATA
>JADHED010000980.1_pt1 | contig 27012 bp, 16 predicted proteins | sample 8952041 | NCBI WGS metagenome assembly JADHED01 (sample SAMN16124423, study PRJNA663239) | bioreactor sludge metagenome | isolation source: sludge (control) | place: India:Bengaluru | collected 2018-09-08
CAGGCACTCCTCGGCCGCGCTGGCCACGTCGTTGGCGCCACCCGAGCCCACCAGGTAGGTGCCGTCGCCCGTGTACGTGGTGTTGAGGTTGCCCAGGCGGTCGATCTGGCCGATGCCGAGCACCCCCAGGCACCGGGTCGCCGGACCTCCGACGTAGATCCCGAGGACGTGCAGGATGTCGGTGAGCGACGTCGCGGTATGGAGGTTCCCGAAGTTGAAGATGAACGGGTCCCCCGGACGCGCCTGGTAGCCCACCATCCCCGTCTCGAGCGCCAGCTGCACCGGCACGCCCTCGCGGAGCAGGGCCTGGCCGGCCACCCAGGCCGCCAGGTGTGGCAGCCCGACGCCCGCCAGGATCATCGCGTGCTCCCCCTGCCGGACACGCTCGGCAATCAGCCGAACCGCCAGGGCCCCCGCGGTCTCGGCGGGGGTGGGGGGGCGCGAGAGATCGACACTGGCCAGGGCCTCCTCCAGGCCCTCGCTCCACGCCGACGTCGCCCCGCGGCGACGAAGTTCGGCGATCCGCCCGGCTCCCAGCTGCCCGACATACCCCGCGTGGTCGGCACACCCCAGCACCCACTTCTCGATCCACACCGAGAAGGCGGCCGGGTCACGGGTGGCCTTCCGGTAGTCCTGCTGGAACTCGTAGTCCTCCCCGTAGGTGTCGAAGCCGTCCACCATCTCGGCGAACACGCCACCGGGATGCGCACCGAGGGGCGCTTCCACGACCGCCCGGACCCGGTGCCCCGGCACGCGCGCGAGGTGGGAGTGCCGCCGGATGACCTCGGTCGGCACGATGCGTTCCGCCGACAGGACGATTCCCTCCCGCGCGGCGAGCATGCCCCAGGTCTCGCCGAGCGGCGGCGTCAGCAGGGCGTTGCCCCAGCAGTCCGCCGCCAGGGCGTGAACGAACGCCACGTCGGGCTGCAGCGCCTTCACGACCCCGATGCGTCCGCCCCCGAAGGGATCGTCGATCGTGGCGAACGCCCCGGGATGCTCGTCGGCCATCGACGACCCCGACAGCGAGCGCGTGGGCAGGAACGGCAGTCCCATCGCTCCCGCCAGCAACCGCAGCGGCAGCGTCAGCATCGACCAGTTCTCGAGCTCCACGCGCCCCTCGCGCCGCGCCGCCTGGAAGACGGGGTTGGGGGCCGGCGTCGGATACAGGTCGAAGTAGATCGGCGACACCAGCCGCCGCACCAGCCCGCCGGCGATCGGCACCGTGCCGTTCTCCCGGAAGCCGATGCAGGTGAGGGTGAACCCCGGGTCCTTCCCCCAGAACTGCCGACAGAGCTCGAAGAGCAAGGCCGTCGGCCGGTGATGACTCACCGAGAGGTGCACGCACATGCCCGGCCGCACCACGGTCGCGATGGCCTCGCGCAGCGAGACCACCTTGCTGGGGCCGGCAGCGTCGGGCACGGCGAAGAGCCGCTCCACTTCAGCGCGAAGTCCTTGACCGCCCATGCGCGGGAATTGTAGCCTTGAGGCCACCTCAATTCGATAATTTTTGTCAGCTGACAGATTTCTGGATCGAATCATGAAAATCGCAAGCGTCGGCGTGTGCGGTGGCGGCGTGATGGGCGTCGGGATCGCCCAGCACCTCGCCCAGCGGGGTTTCGCGGTCCCGGTCTACGACACGAACCCGGCCCACCTGCAGGCGAACCTCTCCCGCGCCCGTGCCAACCTCGACGAAGTGGTCCGCCGGGGCAAGCTGACCGCCGAAGAGGCCGCGGCCGCGTTCGCGCGCATCCGGCCCGTCGACACGCTGGACGACGTGGCCGCCGTGGACCTCGTGATCGAGTCGGTCGTCGAGGACCTCGACGTGAAGCGGGACGTGTTCCGCCGGCTGGACGCCGTCAGCCCCGCACACACGATCCTCGCCACCAATACGTCCATCCTGCCGCCGACGGCGCTGGGCGCGGCCACCGGGCGTCCCGACAGGACCATCGGCATGCACTGGATGAACCCCGCGCCGGTGATGAAGCTCATCGAGGTGACGCGCGGCTACGAGACCTCGGACGAGACTTTCGACACGGTGTTCGAGTTCAGCCGCGACATCGGCAAGGTCCCCGTGCGCGTCAACGAGGCGCTCGGCGGCATCGTGTCGCGCGTCCTGACCAGCATGCGCAACACGGCCGTGGACCTGCTGGCCGAAGGCGTGGCGTCTGCCGAGGACATCGACACGGCCATGAAGCTCGGCGCCGGCTTCGCCATGGGCCCGTTCGAACTGCTCGACTTCGTGGGCATCGACCTGCACACGCAGATCGCCGACGCCTACACCCGGGAGTTCGGCGACATGAAGTACCGGCCGAACGCGCTGCTCCGCAAGATGGTGCGCGCCGGCCATCACGGCCGCAAGACGGGACGAGGCTTCTACCGCTACTCCAAGGAGGGCCAACGTGTCTGAGACGCCCCCCAGCGTGCTGCGCGAGGCCCACGGGCCCGTCCTCGTGCTCAGCGTGAACCGTCCGGCGGCGCGCAACGCGCTCGACGCCGAGACGCTCGAGCGGCTGCTCGCCCTGCTCGCCGAGGCCGATGCCTCGGCCGACGTCCGGGTCGTGGTGCTCACGGGGGTCGGCACCAAGGCCTTCATTGCCGGGGCCGACATCACCGAACTCGCCCACCGGACGATGTACACGGAACTGGGCGAACGGGCGCGCCTCATGCGCGAGACGTGTTCCATGCTGGAGAACATGGGCACGCCCACCATCGCCGCCATCAACGGCTTCGCGCTCGGCGGCGGGTGCGAGGTGGCCCTGTCGTGCGACATGCGCTTCGCATCGACCGACGCCCGCCTGGGCCTGCCCGAGATCACGCTCGGCCTCTTTCCGGGCGGGGGGGGCTCGCAGCGTCTGCTCCGGCTCTGCGGCCGTGGCGTGGCGGCCGAGTTGATGATGACGGGAGACGTCGTCGGCGCCGAGGAGGCGTGGCGGATCGGCCTGGTGAACCGACTGGCGGCCCCGCAGGACCTCATGCCGCTCACGCTCGAGGTGGCCGGCCGAATCGCGGCGAAGTCGCCCTTCGCCCTGCGCGCGATCAAGGACTCGCTGCGCGCGGGCGCGAATGCCGGCCTCACCGAGGCCCTGCTCTACGACAACAAGCTGTTCGCGCTCTGCATGGAGTCGGACGACAAGCGCGAAGGCGTGGCCGCCTTCCTCGAGAAGCGCCCGCCCGTGTTCAAGGGACGGCTCGGGCACGCGCACGCGGCTGGTCGCCACGACAGCGGCGGTCGCGGACGCCAGCGCCACGAGCACCACAAGCAACGGCAGCAGTCCCCACTGCAGCAGCGCCCCGGACCGGCCGTGCACGGCGAGGGCGGGCGCGGTAGCGAGCAGCGCACACGTCGTGCCGAGGCCGGCCCCCGCCGAGGCCAGCAGAGCCGTCTCGGCGACCACCATCAGCGCCAACTGACCACGCCGGAAGCCGACCGCCAGGAGCAGGCCCACGTCGCGCCGCCTTTCCTGGACCCCGCGGAGCACGCTGAGACCGACGCCACAGGTCCCGAGCAGCAGGCCGAGGACGCCGAGCGATTGAAAGGCCGAGAGGTAGGCGTTCTCCACGCGGTGATACGCGGCGAGGCGATCCGCGGTGCGCTGGACGTCGAGCCCATGGTCGGCAAGCCCCCGTTCGAGCCACGCGGCCAGCGGCGCCAGCATGGCCTCGTCGGCCTCGGCGAGCAACAGGCGGTCGCCCCCTTCGTCCGGGAACAGGCGCAGGAACTGGGCCTCGTCCAGCAGCAACTCCGACTGGAAGATGCTGTCGGCCAGCAGCCCGACGACCCGCAAGGTCGCCGGCTGCCCGTTGGCGGCCGTCACGGTGAGGGTGTCGCCGAGGCCGAGCCCGAAGACGTAGGTCAGCGAGTTGGCGTCGCCGACGACGGGGACGGCCCCGTCGTCGAACCGCTCGCGCAGGAGCCGCCACGGGTTGGCCCGCTGCTCGGTCGTTGCTGCGAGCGACGCGGCGAAGGGGAACCGGTTCGCCTGCACGAGCGCGTCGGGCACTCCGGCGAGACGCGGCTGCACGGGGCGATACAGGGTGAGGCAGCTGGCCTCGTCGCCCGCCCGGAGCCTGAGCCGAGTGAACCTGGCGCCACGCACGGCCGGGTCGTCGGCCGACAGCCCCAGTGCCTCGCGCCCCTCCACCGTCCCGGGATCGTGGAGCAGCGGCAGGACCAGTTCGCCGACGAGCGCGTAACCGCCGGCGCCAGGCGGTGCGGCGCTCCCGCCGTCACGCCTGAACCCGCCGAGGGCCACGATGGTGAAGGTCGCGAAGGCGATCAACGCGAGCGCGGCGACGCTGCGGCCCGGGCGCTGCCGCGTCGTGCGGGCGCCGAGCCTCGCCACGGCCCAGGGCCCGGGTGGAGGCAGGGGCCGGCGGGCCGGACGGCTGAAGACGGCGGCGCCGGCCAGGATGCCCGCCAGCAGGGCCAGCGATCCCGCACCGAAGAAGCCCGTGACGGGCGAGACCACCCCGGCCCAGGCCAGCACGCTCACCAGCGCGGCCGCAACACCGAGCACCCACGCGCCACGCCCGGCGCGGGCCGCGGTGCGGCGGTCGTGGCCCCCGGCATCCTCCCCAGCCGCGGTCAGGCTGGTCGCCTCCATGAGCGTGCGCGGTTCGATGCTGGCGATCCTGGCGATGGCCGCCCACATCACGAGGCCGCCAACGGACGCGCCGGCGAGCCCCCCGGCCAGCAACGGCGGCAGCGAGATGTGCAGGGCGATCTGCTCGGTCCCCACCGCGTCGAACCACCAGGTACGCAGCGCGGCCAGCACCGCCTCCGCCCACGCGAGCGCGGCCACGCTGCCCACCACTGCGCCGCCCGCCGCGAGCAGCCACCCCTCGGCGGCCAGCAACCGCCGCACGGTCGACGCCCGGAACCCCACTGCGCGCAGCAGGCCGACCTCGCGGAGGCGTTGCTCGGCGCAGAACCGGAACATCAGCCCGGTGAGCAGCAGGGCCGCCATCGTCACGAACCCGGTGAAGTAGAGGAAGTACTCGCCGAAGTCGGTGGTGCCGCGCGCGGCGGCGAGCGCCTCGGCGCGCGCGGACCGCACCGTGCCCACCCCCGCGTGTGACTCCGTGAGGACCTCGAGCACCGCGCGCGCGGCCGCGTGCACGTCCGGCGGAGGCCCTGGCGGGCGGCCCAGGCGCACCGAGGTGGCCGAGCCGTGACGCGTCGCCCAGAGCCGCCGCGCCGTCTCGAGGTCGACCAGGGCCTTCGGCGCGGTCCCGTAGTGCTGCCAGTAGCGCTCGTCACGGTCCCTGATGCGGCGCAGGTCGATCGGAAAGGGCGGATCCCAGTCCGACATCCGCAGTTGGTCGGTGACGCCGGGATAGGCCGGCACGAGGTGCCGGTCGGCGCCGACGCCGGCCGTCGGCACGACGCCCGCCAACACGAACTCCGACGACGACTCCGACAACCCGTGCTCGTCCGACCACACGTAGTAGTCGAGCACGACGCGGGCGCCCGCCTTCACGTCGAGGTCGCGCGCTGCCCAGGCATTCAGCCAGATCGGCGGGGGCGCGCGAGGCGCGGGCTGGATCGGTTCGGCCGACGGGGCTCCGCCGTGGTGCAGGACATCGAGGCCGGCCACGACGGAGTATGGGATGGATCGACCGCCGGCGCGGATCGCGTTGGCCACGTAGGCGAGGACGGGCAGGCGGCCGGTGCCCAACCGCTCGGCCGCCACCGCGGTTGCCACGCTGAGGTCCTCGTCGATGACGCCCCCGCGTGCCTCTACCGCGACCCACGGCGCGCCCTCCACCGCTCGCACGTCTACTCCGTAGTCCTCCAGTCGCGCCACCCGGCGCAGCCGGTCACTGATCGCCGCGGGATCGTCGAAGGTACGTGGGTCGGCGGCCGCCCTCCCCGCGAGGAGCAGGTTGACGCGGCCCGCCACGCCCAGTTGCCGCTGCAGCGTCTCCAGCGGGACGAACACGGCCGCCACGGCCGCCTGGGTCGGACGCACCGAGAACTCGCCCACCCCGCCCGCATCGAGCACCCGCGTGACGTCGAGCCGCAGCGTGCGGGCGCGGCCGTCACGGCGCCCCAGCAGCGTGTCGGGCGGCATCTCCGCCGGCCGCTCCACCGTGAGCAGGAGCGGCTCACCGGCGGCGACGGCCAGTTCCGCCGCGAGCGGCGCGCTCACGAACGCGCCACGGCCGACGGGTCCGCCGTCCCCGACGCCGTGGAACCGCCAGAACCGCTCATCGACGCCGTAGACGGCCACGCGGGTCGCGCGACGGCCCGTGGTGGGGTGGGAGACGATGCCGTCGAGGCCGATCAGCGGAACGACGAGCGCGCCCACGTCCGGGCCGGCTGCGGCGAGGTCGTCGGCGATCGCCGCCCGCACGAAGCGGGAAGCCTCCACGACGACATCAGTCGCCCCGAGGCGTGCCAGTGCGAGTGACTCGAGGCTGTGCCTCACCGAGGCGCCGACCAGCAGCGCCCCCGACAGCACGGCGGTGGCGAGGGCCGTCCCGGCCGCGGTCACCACGTGGGTGCGCCAGTGGTACCGCACGCTCCTGCACGCCAGGCCCACCAGCGTCACGGCTGCGGCACCAACCTTCCGCCCGCGAGCTCGAAGCGGCGCGGCAGTCGCCGCGCGAGGTCGGGGTTGTGCGTGACGACGAGGAGCGTGGCCCCGTGCTCGTGCTGCATCTCGGCGAGGAGCGCGCCGATGCCGTCGGCCGAGCGCCGATCGAGGTTGCCGGTCGGTTCGTCACACAACAAGACCCGCGGCTGATTGACCAGGGCGCGAGCCATCGCCACGCGCTGCCGCTCGCCACCCGACAGCGCCGCTGGGCGGTGGTGGAGGCGGTCGCCCAGTCCAACGCGAGCGAGCAGCTGACGCGCACGATCGGCGGCGCCGGGAGCCCGGGGCCCCGCGAGCGTTGGGGTCAGCACGTTCTCGAGCACCGTGCACTGCGGCAGCAGACAGTGGTCCTGGAACACGAACCCGACCGTCTGGTTCCTGAACCTCGCGAGCGCACGCTCATCGAGCGCATAAGGGTCGAGGCCGTCGATCTGCACCGAGCCTGCCGTCGGCCGGTCGAGCGCGCCGAGAATGTAGAGCAGTGAACTCTTGCCGCTGCCGGACGGCCCGGTGATGGCAGCGGCCTCGCCCTCCCGCAGGGCGAAGGTGACGCCCGAGAACACTTCGATGGGGCCGCCGACGCCGCGGTAGACCTTCGTCACCTCCCGCACGTCGATCACGGCAACGCTCCCCCTGCTCTCTCGCGAGGCCGTCCTGCGTGCTCGGTGACGGCCCGCCCGCAGACCTCGATGGCCGCGGCGGCCATGCGCTGCGCCGAGTAGTGCTCGCGCACCCCCTGCGTGGCGCGGCGGCTCAACGCGTCCCGGCGGTGCGGGTCGCGCCACAAGGCCGACAGCCCGTCCGCGACTGCCTCGTCGCCGTCGTCGACGAGCAGGCCCCCGCCCGTCCGGTGGAGGATTTCCGTGTAGGCCCCAACGCGGGGCTGCACCACGGGGACGCCAGCGGCCATGGCCTCCAGCACGAACAGAGCTTTCGGCTCCGCGTACGGTGACGGCACGCAGAGCACGTCGAGCCCCTTGAGAAAGCCGATCTTCTGATCGCGGGTCAGTTCCCCGACGTAGTGGAACTCGTCGCCGAGCGCGGCCCCGGTCATCACGTCGCGGCACTCCTCCAGGTAGGCTCGGTGGTCGCGCCCCAGGAAGCCACCGGCAAGCAGGCGCCCGGCCGGCACCCCGCACTCGTGTCGCATGCGGCCGTAGATGCCACACAGCCGCTTCAGGCCCTTGGCCGGGTCCACGCGCGCGAGGTACCCCACGGTGAAGGGCGCGTCGCGTGGCGGGCGCAAACCGGCGAAGTCGTCCACGTCGATCCCGACCGGCACCACGTCCACCCTGGCCGGGGGCAGGCCGAGATAGCTGGTCATGAAACTCGCGTAGTAGTCGCTGACGGCCGCGAAGCGCGTGACCGACGGCACGTGCCCGGCGATCAGCGCCAGGGCCGTCCGACGGTCGGCGTCGGGCAGGCCCTCGAGAAACAGGTCCTCGCCCTGGAGCGTGCAGACCACCGGCCGGTCGAGGGCGCGCGACAGCGGGGCCGCCAGCGCAATCAGCAGCGAATTCGGCAAGACCACGACGTCGAAGGGCGCCTGCGCGCGCACCCAGGCGAGGAGTTTCGCGACCTCCTTGCGCTGGTAGCCCTGCTCCCCGCGCAGCATCGACACCGTCAAGGCGCCAAGGTGGGCGGGGTCGGTGCGCAAGGAGCGTCGGGCGAGCGCCCGGATGAAGGCAGGGCGGTCCCACAACCGGTCCAGCAGGGCGGGCGTTCGCCGCAACACCCCAGCGTGCTGCTGGAGGTAGACGCTGATGCCGCCGAAGAGCACCAGCGGCTCGCTCACGTTGTCATCGTCCACGCGGGTCGGGGTGTAGAGCGGCAGCAGGACAACGTCGTGGCCAAGGCGGCGCAGCGCCCTTGCCAGGGTGTTGTCGCGCAGGCAACTGCCGCAGTACATGTTCGCCGCGCCGGCGGTGATGGAGAGGATGCGCATGCTGCGGCTGCCCGCGTGACGTCCAGGTGTTCGGGTGGCCGGGTCGACTGGGTCTCCGGCTCTCACATGGCGCTCGCCTGGCCATTCCAGGCATGACGCCACAGCGAGTAGTATTTCCAGAAATGCATCGCTACAAAGCCAACTTGCTGAATTTAGCGCCCAGAAGACACTATATGCGACATTAACCTTCTGGTTCATCAGAAAATAACGCTATGGACCACAAGGTCGAACTGCGACACAATCAAGCATGAGAGGAGCCGATTTCGTGGCGCGTCCGGTTCCCGTTGGCTCAGACCGTGCCCGCGCCAGCCGGATCACCGGCTGGCCTGGGGAACCGACCGGACCGCCCCGCCAGCCGCCCTCATCTGGAGGCCCTATGCGACATGCACGAGTCTGTCTCGCCGTCCTGACCCTCGCCGTGGTCCCCCCTGTCCTCGTGCTCGCGCAGCCGGCAATCAAGCGTGAGCCGGCGCGGGCCACGACCCTCATCGAGGGGGACGCGCTCTACAACGCCTACTGCGCGGTCTGCCACGGGAAGGACGGCAAGGGGGGAGGCCCCGCCGCGGCGGCACTGAAGGTCCCGGTGCCGGACCTCACGCAGATGGCCGCCCAGAACGATGGCAAGTTCTCGGCAGTCGATGCTCAGGCGGCGATCACCGGCCAGGGCCGGCCCATGGTGGCCGCGCACGGCGCGCAGGACATGCCGATCTGGGGGCCGATCTTCCGTGACCTCTCGTCGGACCCCGACGTCACGCGCTTGCGGATCGCCAACCTCGTGAGACACCTCGAGTCACTGCAGCGGAAGTGACGCCCGCCGGCCACCCACAGCGGGCCGGCGCCGACACGCCGGCGAACGGAACACGGGAACCAGGGAGTGACGGGGCGCAGGCGCGTCCGCGGGCAGCGGGCTGCGCACTGGTCGTCTTCGACTGTGACGGGGTCCTCGTGGACAGCGAGCGCCTGAGCCAGGGGGTGCTGCGGCAGATGCTGGCCGAGCTCGGGCTCTCGCTGTCGCTCGACGAGACCATCGCCACCTTCTCGGGCACGTCGATGGGCACCTGCCTCGCCCTGATCGCCGCGATGCTGGGCCGATGCCCCCCCGAAGACTTCGTCCATGAGTTCACCCGGCGTACGGAGCGGGCGTTCCGTTCGGACCTGCAGCCGGTCGCCGGGGTCCGCGAACTGGTCACCCGTCTGTGGGTGCCCACCTGCGTTGCCTCCAACGGCCCCAGGGCCAAGGTGGAGTTGACGCTGACGCACACCGGGTTGTGGGACCTCTTCGCGGGGCGCATCTTCACGGCCGACGACGTGCCGCGGCCGAAGCCGGCACCCGACCTGTTCCTCCACGCGAGCCGACAGATGGGGGTCGCCCCGGTCCACGTGACGGTGGTCGAGGACACGGCAACGGGCATCGCGGCGGCGAAATCGGCTGGGATGCGGGCCATCGGTTTCGCCGGCACGACACCCGCGGCACGCCTGCTGGCGGCCGGCGCGGACGCCATCGCGGCCACCACCACCGAGGTGGGCGCGCTGCTGGCCCGTTGCTGACGGAGGCGAACGCAGGCCGCGACCGATCGCAGGTTCGAGCCCTCCGGGCGCGCCAGCCTTCGCGGGTCCCTCACATCACCAGCAACTCCGTCGGCCAGGCCCTCGCCCGCATCGCGCCCGTCGTCGAACGACGACGTCACGCGCGAACAACCGCAAGACGGCCAGCCGCATGGGCAGGCTGGCTGCCCGACATCGCCGACTACTACTCGCGCCTGCGCGTGAAGGCCAGGCCGGTCAGGCCGATGCCGACGAGCGCCAGGGTCGCGGGCTCCGGCACTGGGCGCGGGCTCCCGTCACCCCCTTCGACGTCGAAGTACTCGACGTCGAAGTCGAGCACGGCAGAGTGGAAGTCGAACTCGCCGACGTCAGCGGTGATGGAGAACGGGAGGTTTGAATCTGGTCCACGTTGTCCGCGAAGTGGAACGTCATCGATCCACTCGTGATGTTGAACGGCGCGGCCAGGCCAACCACGGCCGTGGCGGCAGCGTTGACGTCGAACGCAAGGTCCAGACGAGCCCCCGAAGGCAGCAGCCGGGAGGATGTCCAGGTCGTCCCAGTTGTCGTCGGTGGCGCTGCCGGCCGGGTTGTTGGCGGCGCTGGCGGCGAGGGCGTCGATGATGGTGGCCGGCTGGCTGGAGCCGGTGGCTTCGGCCGGGACGGCGACGGCGGCGGCAGGCGGAGAGGAGCGCCCCGCCAGAGTCACGCGACTTCCGCGAGCAGGCCCCGTGGTCCCGCCAGCGGGACGGCCCTCGCGTCCAGCTCTCCTTCGATGGGGTAGTCACCCTCCGTGCGGCACGCAAGGCGCGCGCGCGCGACGGACCCGGGGCCGTACTCGCGCTGCAGATCCCTGATGCCCTTCAGGTCGCTGGCCGACAGACGTTCGGCGGCCTTGCACTCCACCGCTACGAACGTCTCCGGGGCCACCTCCAGGAGCAGGTCCACTTCGTCGCCGTTGGCGGTCCGCCAGAACCACATGGCCGGCGGGTTCGACCGCGCCAGCAGGCGCTTCCGGACCTCGGACACCACGAAGTTCTCCCAGATCGCTCCCCGCAGCGCATGGCGCGCCACGTCGGAGGCCTGACGGAACCCCATCAGGAAGCAGAGCAGGCCGGTGTCGGCGAAGTAGAGCTTGGGCGCCTTGATGAGGCGTTTCGTTCGCTGCCGGTGATACGGCTCCAGGAAGAACACCTGCTGGCTGGCCTCGAGAACCGACAGCCACCTCTTGGCGGTGTTTGGCGCGATCCCGACGTCGCGCGCCAGATCCGCATACGACACGAGTTGGCCCGCACGGAGCGCGGCGGCGCGAAGCAGGCGATCGAAGTCGCGCAGGTCGCCGACGTTCAGCACCTGCCGTACGTCACGCTCGAGGTACGTCGCCACGTAGCTGCCGAGCCACAAGTCCCGGTCGAGGCTCGGCCGCTGCCAGAGTTCGGGAAACCCGCTGCGCCACAGAAACGTGTCGAGCGAGCCGGCTTCGGGCATGGCCACCACTTCGTCCAGGCAGAGCGACGGAAGCGTGAACATGGCGGCGCGCCCGGCGAGCGATTCGCCGGCGCCGGCCATCAGCGGGAACGCCTGCGAGCCGGTGATGAGGAATCGGCCGGGCCGGCGGTCGTCATCGATGGCCAGCTTGAGGTGACGGAAGAGACCAGGCTCGTACTGAATCTCGTCGATGACGAGGGGACCCGGTTCGGCGCGCAGGAAGCGGTCGGGCTCGATGCGCGCGGCCGCAGCCTGGGCCGGATCGTCGAGGCTGACGTAGCGGGCGCCCGGGCACACCCAGCGCGCCAGGGTGGTCTTGCCGACCTGTCGAGCGCCGCTGACAAGCACGGCGGCAAACTGGGACAACGCCGAGCGAAGGGCGGCCTCGTGATGGCGCGCAATCACATTGCAGATTATCTTCAATCCAGCGGCCTGCTGTCAACACCACCGTCCCCCGATCCGCAGCACAGGCGAGGCAGGCGGGGATGTTGTCCGAGGTCAGGTCCTGAAAGATCCGGGTCCCGGCCGTCCTGCTAGCGGAGCGGCCGGGCCTCCCGCGCAGTGGCGTGTCAGTCGAGGGGGAACAGCGCGACCAGATCCAGAGGTCGCAGCACCCCGGCGATCACGTGGATCGTGCCGCCGTCGGCGGTGCGCACCGTCCGGCCGAACCAGAACGGGTCGAGGTCCTTCGGGTCGTCGTCGGCCAAGCTGACGAAGCCGAAGAGCGGCCGCCTGATCTCGAACATGCCGTCCGAGAGTCCGAGCACCGGCAACTGGGTGAGGGTGACCACGCCCCGCGACGCCGGGCGCCGCAGGTCGGGAATCTGGGCCACCGTCGCGTGGTACTTCACCGTCTCCGACAGCACCACGGTGCCCGGCACGCTGCCCACACCGGGCACCTCGAAGGTCTGGCCGGCGATCGCGAGCAGGACGTTCAGGACATCAGCCTCGCTGAGCTTCCAGATCGGCGTGTTGGTGAGGTCGGCCACGAGCCCGCGGAAGGACGCGTCCGCCGGGGCGAAGACCGTGCCGGTGAAGCCGGTAAGGGCCTCGGCGATGCTCGGGCTGTCGGCGGCGAGCCCATCGAACGGCAGGACCGCCGCGGCGGCCAGGAGGATGTCCAGGTCGTTCCAGTTGCTGTCGGTGACGCTGCCGGCCGGGTTGTTGGCGGCGCTGGCGGCGAGGGCGTCGATGATGGTGGCCGGCTGGCTGGAGCCGGTGGCTCCGGCCGGGACGGCCACGGCGGCGGTGCCAAGGAACGCGGCACCGGCCACCAGGGCGGCACCGAGCGTCGGGAATCGCATGGGTCTCTCCTCGGATTTCGAGGGGCACGTGCCCCGGTCGACGCGCCACCCCGTCTTGGAGCAGGCGTGAGCGGTGAGACGCCGGCCGCCAGTCGCTGGTCCCCCGGCGCTCGCCCAGCAGCCCCCCCCAACTCCACCCCGGGAAGGGTGGCAGCCCGCACGTCCGTACCGTGTGGACGATCGACGGCGCCGCCATCTTGTTCGAAGGCGGCCACGCCTCCCTCAGGGGCCGTCCCGAGGCGCAGTTGATGCCGCCAGGCAGGCCCTGCCCTGCGGGCGCAGGTATCGCGCACGGGCCGGCGGCGCCCGACCGACGGCCCACCGCGCCCGTCGACCGCCGCAGCTGCCGACGCTGGCTGCCGGCGCGTTCAGTAGGCGACCTCGATCCGGCACGTGCTCATGACGGCTTGCCGCCCACCGGCCCAGTGCTGGCGCAGCCACTGGGTGTCGGAGGTGATGGTCAGCCACTCCGTCAGCTCGAAGCGGTAGAACGGCCCCACCAGCGTCTCCACGCCAGCCGGCTCGCCGTCGCGCCGGTGCGTACGCGTGACGCGCGACACCCCGATGCCCGCCATGTCGCCGCGCCGCTGCGGCAGCAGGCCCCTGACCGCCAACCCCACGCCGACGTGACGCGTGAGGTCGCTCACGAGCGCGTTGGCGACCCCGTACTGCCCGAACACGTGCAGGTGACGGCTGCCCTCGTCGCCCGCCTTGCCGCCCCGCTCGCGCCAGACGGTCTGCTCGAAGGCGAAGAACGGCCCCGTCGCCCCGGATTGCGTCTGCCCGTCGAACCGCCGCACGTCGCCCACGTGGTGCCACACGCCGGCCGACACCGATCCATCGAGCGCGCCGCGTGCCGTCCACTGCGCGCGCGCCTGGCCGAGCCACAGCCATGCCGGCCCGACGGCGCCCCACTCGCCCTCGTCTCCGGTCCCCTTCCGAAACACGGCCACCGACGTTTCCACGCCAGACCCAGGCGCGAAGGCCGCCAGCAGGCCGGTGCCCGGCTCGGGGTAGCTGGGCATGCCCCAGATCGTCGGGCTGAACCCCATCGACGAGTTCAGGAACTCGCCCGTGCTGTGCAGGCCCGCGAACTCGCTGTTGGCGTCGATGCGGCCGCCCTTGAGCCGCACCCGCTCGTCCATCGCCGCACCTGGATCCAGGCCTCGCCGATCCCACGGAAGTCGTCGGCGTCGATGTTCGAGAACCCCTGCAGGTCGCCCAGGCGCTCGCTGCCGTTGCCCCCCACCTTCCCGTAGTACTGGAGGAACACGGTGGTGTTGGCCAGGCCGAGCGCCGGCTCGAGGTCGATCAGCGCCGAGGCGTCGAACAGCACGCGCCCGACCAGGCCGCTCGACTCGCCGGACACCGCTGACAGGTCGATCACGGCGCGGCCGCCCACCGTCAACGGCGGCGCCGGACGCTCGACGGCGGGCGCGGCTGCCTCGGCGGACGCCAGCGTCTGGCTCTCCGCGTCGGGGGACTGCGCGAGGAAGAACAGGGGAAACAGGAAGGACAACCGACGGCAGTCGGGCCGCATGACGGCACTCCGGGAGGGCACTGGCAGCCGCACGGGCTCGAGCGGTGCTTCCGCACCAATCGGCCGAGCTGGGCTGTTTCTTGAGCAGGCCCACCCATCCACGCGTATCCCGACCCGCCCACCCCCGCTCGCCGGCACGTGCTCCACAACGGTTCAGGTTTCCGGTGGTCAAGCCGATTGTGAAAAACGGCTGAGCTCAAACCCGGGCTGTTCCGGTGCGCGAGCCCATCGGCAGCCACGCCCTCCTCGGAGTCCTTCCATGACCGTGACGCTCAGAACCAGGCTCGCACTCCTGAGCGGGGTGCCGCTGACCGGGCTGCTGCTCAGCCTGGCGGTGTCCTACGCCCTCACCAATGTCATCACCCGTGGCGTCACGCTGGCCAAGGACGAATCGGCGGTCTACGCCTCGCTCGCCAAGGACATGCAACTGCAGGTGGTGCAGGTGCAGCAGTCCCTGCAGGACATCTCGGCCACGCGCGGGCAGGACGGCCTCGACGACGGCTTCGAACAGGCCGAGACGTCGCGACAGGCGTTCCTGGCAGCCGTCGGGCGCTTCGAGGAGATGTACCGCCGCGAGGGCGACACCCAGGCACTCGGTCGGATGGCCACCCTCCGGCAGTCGTTCGAGGCCTACTACCAGGTCGGGCGGACGATGGCGCAGGCCTACGTCAAGGACGGCCCGAGCGCCGGCAACGCGATGATGGGCCGCTTCGACGAGGCCGCCGAGGCCTTCCACACCTCGCTCGATCCGCTCGTCGAGGAGCAGTCGGCCGAGCTGCAGCGCGCGCTCGCCGACGTCGGCGCCGCCAGCGCGTTCAGCCTGCGCCTGCTGACGATCGGCGGCCTGGTCCTGGCGCTGTCCACGCTCGCCCTCGCCGTGGCGCTGACGCGGGCCATCGAGCGGCCGATCCGCGCCGCGGCCGACTCGCTCGCCGTCGGCGCCCAGCAGACGGCGGCGGCGGCCGAGCAGGTGTCCACCTCCGCGCAGTCGCTGTCGCAGGGCACCACCGAGCAGGCGGCGTCGCTCGAGGAGACCTCCGCGTCGATGGAGGAGATGTCCGCCATGACGCGCCGGAACGCCGAGCAGTCGCGGCAGGCGGCCGAGCTGATGACCGATGTCCACCTGCAGGTGCGCCAGTCCAACGACGCGCTCGGCGCGATGGTGGCGTCGATGGCGGCCATCCAGGACTCGAGCGCGAAGGTGGCGAAGATCATCAAGACCATCGACGAGATCGCGTTCCAGACGAACATCCTCGCGCTGAACGCCGCCGTCGAGGCCGCGCGCGCGGGCGAGGCCGGCATGGGCTTCGCCGTGGTGGCCAACGAGGTGCGGGCCCTCGCCCACCGGTCCGCCCAGGCCGCCAAGGACACCGCGGCGCTGATCGAGGAATCGATTGGCAACGCCACGCAGGGGGCGACGAAGGTGGAGGTGGTCGTGGCCGCCACCGGCGCGATCACCGGCAGCGTGGACCGCGTGAAGGAGCTGGTGGAGGGCGTCAGCCAGGCCAGCCGGCAACAGGCGCAGGGCATCGACCAGGTGACGCAGGCGATCACCCAGATGGAAAAGGTGACGCAGGCCACGGCGGCCACCGCGGAGGAGAGCGCGGCCGCCAGCGAGGAACTCAGCGCCCAGGCCGAGACGACGATCGGGGCCGTGGACATGCTGATGCACCTGATCGACGGCCGGTCCGCCGGCGCGACGGCCTCGAGTGCGTCCCGTCCCGCCGCCAAGGCCACGCCGGACGTGCTGACGTTCCGGTCGGCACCGGCCGCCAGGCCGCGGCGGACGGGAGGGGCCCGCGAACACCGCGGCACCGAACCGCGCACCGGAAAATTCGACCCGTTCTGTGGCACGGACGCACCGGCGGCCACGGGGGCGGGGGGCGCCGCCCCCCCCCCCCCCCCCGCGCGGCCGGCGCGCGGGCCCCCCGCCCCGGGCGGCGGCCGCGCGCCCGGGCGGGGGGGGGGCGCGCCCCCCCCCCCCCCCCCGCCGGGTGTCGGTGTGGTAGGCTCCAGCAGGACTCCCGTGCAGGCCGATCCCTTCCCTCGCGACACCGGTCGTCAGCCGCTGACCGCCGACGAGAAGTACCGGCTCCTGCTGCAGATTTCCGAGCGGATCAGCGGCACGCTCGACCTCGACGAGATCCTCCACCACCTGCTCGACAGCGTGCGCGACACCGTCGCGTACGACGCCGCCGGCATCTTCGTCCTCACCCGCGAGGCCCCGGCGGCCGCTCCCGCGGGCAGCCCTCACCTCATTGCCGGCGTCGCCTCGCGCGGCTTCCCCACGCGCCCGCGGCCGGACGACCCGATGCTGCGCGAGGGCCGCGGCATCATCGGCCACGTGATCCGCCACGGGGAGCCGGTGGTGGCGCGCGACGTCCGCGACGACCCCCGCTACATCGAGGGCCGGCCGGGCACGCTGTCGGAGATCGCCGTGCCGATCGTCCTGCAGGGCCGCACGATCGGCGCGCTGAACCTGGAGAGCGACGCCCCCGGCACGTACGGCGACGAGGACGTCGAGGTGCTGCGTTTCTTCGCCAGGGCCTCGGCGATCTCGATCGAGAAGGCGATGCTGCACCGCCAGGCGCTCGAGCGGCAGCTCATCCACGCCCAACTGCGCATCGCTCACGACGTCCAGGCGCGCCTGCTGCCCCGGCACGACTTCGCGGTGCCCGGCTACGACCTGGCGGGCACGAGCGTGCCCACCTACGACATCGGCGGCGACTACTACGACTACATCCCGCTGCCCGACGGGCGCCTGGGCCTGGTGGTGGCCGACGTGGCCGGCAAGGGCATCCCCGCGGCCCTCATCATGGCCACCTTCCGGGCCCTGCTCCACGCCTCCGTGCTCGGGGAGGCCCCGGTGGGCCAGGTGGTGAGCCGCGTCAACCAGCTGCTCGTCGCCTCGATCGGGCTGCCGGCCTTCGTCACCGCGGTGTACGGCGTGCTGGAGCCGGCGACCGGTCGCTTCGCCTACGCCAACTGCGGCCACCTGCCGCCGCTGCTCCTCCGCGGCGGGGGCGAGGCCCAGCCACTGCCGAGCAGCGGCCCCTGCCTCGGGGTGTTCGACGGCGCGGCCTACGAGCCCCGCGAGGTGCGGCTCGCCCCGGGCGACGTGCTGCTGCTGTACACCGACGGCGTCGTCGAGCTCGAGCGCAGCGACGGCACGGAGTTCGGCGTCGAGCGCCTCGCCACGCTGGTGAAGGCGGTCGGCGATCGGGCCGCCGCCGACATCGTGGCCGCCGCCTCCGAGGCGACACGCGCCTTCAGCGGCACCGACGCCTATCCCGACGACTTCACCCTGCTCGCGGTCCGCCGCCACCGCCGGTGACGCTGGCCGCCGGGGCCCGGCGGCCGCCGTGCCCGGGGACCGCACCTGGTCCGGATCTGCCGCCGCCGCGCGCAGCGAGGGCTGCAAATCAAGTTCCGGCCACCTCAGCCGATTCCTCTTCCGGTGCGACTCCTCTGTGGGGCACCGCCATGGATCTCCTCGCCGACCACGTCCTGCGCCGCGTCGAGCGGCTTCGCGTCATCAGCGGCGCAGAGGGCGCCACCGCCTACCTGCCCGCCCCCTGGCCGGGGGCCGGGCACCCGCTGCTGCTTCACACCGGCCCGGCGCCGGCCGTCGCGGAACTGCGCGACCTCGAGCACGCCCGCCAGTTCCACGACCGGCACTACGCCTCGTCCGGCCCCGAAGCCGCCTCGGCGCTGCTCCGCGTCGTCGCGAGCGAGACGCCAGGGGCCGTGCTGCTCGCCGTGCCCGACTCGGCGCACGTCGCGAGCGGGCCCGTCCTCCCGAGCGGGCCCGGCCGGCGCCTCAGCGACCGCGAGCCCGTGGCGGTGGCCGGCTGGGTGGGCCTCGTGTTCGCCGCCGGCGACCACGCCCCGCCGGGTCTCGGGCGGCTGGCGCTCGGCGACGTGCTCGGCTTCGCGAACTCGCTGGCCCACACCTTCGTGGCGCTGCACTCCCTGCGCAGCGACCCGCTCACGGGCCTGCCGGGCCGCGCCGCCCTGCACGGCCTCGTGGGCGACGGCCTGCGCCACGCCCGCGAGCGCGCGCACCCCTTCTCGCTCGTCCTGCTGAACCCGGACGAGTTCGAGGCAGTCAACGAGCGCTTCGGTCAGGCGGGCGGCGACCACGTGCTCCGCGAGGCGGTGGTCCGGCTGATCGGGGCGCTGCGTGCCGGCGACCTCGTGGCCCGCTACGGCGCGGCCACCTTCGCGCTCCTCCTGCCCGGGACGGGCACGGCCCATGCCGGCGCGGTAGCCGAGAAGGCCCGGCGCGCCCTCTCGGCGGCCGACTACCTCGCGGGCCGGGCGGCGCTCACCTTCAGCCTCGGGACGGCGACCTGGCAGCCGACCGACGAGGTCCTGCGCGACCCGGTGGACCTGCTGCAGCGCGCCGACAGCGCCCTCGCCCTCGCCAAGCAGGCCGGGGGCAACCGCTGCGCGGCGTGGGACGCCACGGACGATCTCAGCTCGGCCCCGCGGGTGGACCGCCTCGGGGGCATCTTCACCGGCGACGCCAACAAGGACTACCGCAACCTCGCCCTGCTCTGGGACTCGATGTCCGGCGCCTGGTCGGGCGCGACGGTGGCGGAACTCGCCGACCGCTTCGCCGAACAACTGTTCACCGTGCTGCGCCCGGCGTTCGTCGGCGTGTACGAGGCCGAGGACGGCGTGCTGGGGCGCCAGCTGTCGGCGCGGGTCGAGGTGGCCTCCGCCGCGGCGAGCGGCGACGCCGCCGCAGCGGCAGGGCCCGATTACGCGGCGCTCACGCTGCTGCGCGGCGCCTGCGCCGGCGGCGATGCCAGGCACGCGGCGCAGCCGGACGGCCGGGGGATGCTCGCCATCCCCATCAAGGCGTCCGCGTCGGTGATCGGCGGGCTCCTGCTGACCGGCCCCCGCCACCGCATGCGCGCCGACGCCTCCGACCTGACCTTCCTCGAGGGCTTCGCCTCGGGCATGGGGCTCGCGCTCGATCGCGCGCGGCTCGCCACGCACGAGCGCGAGCGCCTCGAGCGCGAGCGCTGCCGCCTCACCGACGAAGTGAAGGAACTGCGCTCCGCGCTGCACCAGGTGAAGCTGGTCTACGACTCGCCCGCCGTGGAGGACGTGGTGTTCGACGCGCGGCGCGTGGCCGACACCGACGCCACGGTGCTGATCACGGGCGAGAGCGGCACGGGCAAAGGCCTGCTGGCGCAGACCATCCACCAGGTGAGCCGGCGCCGCCACAAGCCGCTCGTCGTCGTGGACTGCAGCGCCATTCCGCCGAACCTGATCGAGAGCGAACTCTTCGGCCACGAGCGCGGCGCCTTCACCGGCGCCCTCACCCGCAGCCCGGGCCGCATCGTCCAGGCCGACGGGGGCACGCTGCTGCTCGACGAGGTGGGGGAACTGCCGCTCGAGGTGCAGGCCAAGCTGCTGCGCTTCGTCGAGGAGAAGCAGCTCACGAGCGTCGGCTCGCACCAGTCGCGCCGCGTCGACGTGCGGATCCTCGCCGCCACCAACCGCGACCTCGCCCAGGAGGTGGCTGCCGGCCGCTTCCGGCTCGACCTCTACCACCGCCTGAGCGTGGTGCCCCTGGAACTGCCGCCGCTGCGCGCGCGGCACGAGGACGTGCTGCTGCTCGCGCGGCACTTCCTCGCGTCGTACGCCACGAAGTACCAGAAGCGGGTGCACCGGATCTCGCCCGAGCTGCAGGACCGCATGCTGGCCTACCCGTGGCCCGGCAACGTGCGCGAGTTGCAGAACCGCCTGCTGCGCGCCGTGATCCTCGCCGACGGCGACACGCTCACGCCGTCGCAGATGCCGCTGGACCTCGTCGCGAAGGTGGACGGTTCGGCCCCAGCCGCCGGGCCGGCGCCCGCGCCGGCGGCCGGCCCCACCGGGGTGGTTCCGGGCGGTCTGCCGCTCGCACGCGCGCTGGCCGTCGCCGTGGATGCCGCCGCCGCCGCGCCGCCGCACCTGCGTCCGCCGCTGGGCCGGTGGCTCGCCGACGACTTCATCCTGCTCGCCTTCGACGTCTGCCAGGGCGTGGGCCGGCGGGCGGCCACCGTCCTGGGCCTGCCGGACACCACCTACGCCCGGCGCCTGCAGCGGGCCCAGCGCGATGCCACCATCGGCGCGCGGCCCGCCTACTGGACCGCCGTCAACGCCGCCGTGGGCGAACTGGTGCGCTCGTCGCTGGCCACGCCGCGTGACACCAGCCTGCTCGACGATGCGGAACTGCTGCTGCTCGAGCTGATCGAGCGCCGCTTCCCGGGCAACCCGCGCGTCGGCGCCACGTTGCTGGGCACCTCGGTGCCCACCTTCCGGCGCCGACAGGTCGCGCTGCCGCGCGCCAGCTGACGGTTCCCGTCGCCTGCGCGGCCGGCACTGGCCGCAATCCCACATCCCGCCGTGTCGAGCACGAGCGCCGCGCAAGGCGCGCCTGCGTGCCGCTCCAGCCACGGTCCCAGGCCCCGTACTTTTCGGCGGCGCCCCGAATCTTCCCCGCGCCCGCCCCGTTATTTCGCGGGACGGCCGCCTGGGATCGCCTCATCTCACGTCCACAACTGGCGTGAATCCAACGACTTGGCGTCCCCCGCGCCGGGCCGCGTCGCCGATGGCGCCGCGATTGCTCAGATGGGAGACCGAGCGGCGGCACACCTCGCCGCGGGAGTCGACGAATGAGAATCACCGCACGGATCGCAATGCCCCAGTGGCGATGGTCACGTCTCGTGGTGGCAGCGCTGATCGCCATCGCCGGACTCTGGCCCGCCGAGGCCCTCGCCGGCCGCACCAAGCTCGACACGGAGTTGCAGAAACTGGTGGACAGCGGCTCGACCGCGACGCATCGCGTGATTGTCAGAGCCATCCCAGGAAAGCGGTCCTCCCTGAAGACCCGCCTGGCCGCCAAGAAGGAGCCGGTCCTCCGCGAGTACACCAGGCTCGATGCGGTCGTCTCGAACGTGCCGGGTCGCGACCTCCTGAACCTCTCCGACGACCCTTCGGTGGCCTCCATCTCCATCGATGCGCCGCTGAAGGCCCACGCCGAGCCTGGAACGCCCGCGGGGCTCCCCTACTCCATCAGCAATACCCTGGGGATTTCGGCCAGCGGCTACACGGGCGCGAACATCGGCGTCGCCGTCGTCGACTCGGGCGTTTCGCGTCCCAGCCAGTTGGCCGCGGTCTCTGCCTACTACGACTTCCGTACCGACGGCAAGACGTCCTCCAGCAACGGTGACCTCTACGGCCACGGGACCCACGTGGCCGGATTGGTCGCCGGCAACGGCCTCAAGTCGCCCGACGGCGCCTACGAGGGCGTCGCGCCTGGCGTGCGGCTGATCGACCTGCGCGTCCTCGACGCGACCGGGAGCGGGCTCACCAGCATGGTGATCAGCGCGATCGAGTACGCCATCGCCAACAAGGCGGCGCTCGGCATCGACATCCTCAACCTGTCGCTGGGACATCCCGTCTACGAGCCCGCGGCCACCGACCCGCTGGTGCAGGCCGTCGAGGCTGCCGTGCGCGCCGGCATCGTGGTCGTGGTCTCCGCCGGCAACGTCGGCGTCAACCCCAGCACGGGGCTCCCCGGCTACGGCGGGATCACCTCGCCGGGCAATGCGCCCTCAGCGATCACCGTGGGAGCCATCAGGACACAGAACACGAACTCCAGGCTCGACGACACCGTGGCCGAGTACAGCTCCCGCGGGCCCTCGTGGTACGACGGCCACGCCAAGCCCGACCTGGTTGCCCCAGGTCATCGGAACGCATCGGTGGCGGTTTCCGGAACGACGCTCTACAACAGCCATCCGGAGTTGCTCCTGATGGGCACCAACGGCCTCTACCTCTACATGAGCCTGAGCGGCACCAGCATGGCCACCGGCGTGGTCAGCGGCGCCGTGGCGCTCGTGATGGAGGCCAGTCGCAAGGCCTTCCCGACCGCGCCGCGACTCACCCCCAACGCCATCAAGGCGATGCTGATGTTCTCGGCGGTGAAGCTGCCCAACACCGACAGCCTGACGCAGGGCGCCGGGGCGCTCAACCCCGTGGGCGCCATCGACCTGGCCACCTCGATCGATCCGTCGAAGGCCGTGGGCCAGTGGTGGCTCACCTCCTCGGTGCCGGCCTCCTCGCTGGTGGACGGCACGGTGCTCAGCTGGGGCCAGAACATCGTCTGGGGCGACAACATCGTCTGGGGCGACACGATCTTCACGAACCAGTCGGCGTGGGCCTCCAACATCGTGTGGGGCGACAACATCGTCTGGGGTGACAACATCGTCTGGGGCGACAACATCGTCTGGGGCGACGCCTTCAACATCGTGTGGGGCGACAACATCGTCTGGGGCGATGGCTACCTGATGTTGCAGGGCACCAACATCGTGTGGGGCGACACCGCGAGGAGCACCGCCTTCTCGAACTCGCTGGCCATCCTGACCCGGCCCAACTAGCGCCAGGGCCGCGTCCTCCTGCACGCCAACTCACGAGTTCCCCGTCGCTGTCCTCGCCTGGAGCCTACCGTGACTCTCCGGACTTCCACGCCTCAGCCGCACGCCCCTGAGGCTTCTCGGCCCTGGACGCCCTCGGGCGTCCTCCTCCTCTGTGTCGCCCTGGCGGTGCTGCTGCTCGGCTGGCTGGTGGCACCGGCCGGCGCCGGCGGCCCCGCCAAGCTCGACCGCGCCCTCCAGGCGGCGGCTGGGGGCGGTGACGCCTCCCAGCGCGTGCTGGTCCGGGTGGTCCCCGGCCAGTTGTCGCGCGTCGCCGACGCGGCGAAGCAGCGCGGCCGCCGGCCGGCGAAGCTCGGCGCCGACCTGCTGCTGATGACCGTCGCTGCCAGCGACCTGAAGGCGCTCGCCGAGCAGCCCGACGTCGTGCAGGTGTCGAGCGACGCCATCGTTCAGCCCCACGCCACCGACGGCGGCGCGGCGAACGGCCCCGTCGCCAATCACCTGCTGCAGACGCTCGGCCTCGAAGCCAGCCCCTGGAACGGTGGCTGGGTGGGCGTGGCCGTCATCGACTCGGGCCTCGCCTTCACCACCGACTTCAACTGGACCACCGGGTTCTGGGACTTCACGCTGACCGACGCGGCCGGCACCCCGCTGCCGCCGAAGCTCACGAGGCCCTTCGACGACTACGGCCACGGCACCCACGTCGCCGGCCTCATCGCCAACAACGGCAACTTCTCGGAGGGCGTGTACCGCGGCGTGGCCCCGTCGGTGAGCCTCTACGGCTTCAAGGTGCTCGACCGCAACGGGCGCGGCTACACCAGCAACGTCATCCGCGCCATCGACTACGTCGTCGCGAACAAGGACGCGCTCTGGATCGACGTGATCAACCTCTCGATGGGCCACCCAATCCTCGAGCCGGCGGCGACGGACCCGCTCGTGCAGGCCGTCGAGCGCGCGGCGGCGGCCGGGATCGTCGTCGTCGTGTCGGCCGGCAACATCGGGCGGAACCCGCAGACCGGCGACGTCGGCTACGGCGGCCTCACGTCGCCCGGCAACGCCCCCTCGGCCATCACCGTCGGCGCGCTGAACACCCGACACACGGCGACGCGCGAGGACGACGAGGTGGCGCCGTTCTCCTCACGCGGCCCGACGTGGTACGACGGCCTCGCCAAGCCCGACCTCGTGGCGCCCGGCTCGCAGCTGGTGGCCAACGTCGCCTCGAGCAGCGCGCTGTATCTCGACAACCCGTACCTGATCGTCGACGCGGCCCGGCTCGGCGCCGGCCTGACGCCCTACATGCGCTTCAGCGGCACCAGCATGGCGGCCGCCGTCACCACGGGCGTGGTCGCGCAGATGATCCAGGCGAACCGGGCCACCTGGGGGAACGGGCTCGCCCTGCGCGGCAAGAACGCGGTGCCGCCGCTCACCCCCAACACGATCAAGGCCACGCTCCAGTACACGGCGATCCCCGTGCCGGGGGCCGACGTGCTGACGCAGGGCGCGGGCGCCCTCAACGGGGAGGGCGCCGTGCGTCTCGCCGCCGCCATCGACACGCGCGCCCCGCTCGGCAGCTGGTGGGTGGCCCCACAGGTGGGCGCCTGCGCGACCACCATCGCCGGCAGCACCCACACGTGGGCGTCTCGCCTGGTGTGGGGCGACCGCCTGGTGTGGGGCGACATGCTCTACACGAACGAGGACGCCTGGGCGCTGCGCCTGGTGTGGGGCGACCGCCTGGTCTGGGGCGATCGGCTCGTCTGGGGCGACAACGTCGTCGAGGGCGACCGCCTGGTCTGGGGAGATCGTCTGGTGTGGGGCGACACCATCGTCTGGGGCGACCGGTTGGTCTGGGGCGACCGGCTCGTCTGGGGCGACAGCACGGCGACGCAGCCGTAGTCGTCCCGGAACCGTACGCTCGTGCACCCGGCTGTTCGAACTCACGAGACCCACGACATGACTCCGCACTCGCTCATCGCGCACGCCAGCGGCTGGCGCCGCTCCACCCTCGCCCTCGCGCTCGTGGCCTGCGTGGCCCTGGCGTGGCCGGCGGCCTCGGGCGCGCAGTCGAGAGCGCACGTCGATCGCCACCTCGGCACGCAGTTGGCCACGGCCCCCGACAACGCCCCGGTCCGCGTGATCGTCACGGCGAGGCCGGGCGCCAAGCGCACGTTGGTGAAAGCCCTGAAGGCCGCGGGCCTGAAGGTCGACGCCGACTTCGCCATCACCGAGGCCTTCGCCGCCACGCTGCCCGCTGGCGTGCTCCGCGCCCTCGAGCACGACCCGGACATCCGGGCACTCTCCACCGACGCACCCGTCACGGCCAGCGGGGTCACCACGACCGTCACGGGCCTCCCGCTCAACAGCGCCTACACGCTGCGTGCGACGCTGGGCCTCGACACCACGACGGCCTCGCCGGCCACGATTCAGGCCTCGTCGACCTCGGGGTCGAAGGGCCGCGGCAAGTCGGCGCTCGCGTGGACCCACTCCGTCGGCGCGGGCAACGACCGGCTGCTGGTGGTGGCCGTCGCCCACCGGGACACGTCCAAGTACGTCAACCGCGTGAGCTACGGCGGCACGCTGCTCACCGTGCGCTCGTCGGCCGGTTCCGGCAACAACCAGGTCGCGCTGTTCTACATGGTCAACCCGCCGGTCGGCACGGCGGCGGTCGAGGTGTTCATGACCGGCGCCGTCGACCTGGCCGCCACCGCGACGAACCTCACGGGCGTGGACCAGGCCGCCCCCTTCGGGTCCGGCGCCGGCGCGACGGGCACCGGCACGACCGCGTCGGTGACGGTCACGTCGACGGTGGGCCAGGCGGTCCTGCACGCCGCGGCCGCCAACGGCGACGCGAAGACGTTGGCCGTGACCAACTCCGGCACCCAGCTGTGGAACGACGGCTCCGGCACCTCGTCGACGAACGTCCGCGCCGCCACGGCGATTCGCACCGACGCCGGGACCGTCACGTCGAAGTGGACCCTCGGCGCCAGCAAGCCGTGGTCGATGCTGGCGGTGCCGCTGCGGCCAGCGATGGTCGCGGCCGCGGTCACGACCTCCGCCTACACCGGCGACGGGGCGACCATCGCGCTGGTGGACTCCGGGATGTACGAGGACGGCGGCGACGTGCTCGCCCGCCTCAAGACGACGCGCGACTTCACCACCGGAGCGACGAACCCGCCGGCCATCCTCGACATCGACACCTACGGGCACGGGACGCACGTGGCCGGCCTGGCGGGCGGCGCCGCCAGCGAGGCCCAACTGCGCGGCGTCGCGCCGGGCGCGCGCTACGTGAGCCTGCGGGTGCTCAACGACCTCGGCGTGGGCTACACCAGCCACGTGATCAACGCCATCAGCTGGGCGATCAGCAACAAGGCCGCCTGCGGGATCGACATCCTCAACATCTCGCTCGGCCACCCCATCTTCGAGCCCGCCGCCACGGACCCGCTCGTCCAGGCCGTGGAGGCCGCCGTCCGCGCCGGCCTCGTGGTGGTCGTCTCCGCGGGCAACGTCGGCACGAACCCGCTCACCGGCGAGGTGGGCTTCGGGGGCATCACGTCGCCCGGCAACGCCCCCTCGGCCATCACCGTGGGCGCCGTGAAGACGCTCGACACCACCACGCGCACCGACGACGTGATCGCCGACTACAGCTCGCGCGGCCCGACCTGGTACGACGCCTACGCCAAGCCGGACCTGGTGGCGCCGGGCCATCGCCTGCTGGGCGCGGCCGCCGCGAACCAGCTGCTCTACCAGTCGTTGCCGGCCCTCCGCGGGCCGGCCTACGAGTTCCGCGCCTACCTGTACCTGAGCGGCACGAGCATGGCGGCTGCCGTGGTCAGCGGGTCGGCGGCCCTGCTGATCGAAGCCGCGCGCACGACCTTCGGCGCCACGCCCACGCCCAACGCCATCAAGGCGATGCTGATGCGCACCGCCTTCCCGATGGGCGATGCGGGCGGGCAGCCCTACCACGTGCTCGCGCAGGGCGCCGGAGCGGTCAACCCTGCCGGCGCGCTGGCGCTCGCGCAGGCCATCAACCCCGCGCTGCCGGTCAACAGCACGTGGCTGGTGAGCAGCCCCGTGCAGACCACCACCGTCGACGGCCAGAACATCGTCTGGGGCGACAACATCGTCTGGGGCGACAACATCGTCTGGGGCGACGCGCTCGACA
>JADHED010000988.1_pt1 | contig 27011 bp, 22 predicted proteins | sample 8952041 | NCBI WGS metagenome assembly JADHED01 (sample SAMN16124423, study PRJNA663239) | bioreactor sludge metagenome | isolation source: sludge (control) | place: India:Bengaluru | collected 2018-09-08
GCATCGAAGCGCGACGCGATCGCGACCGGATAGTTGCGGCGAATAACGGTGCCGAAATTGCCCGACGCCGCCAATTGGTGATGCAACCCACCATCGGTCACGAGGAAGACTTCACCATGGCTGACCTTTCGGTCGATCACGCGACACAGATAGAACCCTGCTTCACCGACCAGATATCGGCCGAGTTCGATACAGAAATGCGTGTCTTTCAGGATGTCGGGTAGTGCCGACAGCGCCTGCCCGAGTGCGCCGCCGACCGCGTTCAGATCAAATGCCGTGTCGCCGGGAAAATAGGGAATACCGAAACCGCCGCCCAGATTGACCTTGGGTGGAGCAACCCCGACCACCTCTGCCAATTCCGCCGCAAGCGCCAATGTCTGCGCCTGCATCGCAATGATCGCCTCGGCGTCCAGCGCCTGCGAACCTGCATAGATATGAAAGCCGCGCCAGTCGGCACCAGCCGCAATGATACGTCGGACCAGCGCCGGTGCGCGCTCGGCATCGACGCCAAAAGGTTTCGCTCCCCCGCCCATTTTCATGCCGCTGCCCTTGAGGTCGAAACTGGGGTTCACGCGCACCGCGATTTTCGGAGCAACGCCTAGCCGCTCGCTTATCGCAAAAGCCCGCTCCGCTTCGCCCTCGGACTCGCAGTTTAGCGTAACACCATTCGCGATCGCAAATTCGAGCTCGCGGTCACGCTTGCCGGGGCCTGCAAAGCTGATCTTGTCTGCTGCTACACCCGCGTCGAGCGCGAGTTTCAATTCCCCGCCGGATGCGACATCGAACCCGTCGACCCTCTCGCTCATCCAGCCAAGCAAAGGTGCAAAGGGATTGGCCTTCATCGCATAATGGATACCCAATTGCTGCGGCATAGCCGCGCGCAACTCGCCTATGCGCGCTTCCAGCGCTGCGGTCGAATAGACGAACAAAGGCGTATCGCCTGCTTCCGTCGCAAGTGCGGAAGCCGTCTTGCCTCCGATCGCCAGTTCTCCGTCCTTCGAGACGAAATAAGGCGGGATCGGCCCGGTAGGTTTGGCTTTCGCTTCGCTCATGCCGCCAACCTATCCTTCAAGCCGTCCCTGTCCAGCTTGCCATTGGCATTTTTGGGGAATTCATCGAGCCAGACATAGTCGGCAGGCTGCATGAAATTTGGCAGTGTGGCCTTCATATACGCCGCAAGGGCAGCCTCGTTGGCTGCACCGTTAGCGCGCACGAAAAGCACAATCGCCTCGCCCAGCCGTTCATCCTTGCGGCCGAGCGCGCAGGCCTCTGCGACCAATCCGCTTTCGATGGCGGCTTCCTCCACCTCGGTGGGCGAGACCCGGTTGCCGCTGGTCTTGATCATCGCATCGTCGCGGCCGACGAAATAGAGCAGACCATCGGCGTCGCGCCACACGGTATCACCCGACCAGACCGCCATCCCGCCATAGCGAGAGAAGGCTGGCGCGGGCTTATAACGCAGCGCGGTGCGCTCCGCGTCTTGCCAATAACCTTGCGCCACCAGCGGCCCTGCATGGACCAGTTCGCCATGTTCTTCCGGCGCAGCCTCGCTGCCATCCTTTGCGACGACCATGATTTCGGCATAGGGAATGGCCTTACCCATGCTGGTCGGATTGGCGTCGATCAGCGACGGATCGAGATAGGTTGAGCGGAAAGCCTCGGTCAGCCCATACATCGCGTAAATATCCGTCGTCGTGCCGAATATCCCGCGCAGCGCCTTGACCAGCGAGGGCGTAAGCGCGCCGCCGCTGTTGGTCAGGCGGCGCATGCTGGTGGTGGCTTCTTTGGGCCAGTCTTGCTCGACCAGTTGAACCCAGAGCGGAGGCACGGCGGCGAGGGTGGTCACGCCCTGTTTGGTGCAAGCCTTGATCACATCACGCGGGGTCAGATAGTCCAGGGGCACCACACAGCCGCCCGCCTGCCATGTCGAGAGCAGCTGGTTCTGGCCATAGTCAAAACTGAACGGGAGCACTGCGAGGGTCACATCGTCCGCTGCCAGCTTGAGGTAACTCGCCACACTGACAGCACCAATTGCCAGATTGGCGTGGCTGAGCATCACCCCCTTGGGCCGCCCTGTCGATCCGCTGGTGTAAAGGATCGCAGCAAGCCCGTTGGTATCGATATCGGCAGGCAGCGGCGGCATGACGTCGCCAGGCTGGTCGATTGCGGAGAGGATTTCGCTTTCATCGAGCAGCAGTGCACCGTCCGGCACGTCACCCTCACCCAATTGTCCAGCCCGCGCCTTCGCGGTCAGCAATGCCTTCGCACCGCTATCGCCCAATATATGCTTAACCTGCGCCGGTTTGAGCAGCGGGTTGATCGGCACATGCACCAGCCCTGCGCGAACCGCCGCAAGCGGCATCAGGCAGGCCAGTTCGGTTTTGGCCAGCCAGGTGGCAATCCTGTCCCCCTTTGTAAAATCTTGGGCGGCCAAAATTGCAGCCAGCCGACCGATACGATGATTTAACGACTGATAACTATAGAGCTTGTCCTTGAGACGCAGCGCAGGTGCATCGGGCGCCCCGCGAAGCGCGAGGTGATCGAGCGGAAAGGCTGGCAAATCGTCGGTCATTGGGTCAAAAGTCATCGGATAAAGGGTTAATCGGGGGCGATAATTGGCAGTTAAGTGTGAATATCACGATAATTTCCTGACTGCGCAAGCTGCTGCCGCCGGTGCGCTTGACCGCGAGGCGCAGCCCTGCCTGTTTGATCGGCTCGACTGGCTCGAAAGCCTGCACCGCATGGCGCTGCGTGACAAGACCCCCGCCTTGCTGCAAGCCTGTGGCGGCGACGCGCAAGGCTGGTTGCCGCTGATGCAGGCAGAAAGCGGGCATCTGGTTGCGCTGGCCAATTGGTATAATTTCACCTGGCGGCCCATTTTTGCAAATGCCGACAGCGAAGTCGAACGGATGGCATTGCTAAGGCTGCTTGCCAAGCAGGCCAAATCGCATGCGCGTCGGCTTACCTTGTCGCCTGTACCCGATGAGGAAGGCAGCGCGAGCGCACTTGAAGCCGCGTTCAGAACGGCGGGCTGGTCGGTTTTCCGGGAGATTTGCGATCAGAACCACATACTCGAGGTCAAAGGCCGCAGCTTCGATGCCTATTGGGAGACCCGCCCCAGCCGCCTCAAAAACACTGTCAAGCGCAAGGGCAAGACAGGAGTGGTGACCATCCGCATCGACAGCGAATATGAACCGGAAAGCTGGCGCGATTATGAGCGGGTTTATGCGCGCAGCTGGAAGCCCGAAGAGGGCAGCCCCGAATTTCTGCGCCAGATTGCCGAGCGCGAAAGCGTCGCCGGGGCGCTACGGCTGGGCCTTGCCTATATCGACGGACAGCCGGTCGCGGCGCAATTCTGGACGGTCGAAAATGGGACGGCGCTGATCCACAAGCTCGCGCATGACGAGCGGCATATGCAGGCCTCACCCGGGACGCTGCTATCGGCAGCCTTGTTCCAGCATGTCATCGACGTCGATCGCGTCGACCTCATCGATTTCGGTACCGGCAACGATGCCTATAAGGCCGAATGGATGGAGGATGTGCGCGAGCGTTACCGGCTCGAGATGTTCTGGCCGAACCATCCCGCCAACTGGCCGCACATTGCCATCCGCAAATGGCGCGCCTATCGCGCCTCTAACTGACCAAGAAGAGAGAAGAGATGCCTTTCGTTCCCGACAGCGTTGAAACCACGATCCGCGAACTGCTTGTCGATGTCCTCGGCGTTGCGCCTGCCACCGTGGCGGCAATGACCGACGATACGCCGCTGTTCGGCGCGCTGCCCGAACTCGATTCGATGGCAGTGGCGGGGCTTCTCACTGAAATGGAAGACCGGCTCGACATCATGATCGATGATGATGATATCGATGGGGATCTGTTCGAAAGTTTTGGTAGTCTGGTCACTTTTGCAAAGGCCAAGGTCGGGGAGTGAGCCTGCGCCCCGAATATCGGACCTACCATTTTGACGGGCATGATGAGCATGTCCTTTGCTTTGGCGCGGGAGCATCGCGCCGGATTTTGATCATTCCCCCATTGTTCGACGAGATGAACCGGTGCCGCCGGATGTTGGTGCAGGCGATGCGCGGGCTGGCAGAGCGCGGCACGGGAAGTTTTCTGGTTGATCTTCCGGGCTGCAACGAGAGCTTAGCAGCGCTTGAAAACCAAAACCTTTCAACATGGCGCGAAGCGGTTAGCACTGCCGCTGCGCAACTGGGTGCAACACACATCGCTTCCTTGCGCGGTGGCGCATTGGTTGACGATGGCGCGCCGGATCTGCGGCACTGGCGGCTGGCCCCAGCCAAGGGTTCCAGCCTGCTGAAGACGATGATCCGCACCCGCATTGCCGGCGACAAGGAAGCGGGTAAAACGACCAGCGAAGCCGCGCTGATCGAGGCTGCGAAGACCGGGCCCATCGAGCTCGCGGGCAATATGCTGGGCCCAGCGATGGTGGAGGAACTTGCAAGCACCGAACCTGCCGAAGTCGCGCAACCCACACTGCGCGCTTTGGGACAAGACATTGCCGGTTCCACGTTATGGCTGCGCGCCGAGCCGCAGGACGATCCCGCCATGTCCGATGCGATCGCAGCCGACCTCCACCAATGGAGCACGTCATGCGGCGGCTGACTGGCTTTGATTGCGAAGGCGCGTGGTGCGCTGCGACGCTCGACGAGGGTGACAAGACCACAGGCTTGCTGATCGTCAGCGGAGGCAATGAAATCCGCAGCGGCGCGCATGCGGGGCAAGCTGCATTGGCGACACATGTCTCGGCTTTGGGCTTTCCGGTGTTTCGCTATGACCGGCGTGGGGTTGGCGAGAGCGAAGGCGAAAATCGCGGCTTCGAAAGCAGCGCGGCGGATATTGCAGCTGCCGTCGCTGCGTTCCGAGCGCAAGCGCCGCATATCCAGCGGATCGTTGCCTTTGGCAATTGCGATGCCGCAAGTTCGCTTGCCCTCTTCCATGCGGGATTGCCTATCGATCACCTCGTACTCGCCAATCCATGGGTGATTGAGGCGGGCCCCGAAGCGGACGCATCCGCGCCACTTTCAGCGGCCACAATCCGCGCCCGCTATTGGGCGAGGCTCAAAAATCCGCGCAGCCTGATTGACCTGCTCACCGGCAAGATCGACCTAAGGAAACTGGCGGGCGGTCTTGCACGTGCAGCGCAGAAAGAGGCGCCGACCGGTCTGGCCCGACGAATAGCTAGCGCGCTTTCAACCAGTGACGCGCCGCTGACGATATTGCTCGCCAGCCGTGACAACACAGCGATGGCCTTCATGGCGGCGTGGAAGGGCAGCGCCTTCGATGACGTGCGTGGTCGAGGCGATATCGACGTGCAGACTTTGGACAGCGCATCGCACAGCTTTGCCGATGCGGATTCCAAGGTGTGGCTACGGGAGCAGATAGAAGCGGCGTTGGTAGCTTAGAATTCTTTCTCAACACCGCAGCCCTGAGCCTGTCGAAGGGCGCCCATCAGCAACAGCACAAACCTCTCGGCGTGCTTCGACAGGCTCAGCACTACGGTGCTGCCTAAACGAATGAGCTTCAAAAAGCCTAAGCGAAGGTGCGTTCGATGAACCAGAAGGCCGAAATCGTGCCTATGCCATAAGCGGCAATCTGCAATGCCGGATGCATGAGGGCCGCAGCAAAGCGGCGAAGCAGTTCGAGCAGCGCGAGCGACAGCGCGACAATCACCAGCTGCCCCGCTTCAACACCCAGATTGAAGGTCAGTAAGGCGGTCGGCACATCGCTTTCGGGCAGACCGATTTCATTCAGGGCGCCTGCAAAACCGAAGCCGTGCAGCAGGCCGAACCCGAAAGCGACCACCCAGGGAATCCGTTCCGAAAGGCGCGGCTGATCGGGTCGCTTCTTCACAATCTCGACCGCAAGGAACAGGATCGACAGCGCAATCACACTTTCCACCGGACGTTGCGGCAGGCCGAGAAAGCCCAATGTCGTACCGATCAAGGTGATCGAATGCGCCACGGTGAAGGCTGTCACCGCTTTGGCAATCGTCCAGAACCCACTGAGCAGAAGGACGAGCGACACAACGAACAGCAAATGATCATATCCGAACAGGATATGTTCGACGCCTGTTACGAAATAGGTGCGCGCGACCTGCCAACGATCAGGTTTCGCCTTGATCTCCGCATTTGGCTCGGCGGGTGTCAGGCGCAACGCCTGCACCGGCCGGCCCAATGGCTGGACGCGCACGAGCACATCGGTTTGTGACGCTTCGAAATTCGAGAGGCCGATGGACTTGCCCGAGACATCGCTCCGGCAGGCAACCGCAGAAGTTGTGACCAGCGAGATGCCGGAAATTTCGCGGCTTGGTTCTCCCGTAACTTTGCAGCCCGTGGGAAGCAGCGGCTGGGTCTGCGGCGTCAGACCGCCGCGCATCGGCGCCTTCCACACCAGTGTCCACGCACCCGGTGTCTTCTCAGTGAATTCGAGATAGCCGGGGCGCAGCTCATCGGCCTGCAACGGTGCCGACAGCAACAGCCCGACAAGTAACAACAAGACGCGGATCACGGCTGGGCGATCTTGATCGTGTAGCCGTCGAGCAGCGCCTGATAGGCAGCCGCCTCGCGGGCCTTGGTGGTCGTCGCCCGCCAATCATTCTCGACTGCCTGCCGGACATCGGCAAGCTTGGGCTTTTGCGGGGTCTGCACTGCACGAATGCGAACGATATGCGCGCCGAAGCCTGACTGGATTGGCCCTGCCCATTGCCCAGCTTTTACGCTGGCAAGTGCCTCCGCGAAGCCTTCGCCAAAATCACGTGCCACGTCACTCTGCGGCGCATTTTCGAGCGAACGGGGAAGTGAAATCGTTGCTCCCAATTTTCGCCAATCCCCCCCCGCTGCCAGCGCGGCTTTGACGCGTTCCGCCGCGCCCTGATCTTGCCCGAGATAGATCTGGTCAAAACTATAGGTGGCATATGCGGTGTAGCGCGCCGGATTGCGGTCGAGCCATTTCTGCAAGGTGGCATCGTCTGGCGTCGCATTCTCGACCTGCGCGGCAGCGAGATATTCCATCTTGGCGCGCAGACGACGGCGGATGACGGTGTCGTCTTCGTCCAAACCAAGCCGCTTCGCCTCGCGATAATAGATTTCGCCCTTGATATGATCGCGGATCAGACCATCAATTTCGGCCTGTGTTGGCGGGCGTTGCCAAGTCTGCTGCCAACTGGCGACTAGCCGCGAGACCTGTTCCTCATCGATCACGATTGTTCTGCTAGCAGGATCGACCTCCTCCCCCCGCCAGGCGGAAAACAGGAACACCGCAAGACCTGCCAGCAGGAAATGCACCAACGGCTCGCGCAGCAGCGACTTCAATCTTTCAGGTATTTGCATGTCCCTCCCAAGACGCGCCGTTTGGGCGCGAGAGGTTCATGCCAGCAAAGCCAAGCCCCGCCAAGCCCTGCCAGCAGCGGTCAGACGATCGCTGCCAGTTCCGAAGCCTGCTTGATCGCCCGCTTTGCATCCAGTTCCGACGCCTCATAGGCGCCGCCTATCAGATGCGCCTTCACGCCCCCTGCTTCAAGCGCATCGAAAAGACCGCGCGCCGGTTCCTGCCCTGCGCAGATGATGACGGTATCGACATCAAAGGTGCGCGGTTCGCCGTTGACCAGCGTGTGCAGCCCGTCATCGTCGATCGACAGATATTCGACCCCGGCAATCATCTCCACCCCGCGCCGTTGCAAGGTGATGCGGTGCGTCCAGCCGGTCGTGCGGCCAAGGTTTTTGCCGACCGCGCTGGTCTTACGCTGCAACAGTGTCACCTGCCGGTCGTTATGCGCCACGATCGGTTCAACCCCGGTCACGCCCCCGCGCGGGTGGTTCTTGAAATCGATGCCCCATTCGCGTGCAAATATATCGATATCGAGTGCAGCGGACGTGCCTTCGTGCGTGATCAGTTCGGCGACGTCGAAGCCGATGCCGCCGGCACCCATAATTGCAACCTTTTTGCCGACTTGCGCCTTTCCCTGAATGACATCGATATAGCGCACAGCCTTCGGGTGAGCGATGCCGGGGATGGATGGCCTGCGCGGCTCGATCCCGGTGGCAACGACCACTTCGTCAAAGCCTTCGAGTTCCTCAAGCCCAACGCGCTTGCCAAGCTTCAATTCCACCCCGGTGGTTTCGATCCGCCTGCCGAAATAACGCAGCGTTTCGCAAAACTCCTCCTTGCCGGGAATGCGCTTGGCGAGGTTGAACTGGCCGCCTATCTCGTCTGCTGCGTCGAACAAGGTCACCTTGTGCCCGCGTTCGGCAGCAAGGGTCGCAAAAGCGAGACCGGCGGGCCCTGCACCGACCACCGCAATCCGCTTTGCCGCTGTGACTGGCGGATAATCCAGTTCGACCTCGCGGCAGGCGCGGGCATTGACCAGACAGCTTGTCAGCTGGCCGGTAAAAGTGTGATCAAGGCACGCCTGGTTGCAGCCGATGCAGGTATTGATCTCATCCTCCCGCCCCTCCTTGGCTTTGTTGACAAGGTCAGGGTCAGCCAGCATCGGGCGCGCCATCGAGACGATATCGGCATCGCCGCGCGCCAGCACTTCTTCGGCCACATCGGGCATGTTGATCCGGTTCGAGGTGATCAGCGGAATAGACAGTTCCTTGCGCAACCGCCCCGTCACCTGCGCAAAAGCCGCACGCGGCACCATGGTGGCAATGGTGGGCACAAAGCTCTCATGCCAGCAGAAATGCGTGCTGATGACATCGACCCCTTCGGCCTCCAGCGCTTTGGCAAGGCTCACCACCTCATCCCAGGCGAGCCCGCCTTGCAGCATGTCCATCGCGGAAATGCGGAAGATAAGCACGAAATCGGGGCCGACCGCAGCACGCGTGCGACGCATCACCTCGACCGGGAAACGCATCCGGTTTTCCCAGCTGCCGCCCCATATGTCGGTCCGCTGGTTGGTCTTTTCGACGAGGAAGGTTGAAATCAGATAGCCAGCCGAGCCAATCACTTCGACCCCGTCATAACCCGCTTCCTTGGCGAGCGCCGCACAACGGGCGAAAGCGGCAATCTGCTCCTCGATCCCTGCCTCATCCAGTTCGCGCGGCGCAAAACGACCGATGCGCGATTTGACCGCTGACGGCGCGACGCAATCGGGCGTTCCCGCGAGCGGACCGGTATGGAGGATTTGCATGCAGATCTTCACGTCTGGGTCTTCGGCATGGACTGCTTCGGTAACCTGCTTATGCAGCGCCACATCCTCCGGCGTTATCAGCTTTGCGCCCATCCCGGCGGTGTCGTGCGGGCCAATGCCGCCGGTAATGATCATGCCGACCCCGCCCTTTACGCGCTCGACAAAGTAAGCGGCAAGGCGTGGCCCGGCATCGGGCAGGTCTTCAAGACCCGTATGCATCGAACCCATCAGGATGCGGTTCTTGATCGTGGTGTTGCCGATTTTCAGCGGCGAAAAGACATGGGGGTAGCGCGCGTGACTCATGGTTTGATCCTGCTGAATGGCTTATTCGGGGGCGTATTCGGGTTTGCGCTTCTCGATGAAGGCGCGCATCCCTTCGGCGAAATTCTTGCTGCCGGCGGTCATCAACTGGTTGCGATTTTCGATGGCCATCGCAGCCTCAAGGCTGCCGGCATCGATAGCCATGTTGAGGCCTTCCTTGGTCATTCGCAGCCCCATGGGTGAGGCGTTGAGCAGGTCATCAACCCAAGGCTGGGCGGCAGCTTCGAGCTGGTCGTCGGGAACTACCTCTGCGACCAAGCCAACAGCCAATGCGCGCTGCGCCTGGATGAAACGCCCGGTCAACATCAGTTCGGATGCGATCGACGCACCGACCAAACGCGGCAGGAAATAGCTGACCCCCATGTCGCAGGAAGACAGCCCGATGCGGATGAAGGCGGCATTCATGCGCGCGCTTTCGCCGGCAATGCGGATGTCGGAGGCGAGCGCAAAGGCAAAGCCGCCGCCACAGGCCGGGCCATGCACCAGCGAGACGATCGGCTGCGGGCAGCGGCGCATCTTGATATAGACATCGGCGAGCCAGCCCTGAAAACCGAAGCCGCCACCAAAGGGAATCGCGCCCGGATCGCGCCCGCCATGTTCCTTGATATCAAGTCCGGCGCAATAGGCCTTGCCCGCGCCGCGCATCACTACGACGCGGACCGTCCGGTCATGATAGAGCTTGCCGAAATAGTCGTTGAGTTCGCCGACCATATCGACCGAGATCGAGTTCAGTGCCTCTGGCCGGTTGAGCGTGAGCCAATCCACCTGCCCGCGCTTTTCGACCGTGATCGTCTTATACCCTTCCGACATGCTCCGCTCTCCTCATGCTAAACACTGTTTAGCACTTGCATAACGAACAGTGTTTACTATGGCAAGAGCCATGGCCGTGCTGCTGACAGACGAACAGGTTCATGATGTGCGGGAGCGCATTCGCGAGGTTGCCGAACACCAGATTGCGGCACATGGCATTGCCGCGCTGTCGCTACGCTCGATCGCTACCGAGCTCGGTTGGACCGCCGCCTCGCTCTATCGCTATTTCGCCAGCAAGGCAGACCTGCTCGATGCGTTGCGGGTGGCGGCGCATAATCGCTTTTCCGACCGCATCGAGGCTGCGCATGACAGCACCGACGATCTGTGGGAGCGGTCGCGTGCCATTGGCGATGCCTATATCGATTTCGCCATGAGCGAACCCGCAGCCTATCAGGTCATGTTCGCTTACGAGCAGGAAGAAGGTGAAAAGTCTGAAGAACTGCGCGCTGCCGAGCGGCGGTCGCATTTGACGCTGATCACCTATGTTCGCGAAATGGCCGACGCGGGTTTGCTGGAGGGCGATCCGGACATGATCGCCCATGCCTATTGGGCAACAATCCACGGCCTTATCGTGTTGCGCATGGCGGGGAAGCTGGACACATCGCCCGGCTTTGACGCATTGCGCCACGCCGCCATGCGGCTGATCACCCGCGGCGCGCGGCCGGACAAAGCCTAGGGCATAAGGCCGCGACTTACGCCGTTTGCTATTTCGGGTAATGGTAGCGGAGGAGGGACTTGAACCCCCGACCTACGGATTATGATTCCAACGGGAAATCGCCGTAGACGCGTCTACATAGTCGTAAAATGGGTATTGTCACGCCGCCAGCAACCCCTGTTCCATCGCACCCATGAGATCGACAACCTTCGCAGGATCATGGAAGAGGTGGCCATAGACATCATAGGTCATCGTAATCGACGAGTGGCCCAGCATGGTCTGGATTTTCTTTGGTGGCCAGCCCTGCTCAATGAACAGTGACGCAGCGGCATGACGCAGCGCATGGAGCGAAAACCGCGGGGCTCCTTGTTCATCAACAATCCCGCATTCAATCATCAATGGTTTGAATATCCGGTTGCAGATGTTCGAATGGGTTTCGACATTACCGATGCCGTTCGGGAACACCAGGTTCAGCTCGCCGGTGGGGCAAGCAAGTTTCCACTCCTTGAGCAACGTTGCAAGCTGCGGCCCGATCGGAATTTCGCGCCGCCCGGATTTACTTTTGAGATTGCCCATCTGACAGTAGCGGTCAGCACGTTTTCTGACCGTAATGACGCTACGATCAAAGTCGATGGCATCCCAGGACAGACCCCGCAGCTCTGACATCCGCAAGCCAGTGAACAAGGCTGTCATGATATGAGGTTTGTGGCGCGCCGGTGCCTTGGTGATCAGTGCTTTGATTTCGTCTTTGGTGGGGAATACCCGATCAGGGTCGTGACGCTCTGATCGCCGCAGCTTTACATCGCGCGCAACATTGTGCTGGACCAGCCCCCTTTCCTGCGCGCAGCTGATAATCGAACGCAATGTGGTGAGACACTTTTTGGTCATTGCTCGAGTGCTGTCGCGTAGCATCTGATCGAGAAAATTCCGAACATCGACGGCGCTAAGTTCATTGAGCAGCAGATAACCGATCTTTGGCTCAATATGGTTTTTGACATGGCCGCGATACGAATGGAGCGTGGCGCGTTCGAGCTGTTCAAGTTCACAGCGTTCGATTCAGATTTTGGCGGCGTCGGAAACAGTGGTCATATATAATCCTGTGCAGTTTTAATTGCACAGATTGTAGCATTTCGCGAAATGCGTGTCGGGCTGAAAATCCGCCTATTCCTTGGCTTCTTGAACCTTCTTGTGCTCCAAAATCAGAGCACCAACCCGCTTGATAATTTCATCCAATTCGCGCAGATTCCTCGCGACAAATTTTTGACGATCCGAACGCGAAAGTTTGGCCCATTCGCTTTCCAATAGATCTAAGCCCTGCTTTTTTGCTGTCTTCCGATAGCCGGCTTTGATCGTAGCTTCATACATCGATATTTCGCCAGCATCGACTTGCTGAACCAGCTTGTCCTGGCTGTCTTTTAGCAGGCGCTTTCGGAAGTAATTATTGTCTCGTTTATCACTCATACAATCGTCCATATAGACGCGTCTACGTAGACGTCGATAAAACTGCCAATGCAACAGTCTATTGATCGGAATTTTTCCACGCTACAGCGACAAAACTGTCCGAGAACCGGCAGAAATATGATACAATCTGATCAAGTTTTGAAAAGCCCGCGACAAACGACTTAGCGGTCGTACGTTGCCATAGGCGCAAGGGAATAACATCCGCTCGCCCTGCGGAAAATCGGCTACGCTGGGACAAATGACCGGCACCGAGTGAGCGCCCACAACAGGAAAATCGGTTGCTTCCAACAATCGGTGAAAGCCTGACCAGATGCTGGGACTTCTGTGCCATGCACATCTGGAAAAGTTTGCCCTTAAAGATGAGGACGACGTGCGTCCTCTGTCTTGCGTAGGTTGAAGGAAAGCCGAGCAAGATGCTTCGATGAAACACCATCGATAACCGAGTGGCCGAAAGGCCGGGGTTGCGGAATTGAGTAACTGGTAAATGTGCTCCGCCAGTTCGCAAGGTAGCTCCTTGCCAGATTCTTCACCAACTTTCCCTGGGAGAGAAACCCCCTCTTTGCATTCGTGCCAATCGTGCCGTTTGCAAGGGGGGGGATACGATCTTTCTTGGGAGGGCATTAAAACTAATGGGAAAATACAAAGCTTTGAAACGACGCGAAGCGTCGTGAAAAGCTCGAGTTGGCGCCGCAGGCGTCAACTCAAATACAAGCGTCCTACCGGAAAGAGATTTCCCCAGACTCCATGCATTCCAGAACACCGCAGCGTTCACAGGGAAACCGGATTTGGAGTAAGCTTATCCCATATAATCCATTAATCCAGTATCTATCTGGAATGGGACTTAAGAAACCATTCTGCGCTATTTTTGCTGGAACTATGCTTTCCTCTACTGATCAAAATTCCGCTCGCCGGTGTACAGCTGTTGAATGAAATCCATGGACTCTAGGCGTTTCGGATTTGCATGGATTGCGGCGTTATAAGGTTTGAATGGCATCCATGTTAAATGGTCAGCCTCAGTTCCGGTCCACCGCTTGGCATCCATGCGACACACCAAACAAACTTCGTGGACGTGTAAGGATAACACGAAGTTTACACTAAGTTGACAATAAATCAGGGTTTTTGCGCGAAAACCCTACAAGTAACCTACAAGAATCTATGGGATTTTACTCCGAATCTGTTGGGATTCTGGGATTTTTCATTACCCACCCGCAATCCAAGCAGACTGCACGTAACTATTAGACCTCACCAACAACGAATGAGGTCTGAGTATGAAACTCTATCACGTAGATTATCCCGGGGTTAGCTGCCAGCACATCGTGGCAAGCGGACACGCGGAAGTGATTACAACCATGCTTGCGTGGCTTACCCACAACAACCATCCGCGAACTAATGGCATCAAGATTACCGAGGTCGATCCTATGAACCTGGATCGCAAGGGAAGGATGGAACTGGCGGAGCTGCTTAGGACTAACATTAGCAGCATAGCGAGTTATGATCATGAAGCGGGGTGGACACTACATACAGTCTTCGACGCTCCCTATCCCTAACGGGAACCATAAGATGCGCGGAGTTCTCCCATCGCTCCGCGCGTCTCAATGGAAGTCATAGAAAAAGCAGCCTCGCTTGATCCGGATCACGCCGATCAGTGGGGATGTTCCGCGTCAAACCCTTATAGGAGCCTATCAGACTAACGAAACAGTGGATCAAAGTTTGGCTGCCTAGGAGGTCCGCTAACATTCCTGTCGTCCGCTGAGGCAAATTCGTTCGTCAAAGCCCTCCATTTGTTAATCAAGACGAATCCGGTGCGAATATCGATAACAGTGAGCCGGATCGATAAGCAATGGTGCACTATCTGCCGAAATGAGATTTTGGGGGGACTGCATTTTCCCGCGACAAAGCAACCGGGTTCGAAGCGATCATGCCCGACTGGCATCGCGTCTTTCTCGATCGGTTGGAATAGGAATTCGCCGATACTGGCGAGCCGGAAACGGGATATATTGAGAGGGATACCCCATTGTTCGCGCGGATCGGGGCGGTGAATCATGCCTATAATCGGACGGTGATTTACGCGGGCAATTTGCTGCATTGTTCGATGACCCGCGACGATGTCTAACATACCGACGATGCGGAAAAAGGGCGACTTACGATTGCCGCCTTCATGCTTGCCCGCTAATCAATAGTCGCGCATGGTCACGCCGATTGTTAAATGTTCACATGCGACAGGGGATTGGGCGGATTGACGAAAAAGCCGACAATTGATGATGTCGCAGCACGCGCCGGAGTGGCGCGGACGACGGTTTCGCGTGTGCTCAACAACAGCCCAAATGTTCGCGACGAAGTCCGCGACAAAGTTCGGGCTGCGGTTGCCGGACTTGGCTATCAGGTCAATGTACAGGCTCGCTATCTGGCGAGCGGGAGTAGCAGGCAATTGGCGCTGATTCATGCCACCGACCTCGATGTCGAACCAAATAGCTATTATCATTCGGGTCTCGAATTGGGTGCAATGCGAGCGTGTGCCGAACTTGGATATGTACTCGTCACCCACACTGCCAACCCTGCCAAACCTGAAGATCAGGTGCGGATCCGCAGGCTTGCCGAAAGCGGCAGCTATGACGGCGTAATCCTGACTCCCCCCTATTCGGACGATGTCGAACTGGTTGAAAGTCTGCGCAAACTGGATTTCCCTCTCGTTCTTATTTCCGCTGGGCCGGAGGCTCGCAAACGCGCGGCATCAGTTGGAATAGACGATCGCAGGGCGGGAATCGAACTAGGCCGGTTCCTAGTCCAGGAAGGACATAAAAGTTTTGCCTATATCGATGGGCCCGCCGATCACATCTCGGCTGGTTTGCGTCTGGAAGGTTTCCTGAAGGCTGTAACGGATGCAGGTCTGGATGCCGGTGCCGTCAGGGTGCTCAAAGGCAACTTCACCTTCCGGGCAGGAGTAGAACTTTCCGCCCAAGCGCTTAGCTGGAACCCGCGGCCGTCGGCGCTGGTCTGTGCAAATGACGATATGGCAGCGGGCGCCCTGTTCAGTGCGCACAGGATGGCATTGAACATTCCCGCAGACGTATCGATTACAGGCTTTGACGATACACCGGTATCAGAGATCGTCTGGCCGCCCCTGACGACCGTGCATCAACCTTTGCGTCAGATTGGCGGAAAAGCTGTCGAACTGCTTGTAGATTCCATTCGGAAAAAACATGACTGCGTTGCTTCGATTCAAGGCCTGTACGTACCCTTCCAGCTTATAGAGCGAGCCTCGACCGCGAGACGCTAACCCGCTTGCATACATATGCATATGGAAGCGCTTCCAAAATTATATTGACTTCGCCCTCTGCTTTGGCAATCTGCAATGGAAGCGCTACCATGAACAGGATCGGACAATGTTGCCGACCGGCGAGGAAGGGCTTTTGGATAGGATCCTCAGGGGTTTAGCCCCTGGCCTGGGAGGGTACAGAATGAAATCTACTATTTGTGGTCGCGCGAATCGCTTGCTCAACCTCGGACTGAAAACGTCGGCGGTCGCACTGGCGGTTTCGATTTCGACAGTTAGCTACGCGCAGGAAGCGGCAGAAGCATCGGATGAAGCTGCGGTTGAGGAAAACGGTGAAATCATAGTCACCGGCCTGCGTTACGGCTTGGCAACCTCGATCAACACCAAGCGTGAAGAGCTGTCGATTGTTGAAGCGGTATCGGCTGAAGACATTGGTAAATTGCCCGACGTGTCGATCGCGGAATCGATTGCCCGACTGCCGGGTTTGACCGCTCAGCGTGTCAATGGACGTGCACAGGTCATCTCGATCCGCGGCCTTGCGCCAGACTTCTCGACAACGCTGTTGAATGGCCGCCAGCAGGCGAGCTCTGGTGACAACCGTGCGGTCGAATTTGACCAATATCCATCGGAATTGCTGTCGAGCGTTGTTGTGTACAAGACGCCTGACGCGAGCATTTCGGGCATGGGCCTTGCCGGTACCGCTGACTTGCGCACAGTGCGTCCGCTCGAATTCGGACGGCGGGCTTTTGCGGTCAACCTGCGCGGCGAAGTCAATTCGGGAAGCAAGCTGAATTCCGACGTCCGCAATTATGGCGGCCGCTTCAGCGCATCTTATATCGACCAGAATGAAGCTGGGACGCTCGGCTGGGCGGTGGGCTTTGCGCATCTCGACGCGCCGTCGCAAAACCGCCACTACAAGGCTTATAATTACGAAACATTCTGCTGCGGACAGGAAAACCGGATCACGCCTGCAGCTGCACGCAGTTCATCCTTCCTGACCGGTCAGGAAATCTTTGCTTACTCGCGTTTGAACAAGCGCGATGCAGCTATCGGTATCCTTGAGTGGCAGCCGGATGACCGGACCCATGTGACGGCTGACCTTTATTATTCGACTTTCAAACAGCGCGAAACGATGCGCGGTGCACAATGGTTTTCGAATGTCTGGGCCGACAATCAGACTTTTGCCAATGTGACCACAACGGATGTTGGCGGAACCAGCGTCGGCGTTACCGGTAGCAATACCGGCGTCGCTCCAATAATCCGCAACGATTACAATACGCGCAAGGACGACCTCTTTTCGGCTGGCCTGAATGGCGAGTTTGACATGACCGACCGGCTGAGCTTTTTGGCCGACCTGTCCTATTCGCGGAACAAGCGTGATGAGAGCATCACCGAAACCTATGCCGGTTTTGGTTGCTGCGTGACCTCTGCCAACCAGAACAATAACCGCACATTTGATACCATCGGGTGGGATATCAACGGATTGCTCAACGGGCAGTTCCCAACCTATTCCGAAGGTCTCAACTATGCCGACGCGTCACGCGTTTCTCTGGGTGATCGCGCGCCATGGGGCGGTTGGGGCCATGACGGTCAGACCAAGGAACCGCATGTCAAGGAAGAGGTCTATTCAATCGACCTCGGCTTCCAATATGATCTCGATGGCTTTTTCGACAGCATCGATGCTGGCTTGAACTTTACCAGTCGCGACAAGACCAAGCGAGTCGACGAATATGACCTGATGCTCAAAAACGGGCGCTTGCAGACATTGGTCGGTTCCGATTTCCTCGTGTCGCCAACGTCGCTGGGTTATGCTGGCTTTGGCGAGGTTCTTTCGGTCAACCTGCGTGATGCCATCCCGCAATATTATGACCGCATCACCTTCATCAACAACGACACCTATGACAAAGCCTGGGGTATCAATGAAGAAGTCCTGACGTTCCGGGCGAAGGCTACGATCAATTCCGGCAATCTGCGCGGCAATATCGGTGTCCAGGTGGTCAACCAGCGGCAATCTTCCAGCGGCAGCGCGATCAATCAGACGCAATCGCCGACGCAAGTTGTCGCGGTGAACAAGAGCAAGAGCTACACCGATATCCTGCCCAGCCTGAACCTGGTTTACGATCTGGGTGGTGGCCATCGTTTGCGCCTCGCTGCGGCCAAGGTGCTGGCGCGTCCGCGTATGGATGAAATGCGGGCGAACTTTACGCCCAGCTTTGGCAACCCCTGCGGCGGTAGCCCGCCATGCGTTCCGGGCCAGACCGTCAATCCCTGGTCGGCAAGCGGTGGCAACCCGGATCTGGAACCCTGGCGCGCCAAGGCCATCGACCTTGCCTATGAATGGTATCTCGGCAAGGCCAGCTACATCAGCATCGCAGGCTTCTACAAGGATCTGGACAACTACATTTACACCCAGCGGCAGCAGTTCGACTTTACCGGCCTGCCCCTGCCGCCGACCGCCTCGAACATTCCGGCAGGCGTGATAATCAGCCCGATCGGACAGATCAACCAGCCTGCAAATGGCAAGGGTGGATCGATCAAGGGTATCGAAATCAGCGCCGCGCTTGAATTCGGCAAGCTGACGTCGGCGCTGGATGGCTTTGGTTTCATTGGAAGCTATTCCTATACCAAATCTAACCTGCGTCCGACGGCCAGCACCAATCCGACGACCGTACAGGCAACGCGCATCCCCGGGCTTTCGGGAACAGTGTATAACCTGACCGGCTATTTCGAAAAATGGGGTTTCCAGGCGCGTGCCAGCTATCGTTACCGCTCGGCATTCAAGGGTGAGGTCACCCAATTGTTCGCCGTGCGCGGCCTGACGGAAATCCTCGCCGATGATCAGCTGGATGCACAGGTCGGCTATACCTTCCAGGAAGGCTCGTCGCTCGCTGGTCTGGGTGTGCTTTTGCAGGTCAACAACCTGACTGACTCGCCCTATCGTACGCGCCTCGGCGTCGATGGCGGCGGCCCAAGAACGACGGACGGCTCGTTCCTGCCCGAAACTTACGAAAAATATGGGCGGCAGTTCCTCTTTGGAATCAACTACCGCTTCTGACGAAAAGCAATGGGCCGGATGCCTCTTTCATTCGGCCCCTGCACGAAACGCATAAGGCCAAAAGTCCTCCTTACCTTCCGGCGCGATGGCTTTGGGTCGCATATCGCGCCGGTATTTTTTTGAGGCGGCAAGGGAAAGAATGACAAAAAGGGCATCGCCAGTGAAAAATGGACAGTTGTTCCGCGCCTTCCTCATCGGTTCGATCGGGGCCGGGTTGCTCGGCGGAAGCGCTCTTTCCGGTCTGCAAGCAAAGCCAGCGACCGATTGGCCCGCACTCGCCCATCCCATAGCAAAAGACGCCGCGATGGAGGCTCGTATCGCCGAAATCGTCGCAGGAATGACCCTGCGACAGAAAATCGGGCAGATGACGCAGGCCGATATTCGTTCAGTGACGCCCGATCAGGTGCGCGAACATTATCTGGGCTCGATCCTGAATGGTGGCGGTGCGTGGCCGGGCGGGAAAAAGCAGGCGACAGTAGCGGACTGGGTCGCGCTGGCTGATGCGCATTACAAGGCATCGATGGCAACCGACATGAAGGTGAAAATCCCCGTCATCTGGGGAACCGACGCGGTGCACGGCCATAACAATGTCTTCAAGGCCACGCTGTTCCCGCACAATATCGGGCTGGGTGCTGCTCGTGATCCGAAACTGGTCGGCCGTATTGCGCATCTGACGGCGAAACAGGTGCGTGCGACGGGTATAACCTGGGCATTTGCGCCAACGGTTGCAGTCGTGCAAAACCCTCGCTGGGGGCGGACCTATGAGAGCTATTCATCCGATCCGGCACTCGTCCGCCAATATGCGGTTGAATTTGTGAAAGCGATGCAAGGCAATCTGACTGGACCCGACACGACCATTGCTTCGGTGAAGCATTTCCTAGGTGATGGCGGCACATATCTGGGCAAAGATCAGGGTGAGACACGGGCGACGCGCGAACAACTCATCCGCACGCACGCCCCCGGCTATTTTGGTGCGCTTGAAGGCGGCGTGCAGACCGTCATGATCTCCTATAGCAGCTGGACCGACACAGGTGCAGGCAAACCGCAGGGAAAGATGCACGGCAACCGTGAGCTCATCACTGATGTCCTCAAGGGCAAACTTGGTTTTGACGGTCTGGTGGTATCCGACTGGAATGCGATCGAGCAGGTTAAGGGCTGCACACGCACACATTGCCCGCAAGCCATCAATGCCGGCATCGATATGATCATGGTGCCCGACGACTGGAAACAGTTTATCGAAGAGACCATAGTTGATGTCGAAAAGGGCGTCATCCCGACGAGTCGTATCGACGATGCCGTTAAGCGCATCCTGCGTGTTAAGATGCGGACTGGATTGTTTGATCGATCCCCGATTCCTGCGGCCAGCGCAGAGGCAGACATGGCGAGCGATGTTATGCGAACAACCGCTCGTGAAGCAGTATCCAAATCGTTGGTGCTGCTGAAGAACAATAAGCGATCGCCACTGCCGCTGAAGCGCAGCGCCAAAATCCTGCTGGTCGGGAAAGGCGCGGACAAGGTGACTCCGCAATTGGGCGGCTGGTCGCTGACCTGGCAGGGTGACGAGACCGACGACAATGACTATCCACTGGCCGATGACATGCTGTCAGCGCTGCAAAAGGCAGTCGGTGACGGTGGCAAAGTCGATTTCAGTGCTGATGCCATCGGTGTCGATTTAAAAGGCTATGATGCCGTTCTCGTAGTCCACGCGGAAAGACCGTATGCGGAAATGAAGGGTGACATCAGCTACCCTGCGTCACTCCGTCATTCCGAGCGCTATCCAGATGATTATGCCGCGCTGGAACGCGTGTCGGGCAAGGGTGTGCCGGTGGTGTCGGTACTTTTTTCGGGCCGTCCGGTTTATGCGAATGACCTGATCAATATGTCCGATGCCTTTATCGCGGCTTGGTTGCCTGGAACCGAGGGGCAGGGCGTCACGGATGTACTGTTCGGCGGCGCAAAGGATTTTCAAGGTAAATTGCCTTTTGACTGGCCGGGGGCTTCCTGCCCGGAAACGGCAAGAAAACCCGTCCTGTTTCGTCGCGGCTATGGCCTGAAACTTGCCAAGAAATCGAATTTAGGCCGTCTGCCCGAGGACGGGGTTGAAACCTGTCCGGCATTGGCCGAATAAACCCGACGGAGCAGAGAGGACTTTCTGAAATGTCGGGTCGATTGAAGACAATTTTGATCGTCGGAGGTGGCTCTGCAGGCTGGATGGCGGCAGCGTTGCTGTCGCATCTGTTCCAGGGCCTCTACAAAATCCGGTTGGTCGAATCCGAGGATATCGGCACCGTCGGTGTTGGTGAGGCAACGATCCCGGCGATCAAGAAATTCAACGAACTGCTCGAGCTTGATGAAGTGCATTTCATGCGGTTGACGCAGGGTACGTTCAAGCTGGGTATCCAGTTCAACAATTGGGATCAAATCGGATCAAGCTACATCCATGGCTTTGGCGTGATTGGGCAGGATTTGGGCTGGCTGCGTTGCCACCAATATTGGCTCAAAATGAAGCTGAAGGGTGACGCGTCAGATTTTGCCAATTTCTCGATCAATACGGCCGCTTGCGCGACCAACAAGTTCATGACCGCAAGGCCGGATATGGCGGATTCTCCGATTGCCCATATCGCACATGCCTATCATTTCGATGCGGGTCTTTATGCCCAATATCTTCGGAAATATTCCGAAGACCGCGGCGTTATCCGTACCGAAGGTAAGATCACTGATGTTTCGCTGCGCACGAAGGACGGTTTTGTCGAGGCCGTCACGCTCGAAAGCGGCGAACGCATCGAGGCTGACCTGTTCATCGATTGCTCGGGTTTCCGCAGCCTGATCAGCGAACAAGCCCTGCAAACCGGCTATGAAGACTGGACGCACTGGCTGCCATGCGACCGCGCGTTGGCCGTGCCCTGTGCCCGATCAGACAATTTCACGCCTTACACAAAAGCCACCGCGCATGGCGCCGGCTGGCAATGGCGTATTCCTTTGCAGCATCGCACCGGCAACGGACATGTTTATTCGAGCCAGTATATGGACGAGGCCGAGGCAGAGCGCATCCTGCTTTCAAATCTTGATGGTGAGCAGCTCGCAGAGCCGAACCGCATTCGTTTCACCACCGGCAAGCGCAAAAAGGTGTGGAACAAGAATTGCGTGGCGGTCGGGCTGGCTGCAGGATTTCTCGAGCCGCTTGAATCAACCTCGCTTTTCCTGATTCAGTCGTCGCTGATCCGATTGATCCGGCTATTCCCCGATGGCGGCTTCGACCAAGCCAATATCGATGAATTCAATCGCCAGACAGACTTCGAATATGAGCGGGTGCGCGACTTTATCATCCTCCACTACAAGGCGACCAAGCGCGACGACACGCCCTTCTGGCGCTATTGCCGCGACATGGAAGTGCCCGCGACGCTTCAGAGCAAGATAAAGCTTTTCCGCGCCAATGGGCGCATCTTCCGTGAAGACGAGGAACTGTTCAGCGAAGAAAGCTGGATCCAAGTGATGCTGGGGCAGAGCATCATCCCCGAAGGCTATGATCCGCTGGTCGATGTGAAAAGCGAGGCACAGATTGCCCAGTTTCTGGGCAACATCGAAAATGTGATCGGAAAATGTGTCGACGTCATGCCTAGCCATGCCGACTTTGTCGCCAAATATTGCGATGCAAAGGCGGCGATGTGAGCTCATCCTTTCGTAAAGGCTGCCTGTTGGCGGCCACGCTTTCGGTTGCCTGTGCTGCGCAGGCGAAAACGCCCGTCGTTCAAGGTTGGCTGACCAGCGCGGATGGCAGCCAGCGTTTGGCTCCGATGACTGACATAAAAACGGTTACATTGCCCGCAGGCAAGCAGGCCGACATCATAGTCGACCCCAAAACCCGATACCAGCGGATGGCCGGCTTTGGCGCCTCGATTACCGATGCGACTGCTTGGCTGATCCAGACCCGGATGTCCGAGAAAGCGCGCAACGACCTGTTGCGCGAATTGTTCAGTGTGCGTGATGGCATTGGTTTCAGCGTCACGCGCATCACCGTTGGCGCATCGGATTTCTCGCAAAGCCATTACACCTATGCTGATACTCCGGGAAATCCTGTGGCGGACATTACGCCTGCACGCACGCACCTGATCCCGTCGCTAAAAGCGATGCGCAAAATCAACCCGCGACTGCAGGTGATCGCTACGCCATGGAGCGCGCCGGCCTGGATGAAGACGAGCAACAGCCTGATCAAGGGCCGGTTGAAGCCCGAAAATTATGACAGTTTTGCACGCTATCTTGTCAGTTACACGCAGGCGATGCGCAAGGCAGGTGTGCCAGTCGACATATTGACGATCCAGAATGAGCCGCATTTTGAGCCGGAGAATTATCCGGGCATGCGAGTGGAGCCTGCCGAAAGAGCGGAGTTTATCGCCAACCACCTCGGCCCGCTGATGCGGCGATCACTGCCGGGTACGAAGCTGCTCGACTGGGATCATAATTGGGACCAACCCGAAAGCCCGACAGCGGTGCTGTCCGATGCAAAGGCCTCGGCCTTTGTCGACGGCGTGGCGTGGCACTGTTATGCAGGGGACGTCGCAGCGCAGTCGGTCGTGCGCGATCGTTTTCCGTCCAAGGAAGTCTGGTTCACCGAATGTGCCAGCGGCAACTGGAGCGGCGATTGGAGCAAGTCGTTCAACTGGGCCATGCGCCAACTGATCATCGGCACGACGCGCAACTGGGCCACAGGCGTGGTGATGTGGAACCTCGCTCTCGATGAAAAGCACGGCCCGCATTTGGGCGGCTGTGGTGATTGCCGGGGGTTGGTCACGATCAACTCGATCAGCGGTGAAGTAACCCGTGAGCCCGAATATTATGCCTTCGCCCATGCCAGCAAATTTGTCTCCGTCGGAGCAGTCCGTATCGCCAGCAATAGCAGCAACAAGGCTATCGAAAGTGTAGCCTTCCAGAAGGGTGCCAAGGGGCCAATCACATTGATAGTGTTGAATGGCGCGGGCGTGGAACGGAACTTGTCGTTCGACGTCGGCGGAAAGAAATTTGCTGCAACCATGCCTGCTGGATCGGTTGCAACTTACAAATTGCTCCCGCAATAAGGGCGGGGAAGGCCGAAATGAAAGACTATATTTCGGGGATATCAGCGGCTTTCATTTCAGTCACCACGCTATTCTTTGCCTGGGGCTTCATCACCTCAAACAATGATCCGTTGATTGCGTCGCTGAAAGCCAGTTTCCATCTCAGCTATACCGAAGCGCTGATGACGCAGCTCGTCTTCTTCGCCGCTTATGGCTTCATGTCCTTTCCTGCAGCCGCGCTGCTGAATCGGGTCGGCTCTGTAAGATCGATATTGCTGGCATTGACGACCATGATCATCGGCTGCCTGCTGGTGCAGTTTATCGTCCGCTATCAGGACTATTCGCTGATCTTGGCCGCATTGTTCGTTTTGGGAATCGGTATCACGACATTGCAGGTGGCCGCCAATCCACTTGCCGCGGCACTAGGTCCACCAGAAAGCAGCCATTTCCGGCTGACATTCGCCCAAGCGTTCAACTCGTTAGGCGTTGTGCTCGGCGTCAATTTTGGTTCGAAAGTCATGCTGGGCGAGGAGGTGCTTAAATCAGGTCATGCGCCGATCACCAACGCAGCGGACCGAATTTTGGCGTTGCAGGCTGTATCGCATGCCTTTCTGATCATAGCGGCGTTGCTGGCGGGGCTGATGGCCTTCATCTGGTTTTCGCGAAGGCGGATCAGCGATGCAGCGGACGGCGTCGCAGATGCGGGAGGAGGATCGGTTCTAGATGCGTTGAAATCGCGCTGGGCATTATTTGGGTCGGTTGCAATCGGACTATATGTCGGGGCTGAAGTGTCGATCGGCAGCATCATGATCAACTTCCTCAACCAGCCCGAGATCATGGACCTGCCGCTTGAAACCGCAGGTTTTTATCTCGCCAACATCTATTGGATGGGTGCCCTGATCGGGCGTTTTGTCGGATCCTATTTGCTCACCCGGCTTGCCGCACCCAAATTGTTGATGACAGCGGCCGGATTTGCTTCCTTGCTCTGTTTGACGGTTGCATTCAGCGGTGGGCCGATGGCGGGTTACGCCGCATTGTCCGTTGGATTGTTCAATTCGATCATGTTTCCGACGATTTTCACTATTACGCTTGAGAGAGCGGGCGTGTCACAGGCTTCGACCTCGGGTCTTTTATGTGTTGCAATCGTTGGCGGTGCGATTTTGCCCTATGTGGTCGGGCAGATGGCAGATCAATCAAGCCTGACCCTATCGTTCACCATTCCTATGACGGCCTATGCCGTGATTGCGATTTTCGGGCTGCTGTCACAACGCGCGAAAGTCTATCATGTCGATGGCGCAAGCGCCCCTGTGGAACATTGATATTATGCAGTCCAGGCCATCACGACGTGCGATCATTGCCGGGGCGGCAGCGGCGACACTTGTGCCTGTTGTGGCGAAAGCAGCCGAGCCCGGACGAGATGATGCTGCCATGGTAACCGACTGGCCATGGCTGGGCAGGTACGCGAAAGACAATGCGCGGCTACATTCGGAGGGCATGCAGATCGATATCGTCTTCATCGGCGATTCCATCACCGAATTGTGGAAGCACAGGCGACCCGGTTTCTTCAGCCCGAAACGGATCAATCGTGGGATTGGTGGCCAGACTTCGCCGCAAATATTATTGCGGATGATGTCAGATGTCATCGCCCACGGTCCTAGAATAGTTCACATTCTCGCAGGCACCAACGATGTAGCCAGCAACACCGGCCCGATTGCCGAGGATACCACGGTCGCAAACATTGTCGCGATGGTTCAATTGGCAAAGGCCAATGGCATCCGGCCGGTGGTCGGGACAATCCCGCCTGCCGCGCAATTTTTCTGGCGTCCCGAGATTGATCCGGTTGGCAAGATTCGAGCGATCAATCGGACGCTCCAAATGTCCAGCAAATCCAACCGCTTCACATTGGTCGACTATTATGGTGCCCTTGCCAGCGCCGAGGGAGCTCTTCCGTCTACACTAGGAACGGATGGAGTGCATCCAGATGCTTCCGGCTATGAATGGATGGAGCAGGCTCTTGTCGATAAAGTAAGCGCATTTCGACCGGTATAATTTGCAGACCAAATTGAATAGTCGTGCTGCTATTCGCAGAGCCGTGGTCAATTTTTCCTAGTCATTCGACAACCCGTAAATTTGCGGGAAGAAGGAAAATCAAGCAGAGCGACGACCGGAAAATGGTCTGACGGAACACGGCCATTTTCGTGCTGCGCAACCACGCCTTGCGCGCGGACTGAAATGCCCGGACTGACGAATATATGATCGATCAGCTTCCCCGAAGTCGGGAAGGGGTTGAATGCGTTGAAGCTGATAGCAGGGCCAAAGTTTCGCTCTGCCGCTGCAGCCCTGGTGTTCATCAACATAGCGTGTCCGCTGATTTCGCGCGACAGTTGGGCAACCGATTCCTCGGTATCGTCAGCGTTAAAGTCGCCCAGCAGAATGACCTGTTCGCCCGCTATCCGATTTCGGGAAATCCATTCGAGTATCTGGGCTCCGCTTTTCTGGCGGGCGATCAACCCCAAATGGTCCCAATGCGAATTAATCACCAGCAGCTTGGCCTTGTCGCTGCGCCTTGTCAGATGGGCCCAAGTTGCAACCCGCTTGTAGGCCGCGTCCCATCCCAACGACGGCACATTCGGCGTAGGTGACAGCCAGAATGTTCCGCTTGTCTCGATCTTGAACATTTTTCGGTCAATGATGAGAGGTGAGGCTTCTCCTGCATATTTCCCGTCATCCCGCCCTGCTCCGATAAAGTCATAGTCAGCAAGAACCGCTTTCAGGTCGTCTTGCTGGTTGGGCAGGACTTCCTGCAGTCCCAGAATATGGGGGCGCATTGTGACGATCTGTCCGAACAGAAGATGTTTGCGTTTAGCCCAGCTGTTATCGCCGTCTGCTTGTGTATCGAGGCGGATATTATATGTCATTGCCAGCAGCGCAGGCTCGCACGATCTGGTTCTATCAAATGAAGCAGCGGGTGCCGCATTAGGCAGCAAAAGGCTGAACGCTAAGATCATCAGAAAACGCATCAATTATCCTTGTCGATCGAAAGTGGCACCAAAAATGGTAGCGCTTCCAAGGCAATCATAATAGCGCAATCTGATGCGCACCAACGGAGTGTTGAACGATAATCGTGAGATGAAAAACGTAACAACCGTCAGCAACATTGATCTCAAAATTTTTCAGGATATGTCCGTCGTCAGAACATTTGGCACTGATGGCTGCGTAAATTAACGGAGTATTGG